>MDSW01006555.1_pt1 | contig 13648 bp, 10 predicted proteins | sample 811171 | NCBI WGS metagenome assembly MDSW01 (sample SAMN05326641, study PRJNA326480) | marine metagenome | isolation source: seawater | place: Atlantic Ocean: North West | collected 2012 | reverse complement strand
GCCGTCCCGCTTGCGGACCGCGATGGGAGGGCACCGATGCGTAGCATCGGCGCAAGACAGGGTGCCTTTTGTTTTGGTTACTTTTATTTGGGCAAGCAAATAAAAGTGACTCGCGCAGCAGCGCGAAACCCCAAGTAAAAATCCACCTCCACCGTTGATCCAACACTCTTGATTGCAGGCTACGTCAGCCCAGCACTTCAAAGTGAGTCGCTATCGAAGGCCGACAGATTTTAGCGCGGCAACACGCTCAGGCAGTCACCGATCCTTCGGATCAAGCGCATCCCGCAAACCATCACCGATGAAGTTGAAACAGAACAGCGTCACGGCCAGAAAAACCGCCGGCACGATCAAAAGCCAGGGCGCGCGCCCCATCTCATCGGCGCCATCCTTGATCAGCGCGCCCCAGGAGGTGGCCGGCTCCTGCACGCCGAGCCCGAGAAAACTCAGGAACGATTCGAACAGGATCACCTGCGGAATGGTGAGGGTGATATACACCGCCACCACGCCGAGCAGGTTGGGCACGATATGCCGCAGCACGATCGCGAACGGTGAGGCCCCGGACATGCGTGCGGCCTCAATGAACGGCTGCTGTTTCAGGGCGAGCGTCTGGCCGCGCACGATGCGCGCCATATCCAGCCAGTTGATCGCGCCGATGGCCACGAAGATCAGCAGGATGTTGCGGCCGAAGAACACCATCAACAGGATCACGAAGAACAGGAACGGCATCGCATAGAGAATGTCGACGATGCGCATCATCACGCCGTCCACGCGCCCGCCTGCATAGCCGGCCGTGGCCCCGTAGGCCACGCCGATCACCAGACTCACCAGCGTGGCGACCAGGCCGATAAGCAGCGAGATGCGCCCGCCTTCCAGCGCCCGCACGAACAGGTCACGGCCGAGACCGTCGGTGCCGAACCAGTGGCTTTCGGTCATCGTCGGCGGCACCCAGATCGCCCCGTAGTTCTGGGTGAAGTAATCGTGCGGCGACAGCCACGGCCCGACCACCACAGCGACCACGATGAAGCCCAAAAGGCCCAGCGAGGCGAGTGCGGCACGATTGGCGCGCAGGCGCAGCAGCGCGTCGGAAAACAGGCTGCGCCCCTTTTCGGGCGCGCTCGCGATCTCTATTTCGTCGGCACGGCTGCTCACGAGTAGCTCACCCGCGGGTCAAGCCAGCCATAGAGCAGGTCCACGACCAGATTGAAGGCGACGATGAGCATGCCATAGAACAGCACCACGCCCATCACCAGCGTGTAGTCGCGATTGAGCGCGCCCTGTACGAAGAACTGGCCCAGCCCGGGAATGCCGAAGATGGTCTCGATGACCACCGACCCGGTGATGATGCCGGCCGCGGCCGGGCCGAGAAACGACACCACCGGCGTGAGCGCGGCGGGCAAGGCATGCACCCAGACCACGCGCCGCGCGGACAGGCCCTTGGCGCGCGCCGTGCGCACATAGTTCGAGCGCATGACCTCGATGGTGGAGGCCCGCGACAGGCGGGCTACATAGGCCATCATCGCCGTACCGAGCGCGAGCACCGGCATCACGTAGTTCTGCCAGCCGCCCAGGCCGCCGGCCGGCAGCCAGTCGTTATAGACCGCGAACAACAGGATCATCAGCGGGGCGAGCACGAAGTTCGGAATGGAGATGCCGAGCATGGCCGTGGTCATCGCGGCGTAATCCGCCGGCCGGTTCTGGCGCAGCGCCGCGACCATGCCCAGCGGCACGCCGAACAGCAGCGCGAAGGCGAGCGATGCGCCACCAAGCTTGAGCGAGACGGGAAAGCCGGAGGCGATGAGGTCGTTGACGGTGATATCGCGATACTGGAACGACGGGCCGAAATCGAAGTGGGCGATATCCCAGAGATAACGGCCGTACTGCTGATAGAGCGGCTCGTCGAGATGGTACTTGGCCTCGAGATTGGCCTTGACCTGCGCCGGCAGCTCGCGATCGGCATCGAACGGACCGCCGGGCGCGGCGCGCATCATCACGAACGCCAGCGTAAGCAAAATGAGCAGCGTGGGAATCGCGCCGAGCAGCCGACGCAGCGCATAGGACAGCATGATCAACCGTGCCTGTCGCGCATGTCGATCACCGAGCCGCTCACGGCTCGATCGACAGATCCTTGCTGTAGTACGCGTCGAGCGGGTTGCCCTCGAAGCCCTTCACATAGTCCTTGATCAGATACTTGCTGACATAGAAATAGATCGGGATCACGGGGCTGTCGGCCAGCAGCGTGGCCTCTGCCTGCTTCATCACCTTGTTGCGTTCCGGCCCGTCCGGCATATGCGCCTGTTTCTCCTGCAGGCGGTCGTATTCCGCGCTCGCATAGCCGGTGCCGTTGAGGCCGAACTTCGAGTTCATGAGCTCGAAGAAGGTGTTCGGGTCGTTGTAGTCGCCGATCCAGGCCAGCCGGTAGGCCTCGGTCGTGGCGCCCTGGCGCACGCTGTCGAGAAAGACTTTCCATTCCTCGTTGCGCAGGGTGACATCGGCGCCGAGCACGCTGCGCCACATCGACGCGATCACCGAAGCGATCTTCTTGTTGCCCTCGCCGCTGTTGTAGCGAATCTCGACCTCGAGCGGCTTGTCCTCGGAATAGCCGGCCTTTTCATAGAGTTCGCGCGCCTTGGCGTTGCGGTCGGCATCCGATAGCGTGGTCCACTCGAACTTGGCGCCGTCGTAGCCTTCGACGACCGGCGGAATCCAGCCATAGGCGGGGATCTCGTCGCCACGGGTGATCTTGTCGACGATCACGCGCCGGTCGATCGCCATCGACAGCGCATGGCGCAGCTCGGGCGCATCCTTGAACGGCGGGCGCCGCAGGTTCAGACCGTAGTAGTAGACGCCAAGCGCCGGCTGGGTATGCAGCTGCGCGGGAATGTATTTCTCGATCGCGTCGTACTGCGAGATGGGGACCTTGGTCGCCCAGTCCAGCTCGCCGGCCTGGTAGCGCGACAGCGCGGAATTGCCGTTGGTGATCGGGTAGAACTCGACCCGGTCGATGGCGGTGTTGGCGTCGTCCCAGTATTCGGTGTTGCGCTCGAGGCCGATCATCGAGTTCACCCGCCAGCTTGCCATCTTGTAGGCGCCGTTGGTGACCGCGTTGCCCGGCTGCGGAAAGGCCGCGCCGTGGGCCTCGACCGCGGGGCGATACACGGGATAGCTGATGCTGTGCGCCAGCGTGCCCAGGAAATACGGCGTGGGCGATTTCAGCGTGATCTCGAGCGTCTTGTCGTCGAGGGCGCGTACGCCGAGGCTCTCGGGCGGCTTGTCGCCCTGGATGATGTCGTTGGCGTTGACGATCGGCGTATGCAGCTGCGCGTAGGGCGAACCGGTGACCGGGTCGACGCTGCGCCGCAGACTGTAGACATAGTCGCCCGCCGTGAGCGGCTCACCGTTCGACCAGCGCGCGTTGTCGCGCAGCGTGAAAGTATAGACCAGCTTCTGCTCGCCGACCTCCCAGGACTCGGCGTCCGCCGGCACGATCTCGCCATCCCGCGCGATCTCCACCAGGCCGGAATAAAGATCGCGCAGCACGTTCGCCGCCGGCACGCTGCGCGCCTGGTGCGGGTCCAGGCTCTCCGGCTCGGCGCCGTTGCCACGACGCAGCGTCGCGGTGCCGTCGTCGCTGACCGCAGGCGTATTCTTGACCGGGAATTGCTCGGATTTGTCGCTGCTGCAGGCGGCCACGCCGAGGGTGGCAGACAGCAGGCAGAGCAGGATTCGGCGAGACAACATGCGCAGATAATCACCAGCTTGGGATGCGCGCTCAGACTACACGAAAGACGGCCTGTTCGAATGCCCCGCCGCGCCCCCGGCGCGCGTCGGGGGCCCGAGCCTTCAGGCGCTCTTGGCCAAGGGCGCGCCGGTCTTTTTCAGATGCACGAGCAGCAGCGATATCGCGGCCGGCGTCATGCCCGGAATGCGCGACGCCTGACCGAGCGTGGCCGGGCGCACGTCCTCGAGCTTGCCCCGGAGTTCGTTCGACAGGCCGGATACCGCGGCGAAATCGAGATCGCGCGGCAACGCGGTCGCCTCGTGCGCCCGGGTCTTGTCGATTTCGGCCTGCTGGCGATCGATATAGCCGGCATAGCGCGCCTGGATCTCGACCTGTGCGCCCACGGCTTCGGCGTCTTCGGCATCGAAATGCGAGAGCGCCGGCGCGCCGACGGTTTCGATCGCCACCACGTGGTCATGAGAAACACCCGGGCGCTTGAGCAGTTCGGCGGCCGGCAGCGCCTGCTTGAGCGCCCCACCCAGCCAGGCCGCGCCGTGATCGTCGCCCAGATCGACCGGCTTGACCGTGATGCTCGCCAGCCGTGCCTGCTCGGCCGCCACCGCGTCGCGCCGCGTCTCGAACGCGGCCCAGCGCGCGTCGTCGACCAGGCCGAGCTCGCGGCCGGTCGGGGTCAGGCGGGTGTCGGCGTTGTCCTCGCGCAGCAGCAGCCGGTGCTCGGCGCGGGACGTGAACATGCGATAGGGCTCGATGGTGCCGCGGGTGACCAGATCGTCGACGAGCACGCCCAGATAAGCCTCGTGGCGGCCCGGCCACCAGGGCGACTCGCCGGCGACGGCGCGGGCGGCGTTGAGGCCGGCCAGCATTCCCTGGGCCGCGGCTTCCTCGTAGCCGGTCGTGCCGTTGATCTGGCCGGCGAAATACAGCCCGCCGATCGCCTTGGTTTCCAGCGTGTAGTTCAGCGCCCGCGGGTCGAAATAATCGTACTCGATCGCATAGCCGGGGCGCGTGATATGCGCGTTCTCGAAGCCGGCGATCGAGCGCACGACCTGCAGCTGGGTCTCGAACGACAGGCTGGTGGAGATACCGTTGGGATAGACCTCGCTCGCGGCCAGGCCTTCCGGCTCGATAAATATCTGGTGCGATTCCTTGTCGGCGAAACGCACCACCTTGTCCTCGATCGATGGGCAATAGCGCGGACCGACCGACTCGATCTGACCGGAATACATCGCCGACTCGCCGATGTTGTCGCGGATGATTTCGTGGGTGCGCTCGTTGGTGTAGGTGATATGACAGCTCACCTGGCGCGGATGCTCGGCGCGCCGGCCCATGAAGGAGAACACGGGGGCGGGCGTATCGCCCGGCTGCTCGGCGAGCTGAGAATAATCGATGGTCTTGGCGTCGATCCGTGGCGGCGTACCGGTCTTGAGCCGGCCCACCGGCAGATCGAGCGCGCGCAGGCGCTCGGACAGCGCGTTCGAGGGCGCGTCACCCGCGCGGCCGCCGCCGAAGCGCTTGTGGCCGACATGGATCGTGCCGCCAAGGAAGGTGCCCACGGTAAGCACCACGGTGGGCGCATGAAAGGTCAGCCCCATGGCCGTCTCGACGCCGGCGACCCGGCCATTCTCGACCACCAGATCGGCCACCGACTGCTGGAACAGATGCAGGTTCGGCTGGTTCTCGACCATCGAACGCACCGCGGCCTTGTAGAGGGCGCGATCGGCCTGCGCGCGGGTGGCGCGCACGGCCGGGCCCTTGCGCGCGTTGAGGGTGCGAAACTGAATGCCGCCACGATCCGCCGCACGGCCCATCACGCCGCCCAGCGCATCGATCTCGCGCACCAGATGCCCCTTGCCGATGCCGCCGATCGCCGGGTTGCAGGACATCTGGCCGATGGTTTCGATATTGTCGGTGAGCAGCAGCGTACGTCCGCCCATGCGGGCGGCCGCGGTCGCGGCCTCGGTCCCGGCGTGGCCGCCGCCGACAACGATGACGTCGAATTGCGTCTGACTGCTCATGTGCGCACCTGCTGAGCGGGAGATACCGCGGCGTGACGCGGTATACCGTATTGCTTGCTGAACCGCGCAGTATAACGGCTCGAATGCTTCGACTACAGCCGTTCGCGGGCGGCCTCGAACTGGTCGACCATCGCCTGCCAGCCGATCTGGTTGCGCCCGTTGAGGGTCAGACGCCCCGACTCGATCGTCAGACGCAGGCGATAGGCCGCGCCCTCGTCGACCGACTCGATAAGGTTTTCGGCCACCAGCTCGGCCAGTGCTGCGTCGATATCGCTTTCCTCGATATCGTAGGGCGAACGCCCGCTGGCGAGCATGACCTGCACCGTGAGGTCGCGCGCCAGCCCTGCGGGCAGCCGGGCCTGGAAATCCACATCCAACTGCGAGATCACGTCCGCCAGCAGACGCGCCTCTCGCATCTGTTCGGGCGCGTCGATACGCAGACTTGCCCGCACCTCGCCCTGCGGCGTGGTCAGCACCAGGCGCTGGATATCGATACGCGGCGCCCCCGAAAGCAACGCCGGCAGCGTCTCGCCGTAGAGCGTGGCCCGGGCATCGGGATCGAGCGCGCCGGTTTCCACGTCGCGCAGCAGACCGAGCTGATCGAACAGCGCACGCCAAGCGTCGGGATCGATATCCCGAACCTCGGCGCCCAGCATCAGCGGCCCGTATTCACCATTATTGATGACCGCGCGCGAGATGCGCCCGTCGAGCCGGCCACTCACGCGCTCCTGGGTAGCCGGTAGCGGCTGCCACTGCCAGGACAGCGACTGCAGCAGCGCAGAAAGCCCGAGCCCGTCTGCGATGCGCAGCGACTCGGCACGCAGCACGCCGCCGGCGCGGGTGGCGTTGCCGCTCTGCTCCGGCTGGCCAAGACGGGCCTCGAGAGCACGCCAGGCCAGCTGTCCGCCGTTTTCGCCGACGATGCGAAACTGCGGCGCGTCCACCCCGGCCTCGATCGCACCGGCGCCGAGCGGCACGGTGGCCCGGGCCGTAACCGGCGCCGAATCGACATGCGCAAGACGGCGCTCGCGCGAAATGTCGACGCTGTTGCCCTCAATCCGAAGCGTGGAGCGGGCGCTGCCCTCGAAGCCCACACGGGTGACGATCCGCAGCGGCGCCAACGCCGGGTCGAAGACCAGCCGCGGCCACAGCGCCGCCGGGTCCATCCGCGTGACCGCCACACCCAGACTTGGCCTGAAGCCCGCGTCCGGATCGACCGGCGCACCAAACGGGATCGGCCCGTGATGCACCGTGGTGTCGAGCATCACCCCGGCACAGGGCCGGGTCTCGCAGAGGGCGTCGTCGAGCTCGAGACGCAGACGCGCCTGCGACGAAAACCAGCCGCGCTCGAAGTCGCTACTCACCACCCGGGTCAGGCCGGGGCGCTCGAAGCGCGCGATCACGTCGTCGAATTCACGCTCGAGATAGAACCCCACCAGCGCCGGCGCGGCCGCCGCCAGGGCGACGAGCACCAGCAGACCGAGCAGCAGCGTCTTGCGAATCATGTGGAGCGTACTCGCGGTCGTAAGAATGGCATGGCGTCACGCCGGCCGCGGGCCGACATGGCAAGGCAGATCCTCGTCGACCGTCCACCAGGGCGCGGCCTCGCCGACATACGCCTGCGAAACCGGACGCGCCCCGGGGTCGCCATCGAGCGTGCCGGCGCGTACGCGCACCGCCTCGGGGCGATCGTCGTGGCGGCTGATGATCGGCGAACCACAAACGCTGCAAAACAGCCGGTGCTTGCCCGGCGAGGACTCGTAATCACGCAGCCGCTCGGCGCCGTCGATGAGTTCGAAATCGCGCGTGGCGACCGGGACGTTGCTCGCCAGCGGCCCGCCCTGCGCCTTGCGGCAACTGCGGCAGTGGCAGAGCTGGATCTCGTCGACCGCGCCGTGGATCGCGTAGCGCACGCCGCCGCACAGACAACCGCCCGTGATCATGATCAATCCTTCCTGCCGGTCGTGGGGTCTGGAAGCACAATCATAGGTGGGACGCCGGCATAATGCATGCTGGCACAACTTTTGTTTGACGCTTAGGCATGCCTGATGCAAGCAGCCCGACGCGGGCACCACGCGCGTCCCTGATCGACTGGCTCGACCCGCTCTACGGCGCGGACGATGCCGCGCGCTGCGTGGACGGCGCCGCAGATGCGGCAATCCGTCACGGCCTGCCGGTCGCCGCCGAGACGGTAATCGACCAGTCGTTCAACGTGATGATCACCTATGGCGATATCGTCCAGCGCCCCGGCGAGGCGCCGCTGGCCACGCTCAAGGCGTTCATGGCCAAGCATCTGGCCGATTCGATCGCGGCGATCCATATCCTGCCCTTCTATCCGCACAGTTCGGACGACGGCTTCTCCGTGATGGACTACCGGGCGGTGGATACGAAACTCGGCGACTGGGACGACGTGGCCGCGCTCGGCGACGACCACCCGCTGATGTTCGATCTCGTGCTCAACCACGCCTCGCGCAAGGGCCAGTGGTTCGCGAACTATCTCGGCGACGCCGACCCCGGGCGCGACTATTTCATCGAGGTGGAACCCGGCACCGATCTGCGTGCCGTCGTGCGCCCGCGCAGCACGCCGCTGCTCGCCGAGGTAGCCACCGCCCGCGGCACGCGTCACCTGTGGGCCACCTTCTCCGAGGATCAGATCGACCTGGATTTTGCCAATCCGAAGGTCCTGTCGGAGTTCATCGACATCATCTTCGAATATGTCGCGCGCGGTGCGCGGCTGCTGCGCCTGGATGCGGTGGCATTCCTGTGGAAGGACATCGGCGGGCCGTGTATCCATCTGCCGCAGACCCACCGCCTGATCAAGTTCCTGCGGGCCCTGCTCGCCCACTACGCGCCGGGCGTCCAGCTGATCACCGAGACCAACGTGCCGCATGTGGAGAACATCTCCTATCTGGTCGACGGCGACGAGGCCCATGTGGCCTACCAGTTCGCGCTGCCGCCGCTGGTCGCCGACGCCCTGCTGAGCGGCGACGCCCGGACGCTGACCGGCTGGGCGCACAACCTGCCCTCGCTGCCGACCGGCTGTCATTTCCTCAACTTCACCGCCAGCCACGACGGCATCGGCCTGCGCGCGGTGGAGTCGATCCTGGAAGCCGAGGCGATCGAACGCCTGGTGGAGACCGTGCGCGAACGCGGCGGCTTCGTGTCCACCCGCGCGGTATCGGATGGGTCGCACAAGCCCTACGAACTCAACATCGCCTATTACGACCTGCTCGCCGATGTCGCCGAGCGCGACACGCCGGTGCATATGGACCGCTTCGTGTGCAGTCAGGCGATCGCGATGGCGCTGGCGGGTATTCCGGCGCTGTATTTCCACAGCCTCACCGGCACCCACAACGATCTGTCCCGGGTGGAGGAAAGCGGGCGCTATCGCACCATCAACCGGCGCCGCTGGGATGTGGGCGAACTGGAATACCATCTCGGCGGCAACACCCACCACGCGCAGGTTTTCTCGCGCCTCAAGCATCTGCTGGCCGTGCGCGCGCGCCAGCCGGCGCTGCACCCCGAAGCCGCGCAGACGGTGGTCGATCTCGGCCCGCAGCTGTTCGCCCTGCAGCGGCGCGGCTTCGGGCAGACGCTGCTGGCCCTGCACAACGTGACCGACCGACCGGTCAAGGTGGCCGCCCACGTGTTGCCGGATGCCCGGATACGCCGCAACGTGGTCGCCGCCCAGGGCATCAGCGGGTCAACACGCTCGATCACCCTCGCACCGTACGAGGTGGCCTGGATCAGCGATTGAGTGCGCGAATTCGGCAGCGGCTCTGCGCCACCAGCGCCGGCGGGCGGCCGGGCACGCCGACACCGCGCGAATCGCCCGCGCATCGGGATGCCCTCAACCGGCCGCCTCGGGGTTTTCTTCGTCGCGGGTTTCGCTGCGGTCGAAAAGGCCGACCTTCACGCAGTTGCGACCCGCAGCCTTGGCGTCGTAGAGCAATGCATCGGCCGATGCGAACACGGCAGAAAGCGAATCCCGTTCCTGGGGTTGCTCGACGTGACAGAGGCCGATACTGATCGTCACCACCGGCGCGACGTCGGACGTCTCGTGCGTTATCGCGGCCACTTCGACCGCGGCGCGCAGGGCTTCGGCGTGTTCTTCGGCCTCGTTGGGCCGGCCTTCGATCCAGAAGGTCACGAATTCCTCGCCGCCGTAGCGACCGCAGACATCGAGCGGCCGCCGCGCATGGGTCTCGATCACCTCGGCGACCCGGCGCAGGGCCTCATCGCCGGCCGGATGTCCGTAGCGGTTGTTGTAGCTGCCGAACTTGTCGATATCGATCATCGCCAGGCTGTAGTCGTTGCGTTCGCGCACGGCATGGGCGTGCGCGGTGGCCAGCGCGCTTTCCAGCGCGTGACGATTGAGCAGCCCGGTCAGGCCGTCGTGACGCGCGACCAGCTGCAACAGCTGCCGGTCGAGCCAGCTGCGTCGCAACACGTACTCGCTCGCGTATTGAAGATAGGTCGCGAACAGGGCGAGCACGCCGGCCGCGGCCAGGTGGTAATACTCTGCCGGGCTCGCGTTCACGATCCCGGCCACGGTGACGCAGGTGAGTACCGACAGCGCCGTACCCACCGGCAGAATCACCCAGGAGCGCACCCGGCCGAGTGCGACCACGGCCACGTAACCGACACCCACGAACTCAATGGGAAAATCGGCGCTGTAGCGGTTGAGGATCACGTGATTGGCCAGCAGCCCCACGGTCACGATCGCGAACTGCCCGGTGATGACGAACTCCGTGGCGCGCGACTCGCCGCGGCGCAGGCACCAGACCAGCGCCGCAAGTGTGACCGGCACCAGCACGCCGACAAGCAGCAGCCGCGACCAGAAGGCGGCCGACGCCGGCACGCCGAAATAGGCCATGTCGAACAACGGGCTGAGCAGCAGCACGAGCGTGGCAATCACCAGCAAGGCGATGCGGTTGATCCGGGCGGCCCGGTCGTTATCGGCGCGAAACGCCTGCTCGAGTTCGCTGGCGAAACGCAGCCAGGCGAAACCGCGCACGAGCTGTTTCCGGATCAGCCCGATCAGCGCCGGCGCCGATTGCGCCTGTTCGATCTCCCGGGCATCTGCCAACGCGTCGACACGCGAACTGCGCATGTTCGTCATCCTGCAAACAGGTGAAGGGCGTCTAGATAACATGCGCGACCGCGCTCAGGCTGAACGGCTACGCAGCGGCCTGATTTGACGGCGTTACCGGCCGGCCGCCATCGACCGTCCAGCGAAAAAATGCGCGCCTCAGCGGTACGCCGACTCCGCCTGCGCGTGGTCGGCTTCCACCGCCTCGTGGAAGCGGTCAAGGAACTCCGGGAACGCGGCGCGCACCCGGTTCCAGGTCGGCATGAACGGCACCTCCATGGGGTTGGCGATGTACTGCTCGCCGGCCTTGATGATCGCCTCGACGAACACCTCGACGGTCTTTTCTTCCTTGTGGCGATCGTAGGCGAGGCCATTGATCTGGGCATCGAAATAGAAGCGCTCCACGCTGTCCAGCGCGTTGCGCAGATACACCGCCTTGATGGTACGGATGGTCTCCGGCGTGAGCACCACCCCATAGGTCGCGAGCTTGCGGTAGAGCGCCTTGGCGATATCCGCGCTCATCTTGGCCAGACCGGTGTCCGCTTCGTGGTCGGAGACCGGCTGGTGCTTGTGGTCATAGGCGTCGGCAATATCCACCTGGCAGATGGCATTGGGCGTGTAGTTGCGGTGCACCTCGGCGAGGATGCCGATCTCCAGGCCCCAGTCGCTGGGAATGCGGATGGATTCGGCCACCGAGGCGGTCATCGCGCATTCGCCCGACAGCGGATAGCGGAAGCTGTCCATATACCGCAGGTAGTCCATGTCGCCGACCACGGTCATCAGCGAGCGCACCAGCGGCGTCACGAACAGGCGCGCCACCCGGCCGTTGATGTTGCCCTCGGCGATACGCGCGTAATAGCCCTTGGCGAACTTGTAGGTGAAGTTCGGGTGCACCATCGGGTAGAACAGGCGCGCGAGCAGATCGCGGTCGTAGGTCTTGATATCGCAGTCGTGCATGGCCAGAACGCGCCCCCGGCCCGAGGCGAGGAAGTAGCCCATGCAGTTCCAGACGTTCGCGCCCTTGCCCGGGCGTTCCGGTGCCAGGCCCTCGGCATCGAGCTGATCGTAGAGCGCCTGTAGACGCGGGCCGTCGTTCCAGAGCAGGCGATGCGACTGGCCCAACTGCTTGAAGAAGGCGTGCGCATGGGCGAACTGCTCGGCGTTCGCAGCGTCGAGGCCGATGATGATCTCGTCGAGATAGTCGACCTTGGCGATCTGTTCGACGATGTTCGGCAACGCATCGCCTTCCAGCTCCGAATACAGGCAGGGCAGGATCAGCGACATGGGCCGGCGCCGGCCGAAGGCCCGCAGCTCGGCTTCGAGTGCGGCGATTGGGCGATCGCCCAGTCGGTGCAGGGTCGTGATCAGACCGTTCTGGTGAAAATCCGCCATGTGCTGTCCTCGTCAGATGTCGTGATGCGCGATCAGATCGTCGATCGCGGCCGACCAGCCGGCCGGGCCGATGCCGTCGGCATGCCGGATCGACCCGCCCGCCGCCGCGTAATGGCTGCCGTCGGGTCGCGCCACCCAGTAGCCGATATCGGCAGCGGCGAGCATGTCGGCATCGTTGCCGCTGTCGCCCATCGCTATAGCAAGAATCGGGCCGCGCGCCGCGCCGTAGCGACTGCGCAGCCAGGCGAGCGCGTCGCCCTTGTCGGCATGCCCGAGCACGTGCACGAAACGGCCGCCCTCGCGGCAGGCATAACCGGCGGCGACGACGGCCTGCATGAAGTCTTCGCGTGCCGTATCGCTGTCCTGCCATAGCAGCGGCTCCGAGGCGCTGCGCTCGAGTGCCCTCATGGCGCTCTCGCGATCGAGCGCGGTGGCCGCCACGACGTCATCCACATCCATATCGGCAAAGCCGGTGAAGCGAAAACCGTGTTGCGCGCGCAGCGTCGCGGCCAGCGCGGTCAACGCCTCGCGCGGCGCGCCGAGCGTGGTGACGTCCACCGGCGTATGGGCATCACAGGCCGCGCCGTCGAAATAGCCGCGGGGCACCGCGACCGCACCGCCGTTTTCGACCGCGAAGGGATGGCCATTGCCCAGCGCAACGCGCAGCGAGGCGACCTCGGCCACCGTCTTGCTGGTGATGATGCAGAGCGGAATATCGCGTGCCGCCAGTTGTGCCATGCCCGCACGGGCGGCCGACCAGTCATAGTCGTGGTGATCGAGCAGGGTCGCATCGAGATCCGTGAATACGACGGCAGGGGAACGGCGTGGCGGCATGCGTGTCTATCGAACAACGAGCGGGGGACATGGTTTCAACCGCAGTGTAGAACACCTGCGCCGCCCCGGCCTGGCCCGCGCGACAATGCGGATAAAATAACCTCATGACAGCCCGTTTTATTCTGCCGGGGGCCGCCTGCGGCCTGTCGGCTCGCGCCTGCACCCAACGGGAGATCGCATGCGCATACTCGTGATCGAGGACAATGAAGACCTCGCCGCCAACATCATCGAATTCCTGTCGGCGCGCCACCACATCATGGACAGCGCCACCGACGGCGTGACCGGACTGCATCTGGCCGTGGTCAACGAGTACGACGCGATCGTGCTCGATCTCATGCTGCCCGGCATTGGCGGGATCGATCTGTGTGCACGGCTGCGCGGGGAGGTGGACTGCCAGACGCCGATTCTCATGCTGACCGCGCGCGACACCATCGACGACAAGCTGGCCGGTTTCGCCTCCGGCGCCGACGATTATCTGGTCAAGCCGTTCTCGTTGCTCGAGCTCGACGCACGGCTGACCGCCATCGGCAGCCGCGGCCCGCGGCGCAGCCAGCACGTACTGCGCGTGGCGGACCT
>MDSW01213516.1_pt1 | contig 13650 bp, 12 predicted proteins | sample 811171 | NCBI WGS metagenome assembly MDSW01 (sample SAMN05326641, study PRJNA326480) | marine metagenome | isolation source: seawater | place: Atlantic Ocean: North West | collected 2012 | reverse complement strand
GCGGATGCGGGCGCGCGGAGCTGCCGCCGACGACTTTGTGATCCTCAACGACTTTACGCTCGCCGACTGCCTGGTCCGGCGCGCGGTTTCTTACCTGCAAGTGCAGGCCAAGACCACGGCTACCAAGAAAAAAGGTAAGAACGGGTACGAGTTCGGCCAAGTCCGCGGCTATCCTGGCATGCTCGTGGTGTTCTGGGTCGTCGACCTCCAACGCGCGTGGATCTTTGACGGCACGTGGCTCGACGCGCGAAAGGGCAAGAGCTCGGGCTACTATGTGACTCCCGGCAGTCAGAAGACCGAAACCGTCGACGGCTGCCTCGCGAAGAACCTGACCATAGACGCGATGCTGACGTACATGTTCGAGTCCGACCTCAAGCCGCACATTCAGCTGACGACCGAGGACGCGGCTCGGGCAGACATCAAGAACCTCGATCATCAAAAAGAATTCTTCGCCATCCAGCAGTTCAAGCGCGCGTTCCCAGGAACGTACGAGTGGCCGCGCAAGCAGGGCGACGTCTTTGACCTCGTGCGCGTCGTCGAAGACGTGCAGATCCGGCAGCAGCACAAGTCGTGCTGCCCGAAAGGAATGCAGGCAGGACTGTACTGCCCTCAGCTCGGCAAAGCTGCCGGGACAGATCTTGACGGCAAGCGGTTGTATACGTGCTACGCTCCCGACGACGCCGCCGAGTACGTCTTCCACTGGTTTGATGAGACGACGTCGACGTCGCATTTCTGGATCATTCCTTCGAGCGTGATGAAAGACCATGGGTTTTTTACCAAGACGACTGGTTGTGAATCTATCTATCTCTACGGACCCGAGGGTGTGGGCAAACAGCCCAACCCGAACGCTCACAATAAGGCCGACACGTGGACGCGCGAGTTCTACGCGGATGTATGCAGCTTCTCGAGGAAGGCGCCGACCTTGTAGAGCGAGAGTTGAGAGTTCGATTGCAATGCTCGCTTTTCCACCGTGGTCGGCCGGCGCCGGTTCACAGCGTACCAGTCTCGTAGAATTTTATAGCGGTAATGAAAGAACTTCTCATCGTTTTCAAGTCGCAGCTCCGCTTTGCGATTCAGAATGGCTTGCGTGACTTGGTGGCGACTGACGTGCAGCTGAGTGATCGCGTCTTCGATGTCGTCTTGCGTTGGGTTCTCGATAAAACGTGCCCATTGACGAAGCTCTGCCGAGAGACCATTGGATCCGACGCAAAGAGTGCGTTTCCGGTAGTTCTGAAACCAATTTGAGATCTGTCGCGGGCTGAGCTGCGTTTCGGAGGCGAGCGCGCGTATGTCGCCAGCCTTCGGATGAATCGTGTGCGTTTCGGCCCAGTTTCGTAGCTGATCGGTCTGTTCTTTCGAGAAATTCTTGCGCTCAGGGGAAACGAGCGGCTTCGGCTGCGGATCGCAGCTCGCTTCGTCGGTCGTGAAGCTGTTGAGGAAACTCGCGAATTCATTCGCGTCGAGGGTGCTCTCGTCCGGTTCCATCTCGACCGCGGCGTGGGCCAGTGCCGCTGCGTCTCCGTGAGCCAGCGGCGGTTTGCGGCGCCGGCGATTCGTAAACCAATTGTTGAGTTGGGTCAGGTCGAGTCCAGTGCAAAGGCCGAGCGTTTGCATCTCGGTGCGGCTCGGTCTGCATTCCAGGTGTTCGCGCGCCCACTTTTCCAATTTCGCAACTATTTGCGGAGGGTGACGGCGGACGTGTCGCTTGGACTGGTCCTTGAGCGCACAGCGGAGGGTGTCGACGAACGCGAGGTCGTCGACGACGTCTTCAAAGGAGAACTCCATGACGCCGCAAGCTCTTAATTTTTTTTGTGGAGATCAAACTCCAATTTGTTTTCAACTCCGCTTCCGATTCTTCGACTCAAACTCCCGTTGATAAAAAAAAAAGGGGAGACTGAGCGTCATGGAGCAACTCACTTCGTATGTCCACGAGGCGCGCTTCAAAAGCGAGATCCGTCGATTCATGGACGCCGTCTTCGAGCACAAACACCATGTGTCGAGCGGCGTCTACCTGGACCTCTCGCGACTTGCCAGCCGCGCCTCGACGATGGTCGAAGTGGACGTGTGCGGCATCCTTGAAGCGGAGGACGATGAGGACGTCGTGATGACTCCGCGCCTGTGGCGTCACGAGCGCAGGCACTGCATGTCGCTTGTGCGGTACGTTCTTCAGAACGTGCCGGAGGAGTGCGAAGAGTTGTGCTCTACGGCTTGATTGACAGCAGATGCAACAATTAAAAAAATTGAAAGGCGCGTCGCCTGCGTGCGTTGGTGTCGTGTGGTGTTCGCGCGTGCGCGCGCGTCCGGCGGCGAACTCGCAATCGGGTTGAGTGTTGAGTTTTTTTTTTAATTTTTTTTATTGGTTCGTCGGAAGTCTTACACAAATCAGTGATGTGAGCTCAATCGAATCCCAATCGGGCAACTCTTTTTCACTAATAGACGTGAATTTTTTAGTATTCCACACACGCGCTGTGTCATTCATTACCAGCTCCTTTTCACTTGCCTGGAAAGCACACGCGTGACCCCATCCTTCGTTCATCAGAGTCAAACATCCAGCTACAATCTTTTTGCCATTACAAAAATCAACGAGTTTTCTGTGGAACTGTTCCATATTTTTTTTTTGATCCCCTGTCATTCCTGCAGCTTCCTCATTTCGTTCGGTCGGTCCGGAGGTCACTCCCGGTCCATTTCGTGCGGACTGTCCTCCAGAGGTCACTCCCGGTCCATTTCGTGCGGACCGCCCTGAGGAGGTCACTCCCGGTCCATTTCGTCCGGTTGGTCGAGTAGCGAATTCTGTTTTTAGGTTCAAAATAAGGGTTTCTGAATCACCAAACATATCCGGTGTTACATCATCGAGATTGTTCACAAGTACACACGGCACGTTGTAAGGTGTGAAAAACTGATAAGGCGCGCCACCCTCAGTATTAAAAGAGCGCGTCTCTCGGTCGAACAAATATTTTGCTTGCCCTTTAATTGACGCAGACGGCTCAGGCTTAGAATCATCTCCATCATTTACATATTCAACCTTGTCGTTGTTCTTTCTGAATGTATAATCTCCTACAGTCAGACTTAGGTCAGACCGGCCTGCGAGGTTCGCGAGTGAGAGCCCTTTTAATAGTTTTTCGTTTGATTCGAAAACCTTGAAGTCAATCTCTGTGTTGCCCGTAATTGTTTTATATACCGAATGAAGGTCCTCCCAATATTGTTTTTCAAAAAATGTTTTATCTATGTTTGATAATATGTGAGACAAGTTGAAAAGCGAAAATAGCCAACACAAATTTTTAGTTTGTGTTAGTTGAATTTGATTATTTGCGTTGACTTGTCTAGCGCTCTTCAATAGTGTGACGAGTTGTTGTGGGGTAGTATCTGAGTTAAATGAGAAATTCAACGTCAAAGGTGCAGCGGCTAACGTTTCCATTCTGTTCGTTAGTTCTTTGATGATCTCTATGGGGGGCGGAGAATTTGCTCGTTCCTTTGTTGTTGTTGCATCAGGCGACAAGAAAGGTGCCAGCTGCAGTTTCTCGTCCTGGCGCGGCGAAGCCGAATCCGAAGATGACCCAAACTTGAACTCAACTCGTCTGAGAATCGGCATTCTGTTTTGTTTGTTACTACTAACCTTTTTTTTTTTTCAGTGCAGTTTTAGCAAAGAATGAAATGACGAATCGCAAAGAAAACTTGTATGACGACAGCGCTCACAATATCAAAAAAATCTCTCGCGATCCATACGAAGCCCTTCAGCTCGATGACGCGTCGCGTCTAGGTGCAACTGTTCTTCGGTACAAACTCAAACTCGACGACGATTTCTTGCGCAATGTTTACAAAAGTATTTTTGAATCCCGGCTTGCCGGCAAGCGGGTTGGTGACACGTGGATTCCGAAAGCGGCGAAAATGATTCCGAAATTCGTGTCGGACGACAGCTGGGTCACGAGCGACGACCTGACGCCGTTGAACTCCATCTGTACGAAATGGTGCACGCGGCTGTACTTTCCCGACGTGTACTATCGCGTTACCATGATCGCAAACGTCATTCGTTTGTACGATCGACTTCAAGAGGTGACAGGCCTAAAGTTTCGCATTATCTTCAAAGGCGGTGTCATGATTCGTCTTGTGTTGTACGAGTTTTTAAACTACCTCTCCGTCGCAGGTCGCGAGCGCGCGCTCGAGTTCCTCGACGCCCATAAAGCCTTGTCATTGTCCGACTTTGACTTTGAAATCGTTCCGAACAGCCACAACCCAAAAGGCAGCCTAGTACATCGCTACTTTTTGCTCGATTATGCTGTGTTGCTATGGTTGCAGAACGCAATGGACAAAGAAGTCAAAAGCGGTCGTTCTCGGCTACTGCATTTGGATTGGAGCGCGAATGAAAGACTTCAGGAACTGAAGAAGTCCTTGCAGGCTGAAATCGACCAGTTGCCATCCAGCGCGAAGCTGCACGGTGCAAAAGTTCATCGGGTGGTGTTGGGCGACACCGATCCGTCGCCGCCGAAGGAATTCCGCACAGCCAGCGGCCAATCTCATGCGAGTCCGCGCAAGAATGTCTTCATTTTCGATTGCGAGGACACCAAGTGCGTGCTTTCGGCCAATGACGTGTTTCACGAACTGGGAGTCGACATGAGGAACGTGTTCAAACAGCGAAGTGATCAGTTCTACGCCACGCTGAATTCCTACATCGGGGACGAGGATTCAAGCCATCTGGCGCGCAAGTCACATCGGCCCGGAGTTTTTCATCTCGCTCGCATCAAGCAGGCGTTCGTGTTTTACTACACGACTCGCGACGGCGAAAAATGCTGCGAGAGACTTGGAGGCGAGATGATCGACTTGGGTCAGTCTGCAGGTGAAAAAGACCGACTGCGACACGGACTGTACGCGGCGGTGAAGGGCGAGGCGTACTGCGACTACGCGTTGACGGGGATGGTCATTCGTAGCTACACAATGGAAGCTTTTTACGTTGACCACGTAGGAATGATTTATCACACTAAGAAAGAGGCTTGGCAGGCGGAGAAAATGGAAAAGCGAATCGTGCGCTACACGACCTTTTTTGTCGCGCACATCTTTTCTGTACAAGTAAAAGGAGACCCGGAGTTAAAGCTGAATCTTTTAAAATTGCTCGTTGCGTATTTGATTTCAAGAGAGAGGGGCGAGGCGGTTCGATGGAAACCGTCAACGCACGTAGAAGCCGTGGACACGTTCGTGCGGTACATTCAAACGTATTGGGAAGGCGCACCTGCTTCAAAACGCAAATCGGTGTTTCGTTTGATTCGTGGCACGCTGTCCGTGCTCATCGACGGCATGCGCCCGCCGAAGGAATTGTACTTGGAGATCAGCGAGGCAGACAGCCTGAGTTCGGAACTACTCTTTTGACGACGCCAGGGTCGTTGAAGAGACGTATTGCACGTTTATTTCAAAGGGGAGTTTGTTGCTAAGCAAGATGGCGTCGGCGAAACGTAGCATTAGTTTGTCGGTTTTGTTTCGCACTTTTGTGGTGGTCTTGTCGTCGATGACGTAGTGAGACATGACATCGGCGATCGTTTCCGTGACCTCGTTTTGTTCGGGACTGGAAATCATGTCGACCAGCGCCTCCAGACGATCACGGGTGCGTGGATTCCAGAGAAAATAAAAGAGAAAGACCGAAATAATAGAGAGTCCGTCAACATTGCGTCTGGCAACGTTCATGGTCTTGCAGAATTCTGGCCATTCGAAAATCGGCAGAGTTCCAATGGCGCATGGAACTCTTTGGATAGAAGGCAATTTAGTGCGCACTTCGCATTCAATGGTAAGGAGGGGTATGAGGTGCGTTTCGACGTACTTTTCATTTGTGTGAAAGTGAACCGGAAGATTGATATAACAGGTTGTGATGTGTGGACGCAGTGCATTCACGGTCATTATGACTTGCAATCGGTTCGTGTTTTTCTGCAAAAAGACTTGGCGCAAATCTTTGTAAAACACGCCCTTTCTTTTGATGGGTCGCTTCAGATTGCAATCGTGTTTCATGTCGAACAGCAATTCAATCGTTTCATATTTCCTGGGAAGCGTGCCGACAAAAGCTTTATTTGAGAATTCCGTTGCTATAACTCGTTCCATTTCTGACATTTGATCAGCGGTTACGAGTTCACCCTCAAATACAGAAATGAGTTGTATGCAGGTTTTAAAAAGATCAAAACGACGATCTTGGGTGCCGACCACCGCTAAGTTCAAGGCAACGAAAGAATCAAAGAACGCACCGCGTGCGTTTGAGCGTGCGACCGAGTCTTGAAGAGCCCCTTCACGCACCAAATCTAAAACCATCCGCTGCCGCACGTGAGGCTGCAGTACGTTTTTGAGCAATGTTATTGCCAGCCAATCGGTATTGGCCTGAGAAAGTGATACTTTTGAAAATCCGATGTGCGAAAAAGACTTTTCGATATGCTCAATGCGCTTCAACATCTCGGTACGTATGTTTGGAATAGTTTGAAGCAACGCTTTAGCAGCGAGCCTTTGGTGATGTTCCCAATCTTTTGGCGACGCGTTATAATAAGCTTCTTGTAAAGGCTTCATGTGCTCGTAGTTGCCCCACATCTCTCCTTTTTTCCTTCTTTTCCTTTGAATCAAGCGTGACTGAAAAAAAAAAACGAGTTTTTGAAAACACGAGACCACCACCCCACAAGGCGCACACTTAAAGCGGTGGATCGACGACGAGCGCCGGCAGCCGTTCCGACACGTCTTCGTACAGTCCGAGCAGCCGCGTCGCGTCGTTCAATTTCCAGCGCTCTGCGTAGGTCTTGTTCATGAGTTGTTGGTGCTGCTTCAAGACGGCCTTGTTCGCGGCGCGAAACCGGCGCAGTTCATCTCGGTGAACCTTGACGCGCGCCTCCGCCTGCTTCATGGCTTCGATGCGCCGCTTCATCTCGGCGGGGATGCGAACGCGGCGCGCGTACTTTTTGCGCAGGTGGCGGGCGCGCACGAAGAGCGTGTAGCGAGGCAGCTGCTCGTGGTAGGACCGCTGATCGTCGCGGCACGCGGGGCACGACGGGTTTCCCCGCGAGAACCAATCGATGAGGCAGTGAGAGTGGAAGCTGTGTCCGCAGCGCAGCTCGTGCGATTGCGACGGATCGATCGCGTCACAGCATATGGCGCACTCCATTTTTTTTTTTTTTTAGGGGTGGGGGGATCTATTCCGTCATTCCATAATCTGACCCCGTGGAGGTCTAAAATTTAAAAAAAAAATAAAAGGAGAGCACATTTTTTCTTCTTCTTCTCGCGCGCGCGCCACACATGCAATGCTGCTGCTTCGCCCACGCGTGGCGCCCTCGGACGGACGCCCTTCCCGTGTGCGTCGTCCACTCGTCGCCGGACCTTGGCGACGGCCTCGGTTCGGTCTGCTTCTGGCTGCTCCTGCAGCGCGCGGCGGCTCCGCAGCAGTGGCTCCTCATGCACGAGGCTTCCGACCTCGCCGCCGAGCCGCAGCCCCGAGTGTTTCGCACGCACACCAAGGCCGTCGCGGCTGCGCTGCACATGCTGGGCCGCAAGAGCACAAACACCGCAGTCGACGCGCTGTGCACGGGGGCCACGGTCGTCACGGCCGAGGGCGAGGAGCAGCCGCTCCGCGGCTGCTGGGCGTCGCTGGCGCGGCTGCCGAGCCGCCCGCCGCCGCCGTCGCTCCAGGGCCAGTCGTGCGGCTGCGACTCCGCGCCCAACGCGCGCGTCGCGCCGCCGCCGCCGCCGCCGCCGCCGCCGCCGCCGCCGCCGCCTTCCCGCGCGAGGCCCAAGCGGCCGCTGACGCCGCCGCCGCCGCCGCCACCGCCGCGCTCGCCGCCCCGCGCCCTTCTCCTGTGCTCGTCGCCGCGCGCGCCGCCGCGCGCGGAGAACGCGATCGTCCTTCCCAAAGGCGAGGAGGCGTTGCAGACGTGTCAGCGCATCCTCGCAGACTTTTCGATCTGGGACGTGGACGTGATCAGCGAGCTGCTCCGCTGGGGTGCGACGCCGCGACTGCTTTCCGTCGACGAGTGCGACCGGAGCGGCAAGTACACGCGTCTCTGCTGCACGTTCGTGCAGCCCGACGGTACGCGCGTGGTGAACATCTGGCTTCCACTGACCGCTCTGATGGCGAACTACCAGCCGAGGGTCCAGATATTCTTGCAGTCGTCTACATCTCGTACGGCGCACAGGTGAGCAGCGTCTTGTTGGCCAGCGCCAGCCGCAGCTGCGAGATGATCGACGTGCGCACGCAGTCGATGCATGCGACCAGCAGCACGCTGGCGAGCAGCACCGACGACGAGAGGCCGGCGAGCAGGAGCGAGGACGAGTCCACGAAGACCAGGGCGGTCGCGTTGACGACGATGCCGGCCGCGCCGAGCACCATCATCACCTTGGCGTTGTCCATGAGGACAAAGGGGAGCAGGTGGATCACGATCACCGCGACCGCGGTCCACGCGAGCACACCCTCGGCGTTCTCGCGCTCGTCGGCGCGCGCGTAGTCCATGAGCGTGTCGATGACGCCGACTTCGACGCCAATGTGGAAGCCGAGGGCCATGTTGAACCAGGCCACGCAGTCGTTGGCGCCGAGAATGATCACGGCGGCCAGAACCGACGACGTAATGACGCCGATGCGGATGGGAGTCTCAGTGAAGTCGTAGTCAACGTACTTGTCCAAAACGGGGAAGGCGAAGAAAAACGCAGCGTACAGCAGCGTGGGCAGGAAGCCCTTGGGGACCGAGATGCCCTTGCCACCCAGCACCGCGGGAGCCTTGACGGCCGTGTGCACGGGCTTCGCGGCGGGCTTTGCGGCGGGCGCTGCGGGCGTCGCGCTCAGCTGCACGGCCGGAGCCGCCCGCGCGCGGGGAAGGTTTTCATTGTTGTTGCGGTATCCGAGCCCGGACGACATATGGATTCTGTGGCGAGTGGCTTTGTTGGGGTTTTGGAATCTTGCCAAATAAAATAATTCTCGCACGTCGATATGCCCACATCTCTAACTCACCGAGCCGGACCCCACCCACATCGGGGGCAACCCTTCCTCGTCGTCGCCGTCGCTGACCTGCTCCACGGGAGGCGTGTCCGACGCAGAGGCGTTCGTCGGCTTGCAGGACAGCATGTCTTTCGCGCGCGCAGGGTTCTTCACGAGCTCCAGGCTGGCTTGTAGCACCCCGGCGTCCAGACCGTCCATGCCCATTATGAGCTCCTGCGCTTTCGCCTGCGCGGCTTTCATGCCTGCCGTCCCATTGGGCGTGTCGGGGGAGCCGCGGCGCGCACGCTGCTTTGCACGAAGCCGCGCACGGAGCTCCTCGCGGCGCCGGACCGCGTCCTCCGCCGACGGTTCCGGGGTGGGTGGTTCGGCCTCGGCCGAGGCCTCGGCCGCGTCCGGGGCCTCGGCTGGGTCCTTGCCGACACCTTCGCGGTGCCTTCCCCCCTTTTTTTTGGCCTTCGGCTTTTTCGTGGGCATTTTTTTTTTTTTTATTTGTGTGCGCTTGCACACACACACACTCGTCGTTTGCGCACGCGTCGTTCGAATATTTTTCTTTTTTGAAAAAAAAAAATATGAAAGACCAAAACTGATGTTTCAGGTTTCGGTCGAAATCGCCGAACATGAAGCGCTCATCGATGTGCTTCGGGCGCTTCAAACCACGTGCCCAACGGTGCTCATCCGCATCGCGCACATAAACTCGAACGTCAGCGCCACGGGGGCTGCCGCCGCCGGTGGACAACGCAGCGCACCGGACAGCGCGCCAACGACAACGACAACCCCAGTCATGCGGACCCGCGTCAAACCTGTCGCCGCGCATCTGGCGAGACAGGCTTGGCCTTCACACGTCGATGAAATCTGCGCGATTTGTCTCGAACACATGAGCGACGTCGACGAGTTTGCCGTGCTTTGCTGCGGGCATGGGTTCCACGCCCGGTGTCTCCACGGGTGCGCGCGCTGCCCGACGTGCCGCAGTTCTTCCATTTGTTGAGGAACGCGATTGCACACAGTCCCACAAATTTTGAAATCCAAAAAATCCAAATAAAAAAAAAAAAAAAATTGACACGGCCAAACCCAGAAGCCAGAAGCTTCATGTCCAAGGCGCTTCGAATCGTAACAGAGGAACCGCGTCCTCCATTCTGGCTCTTGCTCCCAGCTGAAACGCCACCTCCGGAGCCTCCGTGCCTTGTGCATCTGCTCACGCTTCTGACGTGTTTGAAAACTCAAAGCCAAACATGCGACACCTACCACAAAAAACTCGTCGAATGCCTCGACGAAACCAAACCTGGTTCACAAATAAAAAAAAACTTGGCCGCCTAAGCCAACACAAAAATACTCAGCCAATATGATCAAAGATCAAAGATCGATGATCAATGTTAGGTTGATAGGTTGATAGGTTGATAGGTTGATAGGTTGATAGGTTGATAGGTTGATAGGTTGATAGGTTCAGGAACGAATGGACAGGCACGATTGCCGTGTTTTTTTTTGTTTGCAGCGTTGGACTCTTCAAACCGTGAGTTCGGTCACGGTGGCGCGCCGATGCTCGACGAGCCATTGCGTGAGCGCGATCGCGCACGCGATGCCAATGGCGTACAAGAACACCGCGCCACAGACGTTTGCGACGAGAAGGTACACCATCGTCCGCGTGTCCTCGCCGCACGTTCGCTTGGCGACGCTCGCCGTGCGCGTGGCGTTGTCGAGAATGTGCGCGTAGCGAGACGCGAGCGTGGAATTGTCCAAGAGGCTCTGCATCGGACCGCAGTAGGGCGGCTTCATGCCGCCGGAAAAGTACGACTGACCCATGTCGAATGCGCAGCCTTGAAACACTCTGTCCATTCCCTTTGGCAGAAATCGGACCACGGGCGCGTCATCGTCGGACTGCGTCACGCTGACGTAGTGGTTGTTCGGTATGTACCGCAGGCAAGCGCCGTCCCAGTTGCCGGTCAGCACCTCGGCCGCGTAGAAGCGCGAAAGGTCGTCCGGGTCCATGAGCGACAGCAGGTCCCCCTCGCGATTGATCAACGACTCCACGAGCGCGATGCTGACGTCGTTGTCGGTCTTGAACTTCTTCTTGCCCTTTTTGAACTCCAGCCCGCGGTTGTCCACCTCGAAGAGCATGTAGCCGCCCTCGTCGTACTCCCGCCCAGGGTGCGAGTCCTCCCAGTGCTGCTTCAAGAAGGCGCCGTCGTTGACGTTCTGCACCAGCGCGTAGCGCTGTGTGGCGCGGCGCGACCCGCCTTTTACCAGCGTCACCTCCGCGTGCGCGGAGACCGGCGTGCTCGCAAAGCCAATCTCGCGGAAGAGGTCGTACGCCTCGACCTCGCGATTGCCTGACCACGAGTCTGAGAACTTTTGATTGTTGAGCGTCAGCTCGTCCACCACGAGCTCGACGCCGTCGATGGTGCCCAGATCCACGTCGTCGTCAAACTTCACCTTGAGGGACGGGCGTTCGCCCAGCGCTTCCCACGTGGTGAACCCTTTGCGGCGAACCTCGCAAGCGACTCCACTCACGTTCGTGCCGGTCGCGAGGTTCACGTAGGAGCAGTTGGCCGGATGGTAGTCGCAGTGCCGCAGGTCCGCTTGCTCGTACTTTTTGAAGCGCTGATACTCGTCGAACGAGCACTCGCTCATGTTGTGCCAGACCTCGTCGCTTAGGCTCACCTCAAAGGAGACTTCGGCGTCCGGGTACGCCGCGGCGCAGTCTGCAAAGAACCTCATGCTGCAGCCGTTCGAACCGATGCTCAGAAACGAGTTCACGGACCCGACGCTGAGCACCGAGAGAGTCGAACCCACACTCAGCACCGAGAGCACCGACCCCGCAGACAAGACGCTCAACCCGGCGGCAAAGGAGCAGATGCTCGCGCAGCCGAAGAGACTGCAGCACGAAAAGGCGTTCAGTCGGCAGCGCGCACGGACCGCGACGACGCGCTCCGAGCGCGTCGGCGTCTTCAGGGGAGTTTTGGAGGGAAGTTCGGGCGCGGGCTTTGGAGGCACACGCGCCGCCGTTGCCGTTGTCGGCAAACGCGGTGGCTGTCGATGGATGCCGCCGAGAGAAGACATTGCAGTGAGATTTTTTTTTAAAGTTGGGTGCGAGAAAGATATATGTGTGTGTGTGTGGGTGTGGGTGTTGCTTGTGTCGCGAGCAAAAAAAAAAAAAAAGAGGAGATTTAAAAAAAAACCAACACGCACCGTTTTTGAGGTGTGGGTTGGTAAGGCAAGCACGCACGTGCGGTGTTTTTTTGGTTTTTTCGCTCCCCCCGCACTGAACAGACGAGACGAGCGCGCCCAGAGCGCGACGTTGGCGCGATGAACTGCTCGTCGTCCGAGGACGTGGCGTTCGCGTACGACCGATTGTACGAGCACCACCGGATGTGGGCGCGGCAGCGCTTCATGGGTGTGCAGTGCCAGCAGAACCCGATGGACGCGTGGATCTTGCAAGAGATCCTGTTCGACACACGGCCGCAGCTGCTCATCGAAACGGGGACGCAGAACGGAGGTGGTGCGCTTTACTACGCGACGATGATGCACCTGTATGACGTCGACGCGCGCGTGCTCACGGTGGACGCGCGATCCGTCGCGGAGAGCAAGCCGCTCTACTCAATCGCGGGGCTGTGCGCGCGCATCGGCTGCCAGAACGCGACCGAACAGCCGATGTGGACGCGGCACGTCGAGTTCGTGCGCGGCGACTCGCTCTCGGCGCCGGTGCTTGAGCGTGTGTGGCGCGCAGCCTCCAAGGCGCAGCGTGTGATGGTCGTACTCGACAGTTGGCATGGATACGAGCACGTGCGGCGCGAGCTCGCGGCCTACCACGAGCTCGTCACACCGGGTCAGTACCTTGTCGTGCAAGACACCAAGCTCGACCGGCTGCGCGGTCGGCCGAGCGCCAAGGCGGCGGTCCGCGCGTTCATGAGCGCGGCGCCGGGCGCCGCGCGGTTCCAGACCGACCGGAGCCGCGAGTACCTGCTGTACAGTCAGCACGCCGAGGGCTACCTGAGGCGTCGTTAGTTTTTTTTTTGTTGGTGTTTTCACAGCCTACAAGCCCAGTCGTATGGCAAACAACTCGATCCACTCCACCAGCTTTGGAGAAACGACCCACCAGACGTGGTCGCCGCTGGTGACGGCCACCCCGTCAGTGAGACCTTCGTAGAAGAAATCCTCTGCAATGTCCTCGGAGTACGCAGTCAGCATCATCGTGTGGTCGTACATTTGTGGGGGCACAACTGGAAGGACGAGCCGCTTCTTTTTGATCCGGTTCACTTGCGACATCGTGAGAAGCATGCTTTTGGGAAGTTTTATATCAATAGACCGGTGTCCGAGGCGTTTCAGCAGACGCTCCGTGGCAATGAGCAGCGCGTCGGGGTTGTTCGCATTCGTACCCTTTGGAGGGTTTGCCTTGAGAAGCGTCTGCCCAACCTTGCCCGTCTTGCTGACACAGCGTCGCGTAGCCGGATTGACCATCTTGTCGCTGGCACAGCCCTTGCTCGCCTTGGGTGGGATGCGCTTCGGTGACGACGGCTTGCGCTTCGGGGAAGCCGACTTGCGCTGCACGTTATACAGCACTCGCCTCCCGATCGACCCACTGCGACTCACGCACCGACCAGAGCTCGGATTGCGAACCTGCGACGAAGAGCACGACGAGCCCGCCTTCTTCCGCGCCGGCGAGCCCGCCTTCTTCCGCGCCGGCGAGCCCGCCTTCTTCCGCGCCGGCGAGCCCGCCT
>MDSW01136298.1_pt1 | contig 13650 bp, 13 predicted proteins | sample 811171 | NCBI WGS metagenome assembly MDSW01 (sample SAMN05326641, study PRJNA326480) | marine metagenome | isolation source: seawater | place: Atlantic Ocean: North West | collected 2012 | reverse complement strand
GGGCAGTAAAGGACTCGAACCTTTGACCCCCTCGGTGTAAACGAGATGCTCTACCAACTGAGCTAACCGCCCAAAAAAACATGCTACTAATATAACAAGAAAAGGTTAAAGTAAATTGTTAATTACTGAATACTGGCTTGAGATTTTTCTTCTTTTTCTGTTTTTGAAATATTTTCAACTTCTGTCCATTCAATTTTTTTTAATTGATTTTTTAAAGCGATTTTTAATACTTCATCTACTGTTTCTACAGTAGAAATTTTTATATCCTCTCTAACTTTTTTTGGAATATCTATTAAATCTTTTTCATTTTCTTTTGGAATAATAACTTGCTTAATTCCAGCTCTATGGGCAGCTAATAATTTTTCTTTTAAACCACCAATAGGTAAAACTTGACCTGTAATAGTAACTTCACCAGTCATTGCTATATGTTTGTAAACTGGATTGTTAGTAATCGATGAAACTATTGAAGTAACCATTCCTATTCCAGCTGATGGTCCGTCTTTGGGGGTCACACCTTCAGGTACATGAATATGAAAATCTTTTTTTTCAAACATTGGAGGGATTACTCCATAGTCTAAGCTTTTTGATCTTACAAATGACTTAGCGGCTTTTACGGACTCTTGCATAACATCACCTAATTTTCCAGTTATTTGCATTCTTCCTTTGCCTGGCATATGTACTGTTTCTATTTTTAAAATTTCACCACCAAACTCTGTCCACGCTAGTCCAGTAACTACACCTACTCTATCCTTGTCTTCTAATTCTCCATATTTAAATTTTTTAACTCCAAGAAAATCAGAAATATTTTTACTGCTGACATTTACTTGTTTTTCCTCACCATTGACTATTTTTTTTACCACTTTTCTTGCAATTTTAGATATTTCTCTCTCTAAATTTCTTACACCTGATTCTCTAGTATAATTTCGAATAATTTCTTTTACTGTACCGTCGCCAAATATAAATTCATTATCTTTAACACCATTTTCTTTGATTTGTTTTGGTAATAAAAACTTGTTAGCAATATTAATTTTTTCATCCTCTGTATATCCTGGAATTCTAATTACCTCCATTCTGTCTAATAAAGGTGGAAGAATATTCAATGTATTAGCTGTAGTTACAAACATTACATCGGAAAGATCATAATCAACTTCTAAATAATGATCATTAAATGTTGTATTTTGCTCAGGGTCTAAAGCTTCTAATAAAGCTGAAGATGGATCACCTCTATAATCATTTCCAACTTTATCTATCTCATCCAATAAAATTAAAGGGTTTTTAGTTCCAGCTTTTTTCATCATTTGAATAATCTTTCCTGGAAGAGATCCAATATAAGTTCTTCGATGACCTCTAATTTCTGCTTCATCTCTAACACCACCAAGTGACATTCTTACAAACTGTCTATTAGTTGCTTTTGCAATAGATTTTCCTAAGGATGTTTTTCCAACTCCTGGAGGACCAACTAAACATAATATTGGACCTTTAATTTTATCCATTCTTTTTTGTACTGCTAAAAATTCAATTATTCTCTCTTTAACTTTTTCTAAACCATGATGGTCTTCGTCTAAAGTTTTTAAAGCTTTGGATAAGTCAATATCCACTTTATCTTTTTTATACCAAGGAATATCTATCATCCAATCTAAATAATTTCTAACTACCGTAGCTTCTGCTGACATAGGACTCATGTTTTTTAATTTTTTTAATTCAGACATGCATTTTTTTTGCACTTCTTTTGGCATTTTAGCTTTTTGAATTGCTTTATTTAAATTTGATGTTTCGTCTTTGCCATCTTCAATTTCACCCAATTCCTTTTGGATAGCTTTTAATTGTTCATTTAGATAATATTCTCTCTGAGTTTTTTCCATTTGAGTCTTAACTCTGCCTCTGATCCTTTTTTCAACACCTATTATACTGGTTTCATTTTCCATTATTTTAATCACACCCGATAATCTTTTTTTAACATCTGTTGTTTCAAAGATTTGTTGTTTTTCAGATATGGTACAGTTTAAATGGGAAGCAATATTGTCAGCAATTTTTGAAGGGTCTTTAAGACCTTTAATATTATTAATTGTTTCGGATGAAATTTTTTTATTTATAGATGTAAGTTTCTCCAATCTCCTTATAGCTGTCATTGCCATAGGCATTAAATCTTCATTTTCGGATAATAAATCATTGTTATGTTCATAAGTGCAAGAAATAAATTTTTCTTCATCTTTAAAATCAATAATTTTAACTCTTTTTAATCCTTCAACTAATACTTTTACAGTTCCATCTGGAAGTTTGAGTAGTTGAAGAATTGAACTTTCACAACCATGAATAAAAACATCATTTTTTTTTGGATCATCTACTTCAGAATTTTTTTGTGTAACTAAGATAATCTTTTTGTTGTTTTTCATTACTTCATTTAGAGCAGTAATAGATTTGTCTCTACCGACAAACAAAGGTATTACCATGCTTGGAAAAACTACTATGTCTCTTAGTGGTAATAATGGTAATGAATGTTTAATTTCCATTTTGTAAATATGGATATTATATCGAAATTTGCAATAGATAATTATCGCTTATTAACCTGTTTTTAAGCGGCAGTAGTTTTTTCAGTCTTTGTTTTATTACTTTTTGAATGTACTACTATTGGTTCATTCTCACCTTTAGCCGCACCTACATCTATAATAACTTCCTCAATATTATCTTCTCCTGGAAGGTCAAACATAGATTTAAGTAACAAGTTTTCTAGAATTGATCTAAGTCCTCTGGCACCTGTTTTTTTTCTAATTGCTTTTTTTGCAATCTCTTTGATTGCATTATCTTTAAATGAAAGTTTAACTCCCTCAAGTTTAAATAACTCTTGGTATTGCTTTATTAAAGAATTTTTTGGTTCTTGTAATATTTTTACTAAGGATTTTTCATCTAAATCCTCTAGAGTTGCTGTTATAGGAAGTCTGCCTATAAATTCAGGAATTAATCCATATTTAAGTAAATCCTCTGGCTCTAATCCTCTCATCCACTCTCCAGCTTTTTTATCAGTAATGCTTTTTACCTCAGCTCCAAATCCTATTGAGGATCCTTTATCTCTTTGTGAAATAATTTTATCAAGTCCTGCAAAAGCACCTCCACAGATAAAAAGAATATTTGTAGTGTCAACTTGAAGAAATTCTTGCTGAGGATGCTTTCTACCCCCTTGCGGTGGGACGCTAGCAACTGTACCTTCCATAATTTTTAGTAATGCTTGCTGAACACCTTCTCCTGAAACATCTCTTGTAATAGATGGATTTTCAGATTTTCTACTAATTTTATCAACCTCATCTATATAGACTATGCCTCTTTGAGCTTTTTCAACATTATAATCGGCAGCTTGAAGAAGTTTTAAAATAATATTTTCTACATCCTCTCCTACATAACCTGCTTCGGTCAAGGTTGTAGCATCAGCCATTGTGAATGGTACATCTAAAATTCTAGCTAATGTTTGAGCTAATAAAGTTTTTCCACAACCAGTTGGTCCAAGCAATAAAATATTTGATTTTGCTAATTCAACCGATTTGCTTGTTTTATTTTCATAATTTAATCTTTTATAATGATTATGGACAGCTACAGATAAAACTTTTTTTGCATAATTCTGGCCAATAACATAATCATCAAGCACAACACAAATTTCTTTTGGCGATGGCAGGCCATCTTGATGTTTAACAAAAGTATCTTTGTTTTCCTCTTTTATAATGTCCATACATAGTTCAACACATTCATCGCAAATGAAAACAGTTGGTCCAGCGATAAGTTTTCTTACTTCGTGTTGACTTTTTCCACAAAAAGAACAGTAAAGAATATTTTTATTATTGCTCATAATTATTTATATCGAATCAGTGTTAATACTTTATTACAAAGAATATACTCTAATCAAGCTCAGGTTGATTGCTGAACTATATATAGTAATTTATTCACGCGTAGACACAACTCTATCAATTAATCCAAAATCTTTTGCATTATCTGGGGTCATAAAATTATCTCTTTCTAGAGCTTCTTTTATTTCTTGAACTGATTTATTTGTATGTTTGGAATAAATTTCATTCAATCTTTTCTTTAAAGATAAAACCTCATTTGCATGTATTTCTATATCTGTAGCCTGTCCTTGAAAACCAGCTGAAGGTTGATGAACCATTATCCTCGAATTTGGTAATGAATATCTTTTTTCTTTTGTTCCAGCAGCAAGTAAAAAAGATCCCATGCTAGCAGCTTGTCCAATACACAATGTTGAAACATCTGGTTTAATATATTGCATAGTATCATAAATTCCTAATCCTGCAGTAACAAGTCCACCTGGACTATTTATATAAAGGTTAATATCTTTTTTTGGATCTTGAGATTCTAAAAATAAAAGTTGTGCGGTAACAAGCGATGCCACGCTATCATTTATTGGACCAACTAAAAAAACTATCCTCTCTTTTAATAACCTAGAATAAATATCATAAGCTCTCTCACCTCTGCTAGATTGCTCAACAACCATAGGAATAAGATTATTAAGATGTTCAGGTATTTTATCAGTCATAATTCGAATCGTTATACTTATACAACTTGTAATTACTTTTTGCTAACTTTTTTTGTTTTTTTATATTTCTTGGCAATTGTTTTAGTTTTTTTAGGAGTATCTTGATTGTGGTTATGCTCATGACCGTGATCATGGTTATGATCATGTTCTTTCATATGCTTTTCATTTTCAGCTTTTAATAATTTTTCAGCCTCTTCTTTTGTAATTACTTTTTTATTTGGTTTTGCATTTTTCTTAATTTGTTTAATAATTTTTTCCTCATATAAAGAGCCACGTAGGTTTGCAAGAATTGATGGATTATTTTGGTAATATTCTTGTAACATTTTTTCTTGACCTGGCATCATTCTCAATTGTTTTTGTATTTCGGCTTGCATCTCTTGTTCAGTAACTGAAATTTTATTTTCTTCTCCAAATTGATTTAAGATAATGCCAGCTTGAATTCTTTTTTTTGCTTGTTTTTCGTGAGATTTTTGATTTTTCTTTTTATCCTCATCTTTCATACCTTGTGATAAAATTTGAATTTCTTGATCAATTAAATTTTGTGGGATTTCATTAACTTTAATTTTATTGATCTGTTCTAATATATCTTTATTGGCAAGTGCATCTAAAGAATTTTTATATTCTTCGTTAATTTGTTTTGATATTAATTCTTTTAGATTTTTTAAATCAGTAGCTCCTAAATTTTTTGCAAAATCATCATCAATTTTAATTGTTTCAGATTTTTTTACAGATAAAATTTTACATATAAAAATTGCATTTTTGTTAACTAGTTCTTTTTCAGGGAAATTTTCTGGCAATCTTACTTCAACTTTTTTTTCTTCATTTCTTTTAACTCCGACAAGTTGTTTATCAAAGCCCTTAATAAAAAGATCTTTGCCTAATTCTAGCTGAGTGTTTTTACCCTCATTACCTTTGAACTCTTTTCCATCAACAGTAGCTTTATAATCAAATACTACTAAATTTCCATCTATTGCTTTAACATTTTCATCAACATCTTTAAAATTTTTTTGAGATTTGGCAATTTCATTTATCCTTTTATCTGTTTCTTTCAAATCAATTTTAACACTATATTCATTGAATTTTATATTTGATAAAGATTTAGTATCTACATTTGGCAACTCTGTAACTGATATTATATACTCAAGATCTTTATCTTCACCAAAAGTTTTTAAATCTATTTTTGGTTGTCCGGCAGGTTTAATTTTGTTTTCTTTAAGAGCTTTAGTTGAAGTGTCTTTTAAAACCTTATCTAAAACTTCACCAAATATTTCTTTCCCAAATTGTCTTTTTATAATTTCTTTTGGAACTTTTCCTGGTCTAAAACCTTTTATATTAATATTTTTTTTTACTTCTTCATATCTTTCATCCATATGGGAAGAAATAATTTTTTTATCTATAAAAACTTTTAAATCCTTATTTAATCCTTTTTTATTTTCTACAGTAACTTTCATATATATTTATGGTAGGCGAGAAAGGACTCGAACCTTCACATGTTGCCATATTGGTTCCTAAGACCAACGCGTCTACCAATTCCGCCACTCGCCCAATTTAACACGGTTTATATATTATAGATCTAATTTGTCCAATTAGAATAATAGTGTAATTATAATAGAAAAATAAAAAAAATGATTATTTCGCCTTGTATAAGTATTTGTAAAACTGATCCAGTAACAGGTTATTGTTATGGATGTGGAAGAAATAATGAGGAAAAAAGGATTTGGAAAGATAAAAAAACTTCTGAGGAATGGAAAAAAAATAACCTACAAGAATTACAAAATAGATTAAATGCATGGGAGTTAGAAAGATTTAAAGAATCTTATAATTATAAGCTAAAAAACGGCATTTCTTTATTAAAAAAAAAGCTCAATGAACAGAAGTAGTTTATTTATAATCATCTATATTATAGGTATAATTTTAGGAGCGGTATTTCTCGATATATGGAGTTCTGAAACAACTGTTGCTAAAGGATTAATTGTTCTTGGATGGACTGCTCTATTTCTTATATGTTTATTGTATACTGATAAAAAAAAAAAACTAATTATATTTAAATCTTTAATGGCTAAAAAATTTCAGAATCTTAAAAAAAGGATTATTAATTGTAGAAATTGTCCAAGGTTAATAAAATTTAGAAAAAAAATAATAAAAAAAAAAAGAAAACAATATTTTAATGAAAAATATTGGGGAAAACCTATAACAGGTTTTGGGGATATAAATGGAAAAATACTTTTTGTCGGCTTAGCTCCAGCTGCACATGGAGCTACAAGAACTGGAAGAGTCTTTACTGGAGATAAATCTTCAGATTTTCTTTATAAATGTTTATACAATGCAAAAATTTCTAACCAAAACACATCTACACATATTAATGACGGCTTAAAACTAAATAATGCATTTATAACAGCCTCTTTAAAATGCGTTCCACCAGAAGACAAACCAGAAAAAATAGAATTAGATAATTGTTCAGTTTATTTTAAAGAGGAAATAAATTTATTAAAAAATTTAAAAGTTATAGTCGCATTAGGAAAAATAGCTTTTGATAGCTGTGTTACATTTTATAAAAAAAATCATAGTTTTATTGAAAAAATAAAATTTGGTCACAATCTTTATTATAATTTACCAAATGATGTACTGTTGGTAGGTTGTTATCATCCTAGTCCTAGAAATGTAAATACTGGAAGAATAAATGAAAAAAAAATGACTCTCTTATTTAAAAATATTTTAAAAAAAATTAATTAATGAAAGTTTATATTTTATGGTTAGCAGGAGTAATTTTTTGGAACTATGTATATCCAGAAGCTAAACCTTTTGAAGATGTTTTAGCAGCAATAGTATTATCTTTTATAAGTGTAATTATAAAAAAATATCTTAAAATTTAATTATTCAGAAGAAAAAAAAATATTTTGATAATAAGCTACAGAAGTTAGTTTAGAATTATCTGTATCCGACATAATTGCAATACCATTTATTTCCTCTAATTCTAAATTATGAAATTCTTTGAAATGTTTTTTAACATTCACTTTAACTTTAACCCACTCATTTAAATTTTCTTTAGTTGTTGAGAGAACATAATCGATTGATTTTTTAGTGTATGGACTTGGATGTGAAACGCCTAAACTTTGATTGCTTGAAAAAACATAATTCATAGCTCTATTGGATAATGGTGTTGCTCCAGTTTTTTTTACTACAAAAACTCTAGCTGCAAAATCATGACCTTTTTTACTATTCTCTACTATGCCTGATAGGTCTTTTTCTACCTTCCATGAAATATTCAAAATTGGAGTTAAATTTATATTAATTTTAATTTCTTTTCCTAGTCCTGAAGCTGAACTTACTGCTTCTGCTTTTAAATAATTCCCATCATCATTCGACCCTATGGAATATTTCGTCTTGGAATCTGCCCCTCTTACTTTTCTTACTTTTAAATTTAAAAGTTCTTCCTCAGTAAATTCAAATATATTTATTTTTTCAGCAAATATCGGATTAATAGATATAAAAAAAATAAGAAAAATATAGATTAAAAATTTATGCATATGGTTCGTATAACCGATTAAAAAAATTAATCAAATATTTTTCAAATTCACAGTTATGACACTTTTAAGACAATTATATTTCATTATTTAAAACCATATAACTTATGATGAAAAACATAACTTTATTTTTCCTATTAATTTACTGGTCAGTAATTATAACCGCCCCTGTAATTTCTAATGAAAAATTAGATAGTTCAAAGAAGGTAATAATACCAATAAAAAAACCTAATAGGTAGATCTTCCTCCGCTAATATCAAAAATTGCAGCAGTTGAAAAAGAATTTTCTTCAGATGACAACCAGCAAACCATTGAGCTTAACTCGTTTAATTCAAGAAAACGACCTCTAGGAACCTTAGAAAGCATTTTTTGAACATGTTCTTTTGACATTTGATCCAAGATTCTTGTTTTTGCACCTGCGGGTGTCACGGCATTTACAGCTATATTATAGTTTGCTAATTCTTTTCCTAAAGATTTAGTAAGGCCTATTACTCCAGCTTTAGCTGAGCTGTATGCACTTGCGTTGGCGTTACCATCTTTACCAGAAACTGAAGCGATATTAACAATTCTTCCATAATTATTTTTAATCATATGTGGAACTATGGATTTACAGCAATAAAAAGTTCCTTGAAGATTTATATCTATTATAGAATTCCAATCCTTTATATTATAGTTCCAGAGCTCAGCTGTAGGCCCTGTGATACCAGCGTTATTAATTAGTATATCTATTTTGCTTTTTGAGGTTATATGACTTACAGTTTCTTGAACTTGATCAAAGTTAGAAACATCAACAAGATTGTAATTCAAATTAGTGTTATTAATCTCTTTTTTTACTTTGGATAATTCTTTTTCATCTATATCCCAAATAAATACTTTTGATCCTGATAATAAAAACTTTTTAGCTATGTCTAAACCAAAACCTTGTGCACCTCCTGTTATAACCGCAGTTTTATTTTTAAGGTCAAATTGGTGCATTTTAATTTTATTTACTAGCTAAAAGATAATAGACTAACCAAGATATAAAAGCTCCTATTATCCAAGAAAAAGATTGTATAAAGTTAAGACTTGTATTCCATATAGTTGAAGAAGAGAAAATGAAACCAATTATTATTGCGTATAAACCTTTTATTTGCCATCCACTACTATAATAGTATGTACCTTCTGGATTAGAGGAAAATATATCTTTATTAATTATTTGTTTGTTTTTTATTATATAGTAATCTGCAATTATAATTCCAAATATTGGTCCAAAAAAAGCACCAATAGTATCTATAAATGATAGTATCCCAATTTGACTAAGCAAAGGTAACCAAAATAAACTTATAAATAGACTTAAAAAAATAATCAATAGACCAGTACTTTTCAAAGATAAAGACTTTGGCAAAAAATTGATAAGAGCATTTTGTGTGGGAATATAATTTGCAATTAAATTAGTTGAGGCAGTTGCAAATAAAATAAATATTAAAGCTATTATTGTTAAATATGTATTGTCAAATTTTCCCAAAATGTCGGTTGGGTTAGTTAATATTTTGTCAATTTGAACAAAATTTTTAAGAAGCATTATATCGGATCCTACAACTATCAATACTGCAAAAGATGAAAATATTGCTAAATTAATTATTAAGCTTAAGTTTCCTAAATTTAATTCCTTTTCATCTTTAACATATCTTGAAAAATCACCGAAATTCATAATCATAATTGCAAAATATGCAAACATTGTTCCTGTGACTGTAATTAAAGGAAAAAGATTATTTTTTGATATTATGTCATTAGTTTTTAAAGACAACTGAAGTGAAGATATTAACTCATTATAATTTTCTGAAACAATTATTATTAAAAATAATATAAGACCAAAATAAACAAATAAAGCAGAAAAATTAATAAAACTTCTGTTTCTATTTATTCCATTACTGAAGATTATAAATTGTATAAACAATGTTAAAAATAGTGCAATCCCATCAATAAGATTTAAACCCATATAAAATATTAAAAATATATTTTGATCTAAAAAACTTGAGTCAATTTTAAAAATCAATATCCTTATTAAATATCCAATTGATTTTGAAATAAAAAAAGTTTGAACACCAAACATAAATATTCCAACCAAAGCTCTTAGGAGAGCAACATATCTAGCTCCATTTACTCCCAAAGATGTTCTTAAAATTACAGCAAAAGGTAGTCCATATTTTTGCGATGGTTTTCCTATTAAGTTTGAAAAAAAATAGACTAAAAGGGAAGCTATTAAAGTCCCCATAAAAACAATAATAACATTTAAATCATATACTAAATATAATGATGCAATGAGAGAAAAGCCAATTATACTCTGAATACTATTTCCCCATATACAAAATAAATCTTTCCAATTCCAATTTTTTTGATTTGGGTTTATCGATACAATTTCCCAATTCTTTAACGGAAATTTTTCTTTTTCTTGATTCACAACTACATATTAAACCAATAAAATCTACTGTCCATACAAGACAGCAGGCAACCATAAAACAATTTTAGGAAATATGATAATTATAATTAGTCCAATTACCTGTAGAACCATAAATTGCATCATTCCAAGATAAATATCTTTTAAATCCCATTCAGGTACAACACCTTTTAAAAAATAAGCAGATAAAGCAACTGGAGGGGAAAGCCAGGCGGTTTGAAGATTAACTGCAACCAGTATTGCAAACCAAGTCAAATTAAAACCTAGAGCTTCTATTAATGGCAATATAATCGGAACTATAATCATAACAATAGGGACCCATTCTAATGGCCAACCTAATAAAAATATCATCACCATTACCATCGCAAGAATTAGATATTTATTCATTTCAAGAGATAATAAAAAATCAGTTAAAACCATCGGTGTTCCTAACCTAGCAAAAACTGCTCCAAAAAAATTTGAAGCTGCTACTAAAACCATTATTAATGCTGTTATTTCTAAAGTCTTTACTAAAGCATCTTGTAATTTTGGAAGAGTGAGTTTTCTATAAGCTAAAGCTAAAATTAATGATCCAGCAGCACCACATCCAGCTGCTTCCGTAGGTGTAGCAAAACCGAATAGAATACTTCCAAGAGCAGCAAACACTAAAGCTGCAGGTGGGACAAGACCTATAAAAAATTCTATCCATACATCTCTCATACTTGTTGCTCTTAACTCTTCAGGTAATGGAGGTCCTAATTTTGGATTCATCATACATCTTACAGTAGTGTAAGCTGCGTAAAGACAAGCAAGTAATACTCCTGGTAAAATTGCTGCTGCAAACAAATCAGTAACAGGAATTTCCATTATAGGACCCATTACAACAAGCATAATACTTGGAGGAATTAAAATACCCAAAGTACCACCAGCAGTAATTGTCCCTGCTGCAAGTCTGACATCATAATTAGATTTATTCATTGATTTAGCCGCCATAATTCCTAAAATAGTGACAGATGCACCTACTATTCCGGTTGCCGCTGCAAAAATTACAGATACAAAAAGCACTGCATAATAAAGAGAACCTCTAACTTTGGCTAACATAAGTTGAAAGGCAGAGAATAATCTTTCCATTAAGCCTGCTTGTTCCATCATTATTCCCATAAACACAAAGAGTGGAACGGCGGCGAGTGTTTGTTCTGTCATGACCATTGAAAACTGCAAGGTCATTAAATAAAAAACTAATTTTCCAAAACCTAAATAGCCAAAAACAAATCCTAAAAAAATTAATGTAAATGATATTGGAAAACCAATAAAAATTGCAAATAGCATTACCCCAACAAGAATAAAACCAAGGATTGCTGGATCAATTAAATGTGAAATCATTCAGCACCTGGCCATTTACCTTTGGTAGCTGCGTAATAACTCTTAAGTAATTCTGAAACTCCTTGAACAAGTAAAAAAATTATACCAACCCATAAACAACTTTTAATTGGCCACATATATGGCATCCAAGTTGTATCCATCCCTCTTTCGTTTCTCATTATCGACTCTTGCACAAATCCAGTTGTCATATAAAAAAAAACAATTAACCCTGGAAAATAAAAAAGAAGATATAACCAAAAATCTACTTTTCCTTGTGTCTTTACTTTAAAATTTCTGTATAAAAAATCTGCTCTAATATGAACTCCTTTTGAAAGAGCATATGCTGCGCCTAACATAAATAAAGCTCCATATAAAAATCTACTCATATCGTAAGCCCAAATTGTAGGTGATAAAAATAACTTTCTTGCTAATACTTCATAAACCATTCCTATAATTAAAGGCATGGTTATCCAACAAACTATGTTTCCTATAACTTTACTAAACTTATCAATATTAACTATTGTTTTTGCCATCCATTTAGGCATATCATCAGGCATTTTGCCTGAACCACCTCTTCTTTCAGCAATCATTTCATCTGAAATATCTAATTTCGTTGGTTTTGATGTCATAATTTGTTGATAAAAAAAGCGGGCTGTAAAAGCCCGCTTTATATATTTTATTTGTTTACTTCAAAGTTGCTGCGTGAGCCATTCCTAACTGTGCATTAGACATTTGTGCGCCTGCCCAGAAAGGTACTGCTGTATCAGCAAATTTCTTTTGAGAATCCCAAACTTTTTTGAAAAATGCATTTTTATTAGCATTTTTGTTTAAAGTAGCATTAGCTGCAGCCATGTACTCAACAAAGTAATCTTTAGGAGTATCATGAAGTTGAACACCATGCTTAGTAGTTAGTTCATGTAACGCTTCACCGTTAACAAGAATTCTTCTTGCTAATGATTTCATTAAAGATGCATCGGCTGCAACTTTAATTGAGTTTTTCTCATGATCAGAAAACTTCTCATAAGTAGTTCCAGTAATATAAAAGTCTGCATTAACCACTACTTGGTGTAAACCTTGTAAATAGTAATGTTTTAGAACTTTTTGGAAACCAAATACCATATCAGGTTTTGGACAACACCATTCAGCTGCATCAATTGTACCTGCTTCAAGAGCTGGAAGAATATCTCCACCTCCCATAGCTACTGATGCAATTCCAATATCTTTATAAGTTTGTCCTGGAATTCCTGGAGGAGTTCTGAATTTTAATTTTCTGAAATCGTCCATATTTTTAATTGGCTCTGGAAACCATCCTAATGCTTCTGGTCCAACCGGTTGAAGCATAAAGCCTTTGATGTTTCTATTCATTTCTTTCCAAAGTTGATCGTATAATTGCTCTCCACCACCTGATAAGAACCAAGATAAGAAAGCTATATTATCAATTCCAACACCTGCGCCTGCTACTGGAGAACCAAATAACATTGCTGCTGGGTGTTCACCTGACCAATAGTGCGTCCAAGCAAATCCACAATCTATTAAACCTTTGTCAACAGCATCAAGAGTTTCTTTTACTCCAACAACTGTTCCCGCAGGCATAATTTCAAACTTTAGAGAACCTTGTGTAAGTTTAGTAACTGTGTCAGTAAAATCTTTAAGCATGACAACTTCATCACCCTTAGCATTCAACACAGTCTGACATTTTAGAGTTTTTGCAGCGTGAGCATTAGATACGAAACCTAATAATAAAGTCACTGCAAATAACATTGAAATGATTTTTTTCATTTATTTTCCCTCTGTTAGTTAAATTTAAGTTC
>MDSW01117008.1_pt1 | contig 13650 bp, 16 predicted proteins | sample 811171 | NCBI WGS metagenome assembly MDSW01 (sample SAMN05326641, study PRJNA326480) | marine metagenome | isolation source: seawater | place: Atlantic Ocean: North West | collected 2012 | reverse complement strand
TTTTGATTGCTTCCATAGGATTATATTCAGCTATTGGAACGTGTTTCATGGCTGCTGCATGAAAAACAAAATCTATATTTTTTGTTGCAAGCTCTAATCTCTCTAAATCTCTTACGTCACCAATAAAAAATCTTAAAATTTTTTTATGTTTATTGAATTCTTTTTCCATTTCAAATTGTTTAAATTCGTCTCTCGAAAATATAACGATTTTTTTTAAATTAAAATTTTCTAAAAGAATTTTTACTAAATTCTTTCCAAAAGAACCTGTGCCTCCTGTTATCAAAACAGACTTATTCTTTAGATATTTTTTTATATAAACTGACATTCTTTTGCTTCTTTTAGAGAATTTATTTTTAATAAAGTTAATTAAACACTTTTAAAAAATATTCAAATATAATTCACTATAATATATAATATTAGTCTATAATTGGACAAATTTATGATGATTTTTAATTTATTTAAAAAAGTTAAAACCTTTAAATTGTGGGCTTTTTTTGTCTATATATTTTTCATGCCAATTTATGGGTTGGTTTGGAAAAATATAATAAACCTGCAAGGTAGGTTTTTATACTTATCTTGGTTTTTGAATAAAAAAAGAAATTTTTTTGATCTTAAAAATAATGACAAGATTATTATTGATGATGACATTGATTTAAAAATGCTTGCGAGTAAAATTTCTGAAGAATGCACAGATAGTTTGTTGGATAACTCGAAAAAATTAATTATGTCTTCGAATATTAATAAAAAAAACTATTCCGAGACTGGTGAAAATAATTATAAAAACTCAATTATGCACATGTTTTCAGAAAAGTTAAAAGATGAAATATTCGAATTTGCTACTTCAGAAAAAATGATTTCAACTGCAGCAAGATATTTAGGTGTATTTCCAGTATTAGCAAAAATGACGGTATACCATAATATTCCTAGACCTGGTAGCAGTATAAGAGGAGCAATGAATTGGCATAAGGATGACTTTGGTTATAAAAGTTTAGATCTATTTTTAAATATTACTGACATAGATGAAAATAGCGGTCCTTTATATGCACTTAAAAAAAGAGAGAAACTTGGTGTGTTTTCTAGATCATTTAATGAAATTAAGAACGCAAAATCTGGAGAGCAAGGAAAAATTTCAATCGATAAATTTGAAAATAATTTAAAGACAGATGATATAATTACACTTAAAGGATCAAAAGGCAAAGGTCTCTTTATTGATAGTTTTACTGCCTATCATAGAGGTGGGTATTGTAAAACAAAAGATAGAGTTATGTTGAGATTTTCATATCAAACACCAGATAGCGTGAGATTAACAACTCAAGATGACAACTGTTTTTATTATTATAAAAAAATAAATAAAAAAAATGTTAGAGACAAGTATATTCATTATCTTTTGTTCAAAAGATCAAATTTAGATAAAAAAATAGGTGTTAACCAATTTTTTCTGAAAATATATAGATTATTATCTTACAGATTTAGTATAATTTTTAATTAGATTTTTCTATTTATAGAATTAGCAACTTTTTTTGACTTTTTTACCAAATCCCTGAACTGGGAAAAATTAAGTGGCTGCAAAGGGTCAACGTGAGATTTTTTTGGGTTTGGATGCATTTCAATAATTAGTCCATCACAACCTGCAGCTATAGAAGCAAATGTAAGACTAGGTACCCACGGAGCCCAAAAAGATGCGTGGCTTGGATCTGAAATTATAGGAAACTGACATATTTCTTTCAATGCAACGATAGCTTGGATGTCTAAAGCAAATCTTGATGTTTCTCTATGAGTATGAGGTATTGATACTCCTCTTTCACATAAAATTAATTTGTAATTTTTGTTTACTAAAATATGTTCTGCGGCACCCAATAAATCTCTTAAACTGGCGCCAAAATGTCTTTTTAATATTATAGGTTTATTAACTAGTGCGACTTCCTTTAAAAGCTCTAAGTTTTGCATATTTCTAGTACCTATTTGTAATATATCAGCTGTTTTTACTATTCTATCTAAGTATTTAATTTCAGTAACCTCTGTAACTATCTTTAAGTCATATTCCTTTTTAATCTCGTCCAGAATGTCCATTCCCTTGGACTGGGTTTCTTTATACTTTGAAGACCTGTAAGGAAAAGTCAAAGGTTTGTATGCATGACCCCTTAATATTTTTATATTTAATTTTGTTAATTGTTTTGCAACATCAACCATTAATTTCTTACTCTCAACTCCATTGGGACCTGCAATAATTGGTATATTTTTTTCTCCAAAGACCAAATTTTTAGATATATTGACTATTCTTCTCTTTTTCGATGTTGAAATTTTAAGCTTATTTATTTTATCATCTAAACTTATATCTTTCGTTGGATTTTTATTAGATAAATTTTTTACAGTTAATTTCATAATCTAAATTTACAATTAAAGTTTTATCTTCCGAGTTTACTTTGCTTATCTAAAATCTCAAATAAATTTTTAGTATTAGAATTGTTATAAATGGAATGTAAAACCTGTATAACATGTAAATTTTTATGAATTTCTAGATCCTTTGATGATTTAAATTTATTCTTCTGTAAAAATTCTTTTAATATTTTAGAATGTCCATTACCCATTGCACCGACCTGTCCAGCTCTACTACTAAATATTTCAGAATTTTTTTTATCTAAAAAAGTTTTTTGTTTATAAAATAAGTTAAAGATATTTAAGCTTACTCCTGAAACTTTAGCTCTGCCTTTTTCTCCCAGAACATCTATTGAAGAACTATAATTTTGATTAGCTCGAGTGGTAACTTTAAATGAACTTATAACATTATTTTTATGCACAAAATTTATTATTGCTAAATCCTCAGCATCTAATTTTTTTTTATTATAAACAAGAATGCTGTTAAATTTAACAATTTTTCCAAAAATATAAAAAACTGCATCTAATAAGTGTATCGCCTGATTTGCAATTACTCCTCCATCAGATTTAAATTTTCCTTTCCAGGAAACTGAGTAATATTTTTTATTTCGAGACCATAATAAAGAGCAATCTGCTAAAAATATTTTTCCTAATGTTTTATTATTGATTATTTTTTTAAGTTTTTGAATTGCAAGATTATAGCGATTTTGAAATGTAACCCAACATTTAATTTTTTTAGCTTTGCTTATGTTAATTAATTCTTTTGCATGAGATAATTTAAGAACAAATGGTTTTTCTATTAAAATATTTATATTATTCTCTATTAAAATTTTAGCAAATTTATAATGTAAATTAGATGGTGTTGCTATAATAGCATATTTGATTTTTTTTTTTATTATGTCTTTAATTTCAAAATTAATATAATTTAGTGGTGATATATTCTTATTATGTAAATCTGAAATAAAAATATTTTTAATGTTTTTATTATTTTTTAATAAATTAAAATAATATTTACCCGCAGTTCCAAATCCAATTATTAAAATATTCATGGATATAATATATTTACGTATTTTTCATATAATTTGTTTTGCTTATTAATATATGCTTTATTTTCTAAATAGGCATGGTTGCTTGATTTTTTGACTTTACTTTCTTTATATTGAGTAAAATAATTAGAAACTATTGTATTTTCACCTGTTCCGTCAAAACCTATATTTTTTATAAGAGAGTATGATGGAAAGATAAATGATTTATTATTACAAAAATTAAAATACATATACATTAACGTCCAAATTTTTCTTTTTTTTGAGGAAATATACTTTTTATTTAAAAATTTTTTCATATAACTTGGAATTATCTTTTGATTTATTGTTGAATTTTTTTTTCTAAATAACATGTACTCTCTCCACTTATCACTCCAAGTTGCCCAACCCCAAGGTATAAAATTATTTAAATTTATTGAAAATAAGACTTTATTTGAAACAAAACTATCATATTGAAAACCACAAATTGCAGAAATTTTTTGATTATTTTTAAATTTTTTTAAATTTTGTTTAAAGAATTTAAAGAAATTTTTGTAAGGAATTATATCATCTTCTAAAATTATTAAGGAATCATGTTTTTTTGAGACAAAATCAACACCATTATGTATAGAAACAGCAAGGCCTAGATTTTTTTTATTTTGTATAATTTTCAGATTTTTTATTTTAGATGCTTTTGCCATAAATTTTATTGTAGTCTGGTTTATTTTATCATTTTTATTCTTAGGTCCGTCTATAAAAAGATAAATTTTATTTTTAATTTTATAATCCTGTATTGCTATTAACACTCTCTTTAAATGAGAGGGCCTAGAGTAGGCAAATATTACAAGTGCAGTGTTCATTTACTTTAGATAATCGATTAATTTATTTTTTATTGAATATTTTAAAGCGTATTCAGCTATAAATAAATCTCTTTTGTCATGTATATCAATTCCTGTAAATGAATCTGTATTAACTATAAATTTAACTTTTCTACCAATTCTTTTCCCTTTTCTCCAAAAACTTGATCTGGTCGCTGATGCTAATCCGGTATCTTCTCTGAGTAGATCTGGGGCTTTTTGTCTTGATGTATATTTATTCATCCATTTAAGAATCTTGTAAGGTTTGTTTTTTTTATAGTGCCAAATATGTTTATAAAATTTATGCACAGAAAAAATACTATCTAAATTTTTATTTTTTTTTAATCCATTTACAGAGTATTTAATCCATTTAGCTTGTCTGAAAATATTTGTGCAAGCAAGAAAAACACATATATCGTATTTTGTTTTATAAAATTTTTCAGCATCATTTAATGCATTTTTTAATGTAGCCTCAGTTGTGGTAAAATCTTTAGAAAATTTTTTTGGCCTTAAAAAAGGAACTTCTGCTCCATATTTTTTTGAAATTTTAGCAATTTTTTTACTATCTGTAGATACAAAAATTTTATCACAGACTTTAGAAGCCAATGCAGCTTTAATAGTATAAAAAATTAAAGGATAATTATTTATTTTAACAATATTTTTGTTTTTTATACCTTTGGAGCCTCCTCTAGCTGGTATTATACATATAACTTTTAATTTTTTCATAAAATTATTTTCTAAAAACTATTTTCAAAGCTTTTTTTGCCTGTACGGTGTTCATTTTAAGACCATTTGTATAATGTATTTTGAATTTTTTACAAAAAAATGCTAATCGAGTTATTTTTGGCTTATAAACAATGTCAAATACATAAGATTTTTTATCAATAAATTTAAAAAGATTCCAACTAATAATTGATTGATTTACATATTTTTTTTTCAAATTACTTCCAAGCGGTGTACAGTTTATTATTAGACAGGGATTTTTTAAAGATTTCATATTTATTTTTTTTAAGTAAATTATATTTTTTTTATTTTTTATTTTTTGGCTTGTAATTATTATAAATTTCTTATTATATTTTTTTTTTTTAAATAATTAAAAATTGCAGATCCTGTTCCACCCAATCCAAAAATTATAACTTTATTATATAATTTCATTTTTCTTTTTAAACTTTCCATAGCTCCATATACATCGGTATTATAGCCATAAAGAAAAGTCTTTTGTTTTTTAATTAGATTTATTGATTTGGAATACTTAGAAAAAGTATCAGCTGGTTTTACATATTTAAACAATAGTTTTTTGTAAGGCATTGTTACAGCGGCTGCCTTGAAGTAATGGTTTTTTTTCAATTCAATTAAAAAATTCTTTATCTTTTTTGGATTAATTTCTAATTCCTCCATTGAAGAATTAATCTTATATTTTTTAATATATGCTCTCCAAATAGGAATAGATCTAGGTTTATTTAATGGAAATCCTATAATGCCACAAATTTGTTTACTTTTCATGTAAATTTTAATTTTTAATGATTCTTTTAATATTTATTTCTTGGTAACTTTTAAATCCTCCATTGAAAATATTTGTTTGAAATTCACTATTTAAAATATTAAATATATTTTCAACACCCTTACTCCCATTAAGAACTAATCCATAAATAGCAGGTCTTCCAATACCAACAAAATTTGCGCCAAGGCAAAGATACTTAATTATATCTGAACCTCTTCTTACACCTCCATCTACAATTATTGGTATTTTTTTACTTATATTTTTTTTGATTGAAATTAATGCCTCACCAGAAGAAATACCAGAATTAAACATCCTTCCCCCATGATTAGATATCCAGATGGAGTCCGCTTTATATTTAATTGCTAATTTAGCATCATCAGCACTAATTATTCCTTTTAATATTAAAGGTTTGTCAGATTTTTTTTTTATCCATTTAATTATTTCCCAGTCAAACTTTAAAGCCATTTTAGGACTTGGACTTACAGGATATGATCTCTGACCATGCTTTCTAGCATCATATCTGCTTTCTCGATCAATATACCTATGGGATCTAACTGGCGCATCCAAGCATAAGGCTAAGGCTACACTCTTTACTCGATGAGATCTTTTAATTTCGTTTTCAATCCATGACTTATTTCCAAATAAAAATATTTGCCAAACTAGATTTTGATTATTTTTGTTTAAATTGCTAATTTTTTCAAAACTGTGTCTTCCCTGAGTACTAAAGAATCCTATTGTATTTATTTTACAAATAGCTTTAGCCATTTCAATCTCACCCAACTTATGAAATTGAGTTTGATGTCCCATCGGAGATAGAATAAGTGGAGATTTTATTATTTTTCCAAAAAAGCTTTTTTTGAAATTAAAATTAAAATTTTTTGCTAAGATTTTTGGTTTAATTTTTAGATTATTAAGAAAATTAATGTTTTCATTGGTTGTTTTATTATCCTCTGCTCCTGATATAAGCCAATTAAAAGTTCCTTTCTTTATTTTTGATTTGCTAAAATCCTCAGCTTCTCTAATTGTTACAAAACTAGTCTTCATTTTTTTATTTTTAGAACTTTATACAGTTTTTTTAAATAATCCCAATCTTCTTTGCTGTTAATATCTTCAGCAAGATGTTTTGGAATTTGATAAATTGTAGAATTACAATTTTTAATTATATTTTTTTTACTCCAAGCGCTACTTGTCCCCCAATAAAATTGACCAGCATCATAGAAATTTTTTTTTATTTTATTACTGTTTTTATTAAAAAAATTTTGTTTTTCAAAATGAACTCTTTTTTTTTTTAAATATAATGCCCTATGGATGGGGCTTGAATATTCTATTGCAGAAAGTATAAAATCCCATTTTTCTTTTTTTATTTTTTTAAATGATTTTTTTAAATGTTCAGGCGTCAATAATGGAGCTACTGGGTAAATACAACAAATGTATTTGAAATTAATATTTTTTTTTCTAAACCACTGAATACTATGATTTATTACTTGTTGTGTAGTAGAACTGTCTTTAGATATATTTTTGGGTCTTAAAAAAAATACCGATGCACCAATTTTTTTTGAAATTTTTGCAATGCTATGTGAATCTGTTGAAACTATAACGTGCTTAAATAACTTAGATTTTTTTGCTGCTAAAATTGAGTAACTTATAACCGGTTTACTAAAAAAAGTTTTAATATTTTTATTTTTTATTCTTTTGCTTCCAGATCTTGCAGGTATAATTGCTAAATTCATTATAAAAATCTTTCTAATTTTTTTCTTCCTGATTTTAGAATATTCATTGAATTTTCTCCTTCATTAAATATCAAATCTATAACAGACGCATATGGCAAAAAATCTCCAAAAATTTGTTTATACTTAGGGTGTTCATAATTGTGAAAAAAAAGTCTTATGTTGCTTTCCTTAATTAAATTTTGGTCTTTATTAATATAATCTATTGAGCCTATTGTTGATAAATAATATTTATTATTTAATTCATTGCAAATATTCACTATTTTTTTTGTTCTTTTGCCAGATGATTTTAATTTATCTGAGAAGTAAATATTTTTTTTTATTTTCAAAATTTTCATTACCCACATTATAAGTTCAATATTTAAGTTACACAGATTTGATTGATAAAATTTATCTTCTAAAATATCAAAAAATTCTTTTGAGTATTTTCCAAAGAATTGTGAATTATTGTAACTAAAGTAAATTGAATCTTTAATTTTTTTAAAATTAAGATCATTTGAAATAATTTTTTTTTGACTTAATTTTTTTTGGTTTGAATTTTTACTTACAGGTAACGTGACCCATTCTAAACCTTTTTTAGTTTTTATTTTATTTCTATTCTGCCAACTGTTTTTTGTATAATCTACATCATTTAAAAATACCAAATCTTTACATTGATCAATCATATCGAAATACCCTATCCATGGCAAAAAAGTTGGCTGCATTATAAATATATACATTATTTTTTTCTAAATATTCTTTGGTTAATTTCCATATTAATTTTATCAATTTTTTTTTGTCTTCCATAAATTTCCCAAGATCCAGGTATAAATTTTTTAAATTTTCGTTTTGCTGCTAAATTTTTAAATATATTATTATCATTTATAGTAACCAATATGTGTCTTAACTCATTTTTGCAGCCTACATATTTTGCACTTTTAACGGAATAGCCAAATTTTTTAAGAAATTTAATTACATCTTTATTTAATTTTTTTTTTTCATTATCATTTCGGACATAAAAACATTCTACATTTAATTTTATTTTATTTTTAATATTGTAAATATAAATTCTATTGAGATTTTTATTTTTGCAGAATATTTGGTAATAAGCGTCATTTTTTAACTTTTTGCTAAGTTTTATTTCAAAAAAATGGGTGACCATTTTTACGGTTAAATTATCTAATTTTCCAAGTCCAGAATAATTAACCAAAGGTACTGGATTACATGCCCAAACAAAATAATCAGAATTAATTTTATTTTTTCCAAAATAAATTTTTTTTTCTTTGTCTTTAATTCTTACAACTTCGTTTTGATGAAATTTGACTCCTTTTTTTAATAAGTGGTTTCTAAGCATGACAAAAAATTCATTAAAACTATTTTTTGGTATATATGCAGATTGATATTTGATTTTGTTAGGAATGCCCAAAAGGTTATCTGCAATTTTGGATTTATTTTTAAGTTTATTTATTTTAAACTTATCTTTTGAAAAAAAAATTCTTCCTACTTGCATTGCATAATGACATTCGTTGTGAAGTATATTTAAGTTATTTCCAAATTTATTACACCAATCAATTAAAGGTATATTAATATCTTCTTGGTAACTTTTTAGTCTTTTATATAAACTTATTGCTTTTAAATCTTTAATTTTAATAAACTTATTGTTTGTTATCGGATGAGCATAACAATTGCTTACTATTCCATTGTTATCAAAAAGGTCCGTATAAGATCCAAATACATATTCAATTTTTTTTAGAACTTTATTAAAACCATGTAATTCGTATAAATCATTTATCCAGTTCGCAGAGTCTATATATTGAGGGCCTGAAAAAAAAACTTTATCATTTTGTATATAGTCCTTTAGTATTCCTCCTAATGAATTTGATTTTTCATATAAGTTGATTTTGCAATTATGTTTTGTAAGCAGCAAAGCAGCAACACATCCTGTAATTCCTCCTCCTATAATTGCAACATTTTTCATTATTATAATAAATAAATTGTTTTTTAAGTTTATAAAATTAAATTAATATCAATTTTAAATTAATGATATATATCAGTAAAACTTGTTAAATTATGAAAAAAAAAATTAAAAGCAACGATATATTCAAAAAAATTGAAAAATTAAGAAGCAAAAATAATAAAAATTGGATGGATATTCTTAGATTGGCATATATGTCTAATCCGAAAAAGACTTCAGTTATTTTAAATAAAATATTATCTAAGGATAAAGAATTAATTAAATTAGCTAATAAGTTAAAAGTAAATAAATAATTTCATATGAAGAATAGTTTCTCTAAAACTATTAATAAACTTAGCAACCACTATGAAAATTTGTTTAAAAAATATAAGTATAATGTTAAATCAAATCAACAAAGTAGTATTGAAACACAGTACCGACGCTTTGACCAAATTGTAAATAGAATTAATTTTAAAAAAAACTCAAGTATATTAGATTTTGGATGTGGTACAGGCTCTTTGCTTAACTATTTAAAAATAAAAAAAAAATTTCGTGGATATTACCATGGCGTAGATATCGCCAAAAGCATGGTAATTTCAAATAAGAAATTTTATAAAGGAAAAAATATAAAATTTTCTTGCCAAAATATTTTGAAAAAAAGAATTAAAAAGAAATATGATTTTGTTTTTGTAAATGGTGTATTTAACAATTTAACCAAAGATAATTGGAAATTAATGAAAAAAATTCTAATTGAGCTTTTTAAAATTACAAAACAAAGATTAGTTTTTAATAATCTTAGCACTTATGTAGATTATAAAGATAAGAAATTGTTTTATATTCCACCAGAAAAAGTTCTTTCGTTCTGTAAAAAGGAATTGAGTAGGTATGTTGTGTTAGATCATAGTTACAAAATTAAAGAAAATACTATTCCATATGAATTTACAACTTCAGTTTTAAAAAGAAAGCCGTGAAAAAGATATTTATAGGTAAAAGGGAAATTTCAGATAGGAAAAGACCACTTGTAATTGGTGAAATTTCTGCAAACCATAATAATTCATTAGAGACAGTTTATAAACTCCTTTTGGCTGCAAAAAAAATAAATCTTGAATTCGTAAAGTTACAAACATTTGATGTTGATGAAATGACTTTAAATTTAAGAAAGGGAGATTTTTTAATAAAACAAAAATTTTCAAATAAAAAATGGAACAACAGAAGCCTATACGATATATATAAGGAAGCACATCTTCCTTTTGATTGGCATTATAAAATATTTAAAAAAGCAAAAAAACTTGGTGTGGGAATTTTTAGTTCTGTTTTTGATTTAAAGTCTTTAGATCTATTAGAAAAACTTGGTTGTCCAGCTTATAAGATAGCCTCCTTGGAAAGTTTACATTTTCCTCTGATAAAAGCAGTAACCAAGACGAGGAAGCCTTTATTAATATCTACAGGAACTTTATCGATAAAAGAAATAGATGGTTTGATAAAATTTCTTAGATCATTAAAGTTTAAAAATTATATACTCTTGCACTGTATAACTAATTACCCAACTAAAATAGAAGATACAAACTTAAAAACTATAAGTTATATAAAGAACAAATATAAATGCTTGGTAGGTTTTTCTGATCATACTTCTGACACCATTTGCGCAAATGCGGCTATAGCTAATGGAGCAAATATTATTGAAAAACACTATAAATTAACAAAAAAAGACAAGGGTTTAGACGCACAGTTTTCATTAGATCCTAAAACAATGAAGAAGCTTATTGATGAAACACATAAAACATGGATGTCTATTGGTGAACTAAAATCAGATACTTTAAAAAACGAAATAATTTACAAAAAATATAGAAGATCTATCTACATATGTAAGGATGTAAAAAAAAATCAATTAATCAACTTAAGTAATGTGAAAGTTATAAGGCCAGGTAAAGGAATTGAACCAAAATATCTTCCAAAAATAATTGGTAAAAGATTTAACAAAAATTTAAAATCTGGGACACCACTCCAACTAAAATTTTTAAAAAATTTTAATGTATAAAATTTTTAATAAATTAAAAATTTCTATTTTTTTTTTATTTTTTTCTTTAAGTTTTTTAATATATGTAATTTATAAATCTGAATTTTTTTGGGAAGGTATTCAAAGAGAATTTTATAATAAATATTATTTAATTTCTATTATATTTATTATTTTTTCATCATTTACCTTTTATTTCAAGAAATCTATTAATCAGAAGATTTTATTAATTTTCTTTTCTGTTTACATGGCATTATTTTTTTTAGAATTATATTTATCAATTTCGTTAAATCAAAATTCACCAAGTAAAATTCTTGAATTAAAAAAAGGGATGTATAAATCTAATACATCAAAGGAGTACGACACAAGAAATCAAGTTGAAATTTACGAGGAATTAAAAAAAGTCGAAAAAATTAGCATAAAATTATCTCCTAAAGATTTTTTGAAAAATGAAAATAATCTAATACCTTTGTCCGGTATTTCGAATATTAAAACTATAGATTGTAATGAAAATGGGTACTTTTCTTTTTACAAAAGTGATCGCTATGGTTTTAATAATAATGATTATATATGGGATAAAGAAATAATTGATTATGTTTTGATTGGTGACTCTTTCACTCAAGGTGCATGTGTTAATCCAGAAAAAAATATTGCAGGTAACTTAAGTGCAATTTCTAGTAAAAATGTTTTAAACTTAGGTTTTGCAGGAAATGGTCCACTTTTAGAATTAGCTACTCTTAAGGAATATATTGAGCAAGTAAAAGTTAAAAAAATTTTATGGTTTTATTTTGAGGGTAACGATAATTTTGATCTCTCATACGAAATTAAAAATAAAAAACTTATTAAATACTTAAATGAGAAAAATTTTGATCAAAAATTGTATTTAAAACAAAAAGATATAGATAAATTCATAAATAATGAGATATTAAAAAAAGTTAAATTTAATAGAAAAAGAGAAGTTTCTTCAGAAAAAAAAGAAAATTTTATTTTTAAACTATTTAAATTGTTTCATTTAAGAGATCAAATTAGAAAATATTTAAATGAAAATTACTCCTTCAAAAAAAAAGAATTTAAAAAGATTATGATTCAGGCAAAAAAAATTACAGAAGAAAATTCAGCTAAGATATACTTTATATATTTACCTGAATATCCAAGATATAAAAAATTATTTTATAATAATGATAATTTAAAAAAAATTGAGGAAATAATTGATGAAATTGGATTAACCTTCATAAATATAGATGAATTAGTTTTTAAGAAAAACAAAAACCCTTTAAGTCTTTTTCCATTTAAAATGCATGGCCATTACAATGAGAAAGGATACAAAATAATCGCAAACGCAATTTATTCATCACTAAACTAATACCTGTAAAATAAATTAACAGTTTTCCTCTCGCTGGAGTCCTTTAGATTGCCCACATCTAATACTGAATGCCATGAATAATCATTTCTTATGAAACAAACTAGAGTATTTTCAACGAATTTTGACTTATGGATAAGTTGGGCATCTTTTTTAAAATCTTTGATTTTATCTTTATCTGTCAGATGTACACTGTTGTAATTTTTCCATTTAGATTTATTATTTTTGATATCCCAAAATTCTGTTCCTCCTGTTTGATCTTCAGCACCAGATACATAATATATCATGCTAAATAACTTCGATCTCGCATCAGTGTGTGGATGAACTAATTGATTTTTTTCGTGACACCCAAAATAACTTTTAACATAAACTTTTCTATAAAAATATTTTTTAAGTGTACTGATATCGTTAAATGTCCATTTTTTTATAAATTCTATACCTCTGTGTTTAATATTTTCGATTAAAGATAATTTATAAGCACAATTTAAAAATTCTGGATTGTTAAAATTATTTATAAATTCCAACCAGGAAATATTTTTAGAAAAAAAATTATCAAAATCTTTATTTTCAGAACCAAATATTTTTTTAGTCAAACGATCTTCTGAGTCAATGAAATATTTTTTTTCAGGAAAAGATTTTTTTAATATTTCAAATTTATCTTTCTCCATAAAATCTTTAATTTCAAAAATCAGATATGGTTCTTTTTTATAAAAGCTAAAATTATCTTTATTAAGAGATTTCATTAAGTTAATTGTTTAAATTAAAAAAAATTTTTTTCAGTGCATAAATCAAGCCAATTGAGCTATTAGTACTGGTCAGCTACATGCGTTACCGCACTTCCACACCCAGCCTATCAACGT
>MDSW01124471.1_pt1 | contig 13651 bp, 14 predicted proteins | sample 811171 | NCBI WGS metagenome assembly MDSW01 (sample SAMN05326641, study PRJNA326480) | marine metagenome | isolation source: seawater | place: Atlantic Ocean: North West | collected 2012 | reverse complement strand
AGAAAATATTTTAACAACAAATTTATGGTCATCTGAACTATCTAAGTTAACAGCTAATGCATTTTTAGCTCAAAGAATTTCCTCTATTAATTCTCTATCAGAACTTTGTGAAGTAACTGGAGCTGATATCGAAGAGGTTTCAAAGGCGATTGGAATGGATTCAAGAATTGGAAGCAGTTTCTTAAAAACATCAGTCGGATTCGGGGGAAGTTGTTTTCAAAAAGATATTTTAAACCTGGTTTACATAGCGAGGTCTGAGGGCCTTGATAAGGTGGCTGATTACTGGGAACAAATACTTATTATTAATCAACACCAGAGGGATAGGTTTTCAATAAAGATTATTAATATAATAAGAAAAGAAAATCTGAAGCTTAAAGTATTACTACTTGGATGGGCTTTTAAAAAAGACACAAATGATACCAGGGAATCTGCAGCAATATATGTAGCAAATAATTTGCTAAATAATAATATTAAAATTGATGTATTCGACCCTAAGGTTGCAGAACATCAGATTAATTTTGATCTATCAAATGTAAATCCTAATTACGAAAAATCATCAGTGAAATTTATTGAGGAACCATTTTTAAATATTTCTGAATATAATATTATAGCGATAATGACTGAGTGGGATGAGTTTAAAGCTTTTGATTGGAAAATTATTTACAAAAAAATTAAAAAACCTGCCTTCATTTTTGATGGTCGTAACATTTTGAACTCTAAAAATATAAAGAAGATAGGCTTTAATTACATTGGACTTGGAAGGGAATAAACAAAAAAATATTTTGGTTACTGGTGGAGCAGGATTTATAGGATCTCACTTGTGTAAATATCTTATTGATTTGGGTCAAAAAGTTATCTGTTTGGACAACTTATTTACAGGATCATTAAGTAATATTCAGGAAATATATAATCACCCTAATTTTGAATTTGTTAATCACGATATTACAGAGCCATATTTTAGAGAAAATATAGATGAAATATATAATTTAGCTTGTCCTGCATCTCCTATACATTATCAATACAACCCCATTAAAACTGTAAAAACATGTACAATTGGTGTTATTAATATGTTGGGACTAGCAAAAAAAAATAATGCAAAAATTTTACAAGCAAGTACAAGTGAAGTTTATGGAGATCCAAATATACATCCCCAGAACGAAATATATAACGGAAATGTTAATCCAATTGGCCCAAGATCATGTTATGATGAAGGAAAAAGGTGCTCGGAGACATTATTTATGGATTATAATAGGGAACATAAACTGAAAATTAAAATTATAAGGATATTCAATACATTCGGTCCTAATATGGCCACTAATGACGGTAGGGTTGTTTCAAATTTTATTTTACAAGCAATCTCTGGAAATGATTTAACTATCTATGGTGATGGAACACAAACTAGAAGCTTTCAATATATTGATGATTTAATTGAAGCAATGATAAAAATGATGAATACTGATAATGATTTTTTAGGGCCAATAAATATTGGTAATCCAAATGAAATAACAATGAATAAGTTGGCTTCAATAATTTTGAGCCTTACAAATTCTAAATCTAAAATTTCCTATAAAGAATTACCGCATGATGATCCTAAGAGAAGAAGACCTGATATAAAATTAGCAAAAATTAATTTGGGTTGGGAACCTAATTACAGTTTAGAAGACGGTCTTTACAAAACTATTAATTATTTTAAAAAATTAAATGAAGTCAATTAAGGGTATAATATTAGCTGGTGGAAATGGTTCTAGACTTTATCCTCTTACTCTTGGAACATCTAAGCAATTACTACCAGTTTATGATAAACCTATGATATATTATCCTCTTTCTGTCTTAATGAAAGCAGAAATTAAGGATATTTTAATTATTTCATCGAAACAAGATTTGCCAAAATTTAAAAAACTTCTTGGAGATGGTTCTATTTTAGGATTGAATATTTCCTATAAAATACAATTAGAGCCAAACGGTATTGCAGAGTCTTTTATAATTGGACAAGATTTTATTGGTTATGACAATGTTTGTTTAATATTAGGAGACAATATTTTCCATGGAGAAGGTTTTATTTCAAATATTAAGAAAGCTAAAAAAAATTTGTATAAAGGATATTCATCAATTTTTGGTGTATCAGTTCAGAATCCTGAAAGCTTCGGAGTAATAGAGTTTGATAATAAAAATAATCTTATCAGTATTTCCGAAAAACCAGAAAATGCAAAAAGTAATATTATTGTTTCAGGTTTGTATTTTTATACTAATGATGTTGTGAAATACGCCAAGAAATTAAAGCCAAGTAAAAGGGGAGAGAAAGAAATAACCGATATTAACAATTTTTATTTGTCATCAAAAAAATTAAAATTAATTATGTTAAATTCCAATATATCTTGGATTGACACTGGAACTTATAGTTCTTTAATAAAAGCATCTAAATATTTTGAGGATTTTGAAAAAAAAAACTGGTAAAAAAGCTTCCTGTGTTGAGGAAATTGCCTACGAGATGGGATATATTGATATTATAAAATTAGGTAAAATTGCCTCTTTGATGCAAAATAGTGAATATGGAAATTATTTATTAAATCTAACACTAAGATGAAATTAATTAAAACTCAATTCAAGGATTTAATCATAATAAGACATAATGTATTCAAGGACCATAGAGGTTATTTCAAAGAAAAATTCAAAAAGGAAAACCTTGAAAAAATTATTAATGATAAAATAGAATTTTGTCAAGAGAACAGTGTCAAATCAGATTTGCATGTACTCAGAGGTTTGCATTTTCAAAATGAACCATTTGCACAATCTAAGCTAGTTTCAGTTCAGGTGGGCAAAATTTTAGATGTTGCTGTTGATATAAGAAAAGATTCAGAAACTTATGGAAAATACTTTTCGTATATTTTATCCTCTGAAATGCATGAATCAGTCTTTATACCGAAGGGATTTGCCCATGGTTATTTAACTTTAAGTAGAACAGCAGTGGTAAATTATCTTGTCGATAATTATTATAATAAACTTGAAGAGGATGGAATTTCTTTCGAAGATGAATTTCTAAACATTAATTGGGGAATAAAAACAAGTAAAATAATTTGTTCAAAAAAAGATAAAGAGCTAAAATCTTACAGATGGTAGAAAATAAAAATATTTTAATCACAGGATCGGATGGTCAACTGGGGAGTGCTTTAAAAGAAATTTCAGAAAACTATGAGTTTAGATATTTTTTTACGAATCGTAAGTCATTGGATATAACTGACCGAAACAAATTATATAATTTCCTAAAAGAATTTGAAATTAATACTATAATCAATTGTGCTGCATATACCGATGTAAACAAAGCTGAGAATGAGAGGGATGTTTGTAATCATATAAATAATGTTGCTGTAGGATTATTGTCTGAAATGTGTGAAAAATTTAATATTCAATTGATTCATATATCAACAGATTTTGTGTTTGATGGAGTTAAGAAAACTGCTTATAATGAGGAAGATGAACCCAATCCGTTAAATTATTACGGAATAACAAAATTTGAGGGAGAAAAAAGTATGTTAAAATATAATTTAATCAATTCAGCTATAATCAGAACATCTTGGTTATATTATAATTCCAAAAATAATTTTGTGAATAAAATAGTTAAAGATATCCTAAGAAATTCTGAAATTAATGTAGTTGATAATGAATTTGGTTCCCCTACTAATGCCAAAGACTTAGCCAAAGCTATATTATATATTATACCGAAATTAAAAAATTCAAAAACAGAAATATACCATTTCTCCAACGAGGGATTTTGTTCTAGGAATAAATTTGCTCAAAAGATAAATGAATTACTCGACAGTGATGTAAGGGTAAATAACTTTTATCAAACTAGCGCTAAAACTCTAAGACCTAAATTCTCAGCACTTAATTGTCAGAAAATTTCCACAAATTTCGATTTAAAAATAAATAGCTGGGAAGAAAGTTTGTTTAACCACTTAAATAAACTAAAAATTAATACATAGATAATGAATTTTAGATCAAAAAATTTATTAGTAACAGGTGGTGCGGGGTTTATAGGTTCAAATTTCATAGATTTTATACTAAAAAAATATAAAAATGTCAGAATTTTTAATTTAGACTCGCTTACTTACGCAGGAGCTCTCAATAAAACAGAAAAATTTAGTGGTAACCCAAACTATAAATTTTTCAAAGGAGATATTTGCAACCAAACTCTTTTAAATAAAATTTTTAAAGAATTCCAGATTGATGGTGTAATTAACTTTGCAGCTGAAACACATGTTGATAATTCGATAACTAACCCAATGCCTTTTATTAAATCTAACATAAATGGAGTATTTAGTCTTTTAAATGTTTGTTATAATAGTTGGATGAAATCTCCATTTAAATACAATGAAAACTTTCTTCATGCTAGATTTCATCAAATTTCAACTGATGAGGTTTATGGAAGTATAAGTGAAGGGTCATTCTGTGAAAATTCATTATACAGCCCAAACTCTCCATATTCTGCTTCAAAAGCTAGTGCTGATATGATTGTAAGATCCTTTAACAAAACCTATGGCCTTAATGTTACAACATCAATTTCCTCTAACAACTACGGGCCAAATCAACATAAAGAAAAATTAATACCTAAAATTATTAATTCAATCAAAAATAATGATTATATAAACATATACGGAGATGGAAAAAATATCCGTGATTGGATACATGTATATGATAATTGTAAAGCGATATGTTCAATATTTAATGAGTCTGAAAGTGGAGGTAAATTTAATGTTGCTTCAGGTCAAGAAATAACAAATTTGGAGTTGATTTTAAAATTCAAAAAAATATACTCAGATAAGCCTAAGATTAGATTTATTTCTGATAGATTTGGACATGATTTTAGATATAGTATTGATACATCTTTAATTAAGAATAAGCTAGGATTTAAAACTACTCTTGATATTGAAAATTATATAAAGGAATTAAATATTTAAAATGAATATTGCAGTAATTACAGCAAAAGGTGGAAATACTACTTTAGAAAATAAAAACTTGATAAAAATTAACAATAAATCATTTATTGAATATCAAGCTATTGCAGCTAGAGAAAGTAAATATGTCGATAAATTATATATTTCAACCGAAGATAGTATGATTAAGGACGAAGCAAAATTGTTAAAAATACCAATAATTGATAGACCTAACGAGCTTTCTCAGTCCGACACAAATCACGGAGATGTTATTGAACATATTGTGAATTTTTTATCAAAAAAATATAAATCAATCGATACTATAACAATATTGCTAGGAAATACTGTTATGGTAACTGGTATTGATATTGACAATTGTATTAGTTGTGTTTTGTCTGATACTGAAATTGACTCGTCAATGACCGTTTGGAAGGCTCAAGATGATCACCCATTGAGAGCAATGAAAATTAATAATCAAGGTTTTTTAGAATCTTATTTAGATGTTGGTACAGTTGATACAAATAGACAATCCTATGAAAATATTTATTATTACGATCAGGGTCCATGGACATTTAAAATGGAATCATTCCTAAAATATAAAAAACTTAGGAAAGGACCAGGACCTTGGTGGTGGATGGCAAAAAAATGTAAACCAATAGTCAGATATTGGGTAACAGGTAGAGATACACACGAATTAATGGACGTTAAAATATCAGAATTTTGGATAAATCAAGTAAAAAATCAGTTTTAATAACAACAAATAGTTTTTACACATTTCAAGCGATTGGAATAGATAAAATTGAGAGTAAATATGGTCTAAAAATGAAGCACTCAAATGACATTTTTAAAAATGATAATATTGAGACTCAAATAAATTATTTAAATCAATTTGAAGGAATTATAGCTGGGACCGAAAAATATGATAATAAATTATTATCAAAACTACATAATATTAAGGTAATATCTAGGGTTGGGGTCGGTTTGGACTCAATTGATATCAAATCAGCTAATAAAAACAATATTGCGATTGAAAATACTCCAACAGCGCATGTTGATTCTGTTGCTCAATTTAACGTAGCTGTATATTATTTATTGAAATCAAATATAATTAATTACTGCAATCAAATGAGAAATAAAATTTGGAAAAAATCTTTTCACGACCTTGCAGGTTATGATAAAATTGGTTTTTATGGTTTAGGTAAGGTTTCGCTAAAAACTATTAATCTGTTAAATATTGATAAATTAAATGTTGTGTACTATGATCCCTATGTAAATAACTTAAAATATAAAAAGGTAAATAGTTTAGAAAAATTATTCGCTGGGAATGATACAATTTTTATAAATGCCCCCCTTAATGAACAAACTAAAAACTCAGTTAATGAAAAGGTTTTAAAATCTTTAAAAAATGGTTCTAAAATTATCTGTTGTTCTAGAGGAGGTATTATTAATGAAAGTTCTTTGGTTAACTATTTAACTTTCAACAAAAAAAGTGCATGCTTTTTAGATGTATTTAAAAATGAACCATACGCTGGAGAACTTTTAAATTTAGAAAATTTATATGCTTCACCTCACGTAGCCGGATACTCTAAGTCATCTAGGCTTTTAATGGAAGAAGAAGCTATTTTGAATTGTATAAAACACATATAAGATATGAAAGTAATTATAACGGGTGGGTCAGGATATTTTGGTAAGAATATTATAAATAAATTATTAAATAATGGTATTGAGGTTTTGAATATCGATTTGGTTAAAAGTAATATTGATCATGATTTACTAAGTGAAAAGTTAATAGACTTGTTAAATGATGAAATCAAGATTAAAAATCCCAAAAACTATTCCTCAATTATACATTTAGCTGGTTATGCAAATTTAGAAGAAGCAAATTTAAACCCCTTTAAATGTTTAGATTTGAACGTAAAGATGACGATGAAAATAGTAGAATTCTCGGTGAAAAATAACATTAATCATTTTATTTATTCTAGTTCCATGTACGCTTTGGGAAAACATGGTGGTTTCTACGGTGTGTCAAAAAAATCATGTGAATTATTTTTAAGAGAATATTGCTCTCAAAATAACGTAAAACTTTCAATTATTAGAGTTGGTAGTTTATTTGGTGGTGATTCCAATGAAAGCAATGGTATACATAGGTATATCACAAATGCAATCAATAAAAATGAGATTATATACAGAGGTACTAAAAATGATATTAGATTTTATATTCATGTTAGAGATGCTTCGAATTCTGTTTTTGAAATATTGAAAGAAAGAAAAAGTGGTAATTACAATCTAATAGGTTCTCACCCTATAAAGATAATAGATGTCTTTAGAATTATTTCTGAAATTTTAGAATCTAATTTTTCGGTAAAATATCTGGAAGAAAATTCTAACAAGCATTATAAATATACCCCTTACAATTACGAAAATATTGATAGAGTATATGATTTGAAACAATCTGTAGATTTTGGTTCTGGTATTATTGAAGTTATAGCAAATATTAATAAGAAATGACAATATTTTTCGATTTTGATGGTGTAATTTTAAATTCCGCAGAATTGAAAACAGATTGTTTTAAATACTCCGTATCTGATTTTAATCAATCTCAAATTAATGAGTTTCTTGACTATCATATTGAAAATATGGGTGTTTCTCGACATAAAAAATTTGATTATTTTATTAAAGATATTTTAAGCTATAGAAAGGATGTTGATAATTTGAAGAAAAATCTTCTTGATAAATTTCAAGAATGTTTAGAAAAAAATTTATATGAATCTAATTTAATTTATGGAGCTAAAGCTATTTTAGAATGGGCTAAAAAAAACAATCACTCATGTCATATAATTTCGGGTACACCAGAAAATGATTTGATAGAAATAGTAAAGCATTACAAGATTGAACATTATTTTAAATCTATTAACGGGACGCCTGGAAGTAAAGCTTGTCATATAAAAAAATTATCATCTTTATTCAAAATTAAACTAGACGATAGTGTTTTTGTGGGTGACGCAATAACTGACTTCAATGCTGCTGCTCAATTCAATATAAAATTCTTCGCAATAGATTGTGTACATATGCATAATTTCTGGTTAGATAATAAAGTAAATGTTTTTGATAATCTTAATCAGTTAAAAATTCATCTTGAGAAAAACTTTAATTAAAAAATTTAACAGTGAATTCGATCTTATAAATTTTTTTATAGATTCTTTAAAAAAATTTAATGATAAATCTAAAATTAGAATTGGCGTATCTGGAGGTTCAGTTAGTGAATTTTTGATAAATAATATAAAATCTTTAGAACGTTACTGTAAAGATAATTTGGTTTATATTCAGCTAATTTTGATTGATGAAAGATGCGTAAAATTTGAAAATAATTTAAGAAATGATAAAAAATATATAAACGAATTGAAAAATTCAAAATATATAACTTTTCATAATCCGTTTAAAAACCCAAAATTAAAATATTTTCTTTATCCGATTGAAAAGCTTTTGAGAAAATATGATGAACTAGATATTGTTTTAATGGGTTTTGGCTTGGATGGACATACTGCAGGAATTTTTGACAAAAAAAAAATATTTTCCAAACACGATTACATAATTAACCAAGATAATAATGATTTGAGGAGAGTTAGCTTTTCCTTGAATTATTTAAATAATTCGAAAAAAATAGTCCTATTTTCAACTGGTAATACTAAGTATGAATTTTTCAAAAAAATTAAAAATAATAATAATTATATCTTAAACAGCCTAAATTATTCAGAATGTTTGTTTTTGATTATATAGATTTTACTATTTCACATTACCAGATATTTAAATATCTGGTATATTTATAAAATTATAGTTTCAATATATTTAATTTTCAATAAAATTTAATTTATGAAGAATTTTGCATTAATTGGTGCTGCAGGTTACATTGCTCCAAGACATCTTAAAGCAATTTATGAAACTAAAAACAATCTCATTGCGGCTTTGGACAAGCACGATAATGTCGGAGTTCTTGACTCTTTCTTTCCAGATGCAAAGTTTTTTACTGAAACAGAACTCTTTGACAGGCACTTAGAAAAAGTTAAAAACCAAAAAAACGGTCATGTAGATTTTTTTAGTATATGTACACCAAATTATCTTCATGATTCTCATATTAGAATCGCCTTGAGAAGAGGTGCCGACGCGATTTGTGAAAAACCTTTAGTTTTAAATCCCTGGAATGTTGAGGCTTTGTCTAGAATGGAGAAAAATACAGGAAATAAAGTTTGGAATGTTTTACAACTTAGATTACACCCCTCAATAATCAAATTAAAAAAAATGATTGAAAAACAAGATCCAAAAAAAGTATTTGATATTGATTTAACTTATATTACTTCAAGAGGTAATTGGTACTATACATCCTGGAAGGGAAATCCGGAAAAATCTGGAGGTATCGCAACAAATATTGGTGTTCATTTTTTTGACATGTTGAGTTGGATATTTGGAAATCTTAGAAACATGAAACTTCACTTATACGAACATGATAGAGCATCAGGATATTTAGAATTTGACAAAGCTAGGGTAAGATGGTTTTTATCAATTGATTATGATACAATTCCAAACCATGTAAAATTAACAGGGCAAAGAACATATAGATCTATAAAAATTGAGAATGAGGAATTAGAATTTTCAACTGGATTTAAGGATTTGCATACAAGAGTTTACGAACAAATTTTAAATAATAAAGGATTTGGCTTGCAAGAGACTCTGAGCTCCATAGAAATTATTCATAAAATAAGAAATTGCACGATCTCACCCAAAGTTGGAGACTATCATCCATTTGCAAAATTATCATTAAAATCACATCCTTTTAAAAAAATATTATGAAAAAAAATCCATTTATCGAGATTAGTGGAAGAAAAATTGGTTTAGATTACAAGCCTTTAGTTATAGCTGAAATAGGAATTAATCATGGTGGCTCATTAAAAGTTGCAAAGGAAATGGTTGATTCAGCGTTTACGGCTGGAGTAGAAGTTGTTAAGCATCAGACACATATTGTAGAAGATGAAATGAGTTCAGAGGCAAAAAAAGTTATTCCTGGGAATGCTGATATTTCAATTTATGAAATTATGGATAATTGTGCCCTTAATGAAAAGGATGAAATCGAACTAAAGAAATATGTTGAAAGTAAAGGGATGATTTTTATATCTACTCCTTTTTCAAGGGCTGCAGCAAATAGATTAAATAAAATGAATGTTTCAGCTTTTAAAATTGGAAGTGGAGAATGTAACAATTATCCTCTACTTGAGCATATTGCAGGTTTCAATAAACCTGTGATTCTAAGTACAGGAATGAATGACATTGAATCAGTGCGCAAAGCAGTAGAAGTTTTTGATAAAAAAAATATTCCATTGGCGCTTTTACACACAACTAATTTGTATCCTACGCCAATTAATTTAGTAAGATTTGGCGCCATGATTGAATTATCAAAAGTTTTTCCAGAAAAAGTTTTTGGACTTAGCGATCATACTTTAAACAATAATGCATGTATAGGAGCTACAGCATTAGGGGCTTCAATTCTGGAGAGGCACTATACTGATCACAAAAATAGAATTGGACCAGACATTATCTGTAGTATGGACGAGGATGAATGTAAGGAATTAATTATTGCATCTTCAGAAGTAGCATTGATGAGAGGGGGTAAAAAGAAAGCTGCTGCAGAAGAAAAAGTGACAATTGATTTTGCATTTGCTACTGTGTGTTCAATTCAAGAAATTAAAAGGGGAGAAGTTTTTTCAGAAAAAAATATCTGGGTTAAGAGACCAGGAACAGGAGAAATTAAAGCTGAGTTTTTTCGGGATGTTTTAGGTAAAAAAGCTAAAAAAAATATTCAAAATGATTGTCAAATAAGTTGGACTGACATTAAAGATTAAATGAAAAAAATTGTTTTTCTTACCGGAACCAGAGCTGATTATGGTAAATTAAAATCTCTAATAACAGTTACACAAAATTCTGACACTTTTGATATACATATTTTTGTCACCGGTATGCATTTAAATAAATTATATGGGTACACGGTAACCGAAATAGAAAAGAATAAATTTAAAAATATTTACAAATTTGAAAACCATGATTCAGTTAAGTATATGGATAGGACATTAGCTAAAACCATCCTAGGATTTTCTAAATATGTTGAAAAATTAAAACCAGACTTGATAGTTATTCATGGTGACAGAGTAGAGGCCCTAGCAGGAGCTTTAGTAGGAAGTATTAATAATATACTTGTTGCTCACATTGAAGGTGGTGAAGTTTCTGGCACCATTGATGAAATGATTAGACATTCTGTTTCAAAAATGTCTCATGTTCATCTGGTTTCAAATAATCTTGCCAAAAAAAGACTTATACAAATGGGTGAATATGATGAAAATATATTTATAATTGGTTCTCCAGATTTAGATTTGATGAAAAGTAAAGATTTACCATCACTCCGTTTCGTAAAAGAATATTATAATATAGAATTTAAAGAATATTCAATTGCAATGTTTCATCCCATAACCACTGAATACCAAGATATCAAATCCATCATTAAAAATTTTGTTGATGCCATAATTGCTAGTAATTTGAATTATATTTTAATATTTCCTAATAATGATTTAGGAACTGAAGAAATATTAGAAGAATATAATAGACTAAATGATAATAGTAAATTTAGAATTTTCCCATCTCTCAGATTTGAATATTTTTTAAAGTTACTGAACAAATCTAAATTTATAATCGGTAATTCTAGTGCTGGTATAAGAGAAGCACCATATTACAACATACCAACTATTGATATCGGCACAAGACAAAATAACAGAGATAAAGCTAATTCTATCATTAATTGTGACTATTCAAAAAAATCAATATTAAATGCTATAAATGAAGTTTCTGAGAAAGAGTTTACAAATGAAATTAATAAAAGTAATTTTGGTGATGGTAACAGTAATAAATTGTTCTATGAAATATTAAATAAAAAAACTTTTTGGGAAATCTCACCCCAAAAATTTTTTAAAGAATTATAAATGAAAAAAAAGAATATAAATATTTGTGTTGTTGGACTTGGTTACGTTGGATTACCGCTCGCAGTTGAATTTTCAAAAAAATTTAAAACTGTTGGCTTTGATATTAATTCAAAAAGAATAAGTGAATTAAAAAATAATATCGATTCTACTAGGGAATTATCTTCTTTAGAATTAAAAGATTCTGGTAATATTTTCTTTTCAGAAGTTCCAGAATCAATAAAAGATTGCAACATATACATAATTACTGTTCCCACACCCGTTAACAGATTTAAATCACCAGATCTTTCATATTTGAAAAGTGCTTCAAGAACTGTTGCAAATTATTTGAACACTGATGATATAGTAATTTATGAAAGTACAGTATATCCAGGATGTACCGAGGAGGATTGCGTTCCTGTACTTGAAAAATATAGTGGTTTAAAATATAATAAAGATTTTTACTGTGGATATTCTCCCGAACGGATAAATCCAGGTGATAAAAAAAATAAATTAACCAATATTAAGAAGATAACATCTGGATCTAACCCTAAAATTTCTAAGTTTATCGACAAATTATATAATACAATTATTAAGGCAGGAACCCATCTTGCACCCTCAATAAAGGTAGCTGAGGCTGCAAAAGTCGTTGAAAACACACAGCGTGATTTAAATATTTCCTTTGTAAACGAATTAGCATTGATTTTTGATAAAATGAATATTGATACAAATGATGTTTTAGATGCAGCTTCTTCAAAGTGGAACTTTATAAAATTTACACCAGGAATAGTTGGTGGACATTGTATCGGAGTTGATCCGTATTATCTAGCTAACAAGTCAAAACAACTAGGTTATAATCCTGATGTTATTTTATCAGGAAGAAGAGTCAATAATTATATGAGTACATTTATTGCAAGTAAAACTATTAAACTATTAAGATCAAAAAATATTAGAATTAGTGATTCAAATATTTTAATAATGGGTTTTGCATTTAAAGAAGATTGCCCTGACTTTAGAAATACAAAGGTAATTGATATTTATAATGAGCTATTACAATACGAAATAAATGTTAAAGTATATGACCCACTTGTTTCTTCAGAGGATGTTTTTAAACAGTATAAGATTAAAACAGATAATTATGATGGTAAATATGATGCTATTATTTTAGCCGTCCCTCATTCTTGTTTTAAAAAAATTAAAATTGAAAATCTTAAAAAGCAGAAAAAATCAATCATTTTTGATATCAAGTCATTTTTAGACAGAGATTTAGCAGATGCTAGATTATAAAAATTTATGAAATATTTAATTATAATTCCAGCTAGAGGAGGTTCAAAAAGATTAAAGAATAAAAATATTCTTCCGATAAATAATATTCCATTAATTGGACACACAATAAATTTTGTAAAAAATCTCAATCTATTTGATAAAAATGACATTTGGGTAAATACTGATTGTGATAAAATCGAAATTATTTCTAAAGAATTTATAAAAAACATCTATCGTAGACCGCAAATACTTGGTGGTGATAAAGTTTCAACTGTAGCTGTAGTTAAAGAACAAGTTGAAAATTTTATGAAAAAAGGTTTAACATATGATGCTGTAATTACTTTACAACCAACAAATCCATTTAGAACAAAAAAGCTTATACTAGATTCAATTTTTCATTTTGAGAAAAACTCTTCATTTAGTTTAGCTAGTTTTTCATTATTAAAGAAAAAGATAGGT
>MDSW01107132.1_pt1 | contig 13653 bp, 15 predicted proteins | sample 811171 | NCBI WGS metagenome assembly MDSW01 (sample SAMN05326641, study PRJNA326480) | marine metagenome | isolation source: seawater | place: Atlantic Ocean: North West | collected 2012 | reverse complement strand
GGTTCCGAGAAACGTCAGATTATCTGAAGCACCATCTCATGGAGTTCCAGTTTTACTTTATGATAAGACTTGTCCAGGCAGCAAGGCATATTTAAGTTTTGCTGACGAATTTTTAAATCAAGATAAACCAGTAGAGAGTGCTGCATGATTAATCCATTTAAATCAAAAAAAGGTTTAGGTAGAGGCTTGTCTTCTTTAATTGGTGATACTGAAGTTAAAGTAAGTAATAATAAAATTTTAATTAGTTCAATACTTCCTAATAAATATCAACCAAGAAAAAAATTTGAAAAAGAAGCTTTAGAAGAACTTTCAAATTCAATAATGCAAAGAGGAATAATCCAACCTTTAATAGTAAGAAAATCTGACAAACAAAGTGATAAGTATGAGCTTATTGCTGGTGAAAGAAGATGGCAAGCAGCACAGCATGCTGGGTTACATCATGTTCCGGTAGTAGTTGTAGAAGCTGATAATCTTAAATCATTAGAGTTAGCAATAGTTGAAAATGTTCAAAGAAAAGATTTAAATTGTATTGAGGAAGCAGGTGGATATCAAAGATTAATTGATGATTTTGGTTATGATCATGAAAAGGTTGCAAAATTTATCGGCAAAAGTAGAAGTCATATTTCAAATTGTATACGATTATTGACTTTGCCTAAAGAAGTAATTGAAATGATTGAAAACGATAAACTTTCTCAAGGACATGCAAAAGTTTTGGTTGGTCTAGAAAATGCTCATTTTTTAGCTAAAAAAATATTAGATAAAAAATTATCAGTAAGACAAGCAGAAGCACTAGTCAAAATTTTTAAAAAAAAAAAAATTTCTAAATTTAAAACTCAAGATCCTAATTTAAATAATCTAGAAAATTCTTTAAAAGATAAGATTGGAATAAATGTTCAAATTAAAAATAAAAAAAATAATTCAGGCTCTATATCATTTGAGTATAAAAATATAGATCAACTTAATAGAATAATACAAGTTATAAAATTAAATTATTAATTTTTTGTTTGGTTTATTATAAAATTGGATAAAATATTTAAAGAATTAGATGAGTTTTTTTTAATAAGTAATTCAGTTTCACTTATTTCTACAATCATATTATTTATTTTTTCTAGAGACCAATAACCCAATTGTTTTTTAACTATTTCTTTATCTTTCCAAAAAATAGGAGGTTTAAAATATGTTATTACTTCATCAATATTTTTTTTTAATCGCATCTCTTCTTGAAGTTTAAGTATTCTTTTAGCTTTAATTAAAAGTGTTCTAATAATTAATATACAATCGTCATTTGAGTAGTTATTTTCATTTAAAATATTTACAGTTTTTTTTATATTCTTTGATAAACAGCTATCAGATAGTTCAGAAGCATTATAATTTTCAGCAAGATTTGTAAGTTCTAAGATTTCTTCTATACTAACTTTTTCTTTATTTTGTGAAAAAGTTTCTATTTTTTGAAGTTCATTATTTAAATTTTCTCTATTACCTTTGCATCTCTCAATTAATAAATTGATTGTTTGTTGAGATATAAATAATTTTTTTTTTTTAAAAAAATTATCTGCTATAAATTTAAGTGTTTGCGAATTATCAGCATAAAAAGCCATAGAAACGGCATTTTTATCTTTTTCAAAGAAATTTCTTAATTTAGATTTTTTTTCTAATATATTACTTGAACAAATTATTTTTATATCTTCTATTGTTTTAAGAGATATTTCTTCGATAATATCTTTTAATTTATCACTTGCTCTAGAGATAATTATAAGTTTTTCATTTTCAAAAAAGGATTTAGATAGAATACTGTTAAAAAAATTATCCTTTTTTTCTAATATTTCTTTTTCATCATATCTATATATTTTATTTGGATAATTTTTTTCAAAATTATTTTTAATAATTTCATTTTTATATCCTTCATTTTCTCCATAAAAGAGAAATAGATTATATTTTTTTAAATTAATTTTATTGATTTCAAATACCTTATATATCATTTTATAGAATATAAATGATCAACAATATCTTGAGACAATTTAGAAACAATATTTTTTCTAATATTTTGCTCATATTGTTTTAACTGAAATTTACTTGATTTATTTTTATACTCAAAACTATGGTCAAAATTTCTTTTATTTATTATTTTTTTATTTTTAAATATTTCAAGGTTAATAAGTATCTTCATATTAAATACTTCAGGATTTCCCTTTTTATTTTTTGAAGTAATTGTTATTATTTTTGAAGAATTAATATTTAAATCATACATTGTTTCTTTTGAATCAATGTTTGTAAAATTTATTAAATCATTTTTTAAAATTTGGTTAATATCATTAACTCCAGAAAAAGTGATACTACTTATTGAAAAATTATATTTATTTTCAAGTTTTTTTTTCGAATAGATTGGTTCATAACCACAACTTAATAGAAAAAATAAACTAATTACTATAATAATTTTTTTTATATTCATTATTTAATAATTAAATTTAGCAGCTTATCCTTAATAAAAATACGTTTAATATTTTTGCTTTTGTTAATATATTTCTTAATTTTTAAGTCATCTTTTAGGATATCCATTAAATCTTCTTCTGTAATTCCTTTTTTACAATTAACAATTGATCTTTTCTTTCCATTAATTTGTATTACAATATTTAATTCATCATCAATAAGAAATTTTTTATTTACTGAAGGCCATTCAACTCTATGATTAATATTAAGTTCTTTTAAGCATTCTGATGCAAAATGAGGAATTATAGGGAATAAAACAGCTAAGATCTTTTTATAGTTTTCTAGTAGAATCTCATTATTTATTGGCTGATCTATTTTTTTATTTAAAAAATTATAGGTTTCGTAAATATTTGCAATAATTACATTATAATTGAATCTTTCCAAATTAAGATTTATTTTATTAATTAATTGGTTGGTAAATTTTAGAATATCTAAAGAAGTTTTATCTGATTTTTCCTTTTTTTTTAATTTATTTTTTATCTTTTCATTTAATATCCAAAATTTTTGGATAAATTTATAACAAGCTACCATTCCTTGGTCTGACCATTGAACATCTTTTTCCGGTGGACTATCTGATAACATAAATAATCTAACTGAATCTGCACCATAATTTTCAATAATTTTTTCAGGGTCAATCGTATTTTTTTTTGATTTTGACATCGATTCGGATGGACCAACCATTACCTTTTTTGAAGGATCTTTTTTGATAAAAAAATTTTTATTATCTTTAGTGTCAATTTCTTCTGGACTAAGCCATTTATTATTTTCATCCTTGTATGTCTCGTGACAAACCATTCCTTGAGTAAATAATCCTTCAAATGGTTCTGTTAGATCAAATTTATCGTTTTTATAGTTTAGGGCCATAGTAAAAAATCTTGAATAAAGTAAATGTAATATAGCATGCTCCACTCCACCAATGTATTGATCAACTGGCATCCAATACTTCATTTCTTCATAATCAAAACCATAATCTTTGCTATTTGGTGAACAAAATCTAATGAAGTACCAGGATGAATCAACAAAAGTGTCTAGTGTATCAGTCTCTCTAACTAAATCCTTTCCATTAATTTTAATTTTTTTCCACTCAGTTTCTCCATCAAGTGGATTACCTTTAGAATTTAAATTTATATTATCAGGTAATTTTACTGGTAAATTATCTTTTGGAATTGGAAAAACATTTCCATCTTTATCATATGCCATTGGTATAGGACACCCCCAGTACCTTTGTCTTGAAACACCCCAATCCTTTAATCTAAAATTTATTTTTTTTTTCCCTAATTTTTTACTTTCAAGGATCTCTATTGTTTTTATTATTGATTCTTCTGGTACTTTTAAACCATTTAAAAAATTTGAATTTATAATTATCCCAGGCCCAGTATATGCTTCTTTTTTAATTTTAAATTTATCGTCTTCATCTTCTGGTTTAACTACGGTTGTTATGTTTAAACTGTATTTGTTTGCAAAATCTAAATCTCTTTGATCGTGTGCAGGACAACCAAAAACTGCTCCAAAACCATAATCCATTAAAACAAAGTTGGCGAAATATACAGGAACTTTTTGTTTTTGGTCTAGAGGATTTACTGCAAATAAGTTTGTTTTAAAACCAATTTTTTCTCCGAGAGCAATAGATTCTTCTGTTGTTCCTGTCTTTGAACACTCTTCCCTGAATTTAATAAATTCTTGATTTTGTAGAAAATATTTAGAAATAGGATGATCAACTGAAACAGCTAAAAATGACATACCAAACAAAGTATCAGGTCTTGTTGTAAAACATTTAATTTCACTAATAGGCAGGTCTCCTTCTATTTTGAAATCAATTTCGCAACCAAAAGATTTACCTATCCAATTTTTTTGCATAGTTTTGACTTTCAGTGGCCAATTATTCAGCTTATCTAGGCCACTAAGAAGATCTTCAGAAAATTTTGAAATACTAAAAAACCACTGATTTAATTTTTTTCTTTCTACTATAGCTCCTGATCTCCATCCTTTTCCATCTATTACTTGCTCATTTGCTAATACAGTTTGTTCGACAGGGTCCCAATTAACATAATTTTCTTTCCTATAAACTAAACCTTTTTCGTACAATTCAATGAAAAAAAGTTGTTGATGCTTATAGTATTCTTCAGAACAAGTAGATATTTCTCTATCCCAATCTAACGAAAGTCCCATTTTTTTTAATTGATTTTTCATTATTGAAATATTGGACTCAGTCCAATCTTTTGGGTGAAGATTATTTTCTCTTGCGGCATTTTCTGCAGGCAATCCAAAAGAATCCCAACCCATTGGATGTAATACATTGTAACCCTGCATAGATTTGATTCTGGCTAAAACATCTCCTATTGTATAATTTCTAACATGTCCCATATGAATTTTACCTGATGGATAAGGAAACATTTCTAAGCAATAAAATTTTTTTTTGTTTTTATCTAATTTTACTTTATTAAAATTATTTTCTTCCCAATATTTCTGCCACTTTTTTTCAATTGTTTTAAAATTATATCTTTCCATTTTTTTAATATTTAAGTATTTAAAAAAAATTATTTAAGTGATTTTGTTAAATTAATCTTTACCATCTGGTCTACCAGCCCCTGTAGGACTATAATCTGGATCTTTGCTTCTTTCAGCATTTTCTATTATTGCAGCTTTTTTTAATATTGCTAATTTAATTTCTTGTCCAAGAGTTGTGTTATCTTGAATAACTTTACAATCTTCTTTTTGATTTGTTTTACAAACTTTTTTATGAATAATTATTTTTAAACCATCTGCTCTTATTTCATTAGATAAAAATCTAACAGTAATTTTGATTGGATCTTGGTCTGAGTTTTCGCTAAACCAGTCTGTAATAATAACTCCACCTGAATAATCTACATTTGATAAAGGCGTAAATTCCAAAAGCTCTAATGATGCACGCCACATTTCATTTGATGATGCAAACTGAAAGTTTCCAGATCCTTTTCTTCCTTCGAGTGCTCCCATTACTCTAAAGCCTCTGCCTTCCTGTATGTTTTTTTGCCTTTTATCAGCAGGATTTCCTGGGATTTTTCTTAGATCAACTTTTTTTGGTTTTAACGCATTGCATGATGTCAAAAAAAAAGGAATCAAAATAAGAATTAATAAATAATTCAATGATTTTGCTTTAAAAATGTTGATTTTCATAATGTTTTATAGGTTTGATTATCATAAAAGTAATGGCATAAAAAAGATATATTTTAGTGATATTTTTGCAACACTTTAAGAAAATATTACAATTTATACTAATTTTCCTAATAAAATATGGCTTTTCTGATAATTTCCTCACTGTCTGTTAATTATTTAACAGACTTAATTATTAATTAATTAATAAACAAACAAATAGGAGAAAAACTATGATTAACTGGAAAAAAGCTGGCTTAACAGCTCTTGCTGGTTCTTTAGTAGCGACTTCTGCATTTGCTGGTGCTGTTTCAGTTAGTGGTACTGCTAACTTAACATATACTGCAAACGGTGGTCAGGAAGATACTGGTGAAGCTGATGAAGGCGGTAATCACGATGGTAACAGATGGGGATTAAATAAATCTCTATCATTCAGTGGTTCTGGAGAAATGGATAACGGTTGGACTGTTTCTGTTTCACAAACATTGAAAGATGGTAGCTCTACTGGTCTAGGTATGACTATTGATATGGGCGACATGGGTTCATTGAACTATGAAGCTGATACAGGTGCTAGAGGTATCGGTAAAATTAAAGATATGATGCCAACAGCTGACGAAGATGTTGGAAATGGTATCGACGTTGACGGTTCAGGTACTGCAGGTGGTCTATCAGGTACTGTATCTGGTGGAACTCAAGGTTTCCATTACTCTAAAACTGTAAGCGACATGATTGAGATTGGTATAGGTTATGCGCCTAAGTCTCAAGCTGGTGGAGCTAACGGTGCTGTTAGTGGTACTGGTGCTGAACAATCAAACGTTTCAGGTTTCGTTAAAATAGATCCAATGGATGGTTTAGAAATCGGTGTTGGAGTTGGTGAAGCTGACTCTACAGTTGCTGCTAAAACTGACGACCATACGACTGTTTACGCAACTTACGTTTGGGGTAATGCTACTATAGGATACCAAATTAGTGATAAAGACTCTTCAGCAACTGCTGCAGGATCTGATGATGAACAAACTAGATGGGGTGTTTTATACGCAGTTAACGATGAAATGTCTGTTTCATACCAAAATCACGTGAATGACAACGGTACAGCAACTGATGAAGAAGCTACTGGTTGGTCTGCATCTTACACAAGTGGTGGAATGACTTTCAAAGTTCACAGAAATAGTGCTGACGATGTATCGAATGCTACAGCTAATGAATCAGAACACACAGAAGTTGGAATTACTTTTGCGTTCTAATTTATTAAGTTAGTAAATAAATTTAAAGGCCCTGTAATCTTTTACAGGGCCTTTTTTTTTTCAATTAAATCAATATTTTTAATCAAATCTAATAAATCGTCATAATTTTTATAAGCATTTATAGAAGAATTATATATAGGTTTTCTTGCTTGGGTTATACTAACAGTTTTTATTGGATTAGCTTTTTTATTAAAGTTTAAACATTCTTCTTCCCATTTCAATTCACAAAAATTAATAAGTTTTTTTATTTCGTCTTTTTTATCTTCAATTAATTTTTCATATTTTAGGTTGTAAATAAAATTAGGGATTTTTTGATTCCAAAATTTCATTAAGTCTAAATATAGTGATATATATTTTGCTAAATCTTCCTGATCATTGCTCCATATTATAGAATTAATATCAAAAGCATTTTTATAAATTGATAAAGCGGTATCTTTCAAATTTCTACTACAATGTACTATTTTAGATTTTGGGAAGAGTATTTTAATAAAACCTATCCATTGAAAATTTAGTGGGTTTTTATCTAAAATTATATTTTTTTTAGATTTAATAAAATTAATCTTTAAAAAATAACTTTTAATTAAGTTTTCAATTTTTTTATTATCATCAAGACTTGAATTTTCAAATAAAGATATAAAACTTTGATTATCTATATTATTTTTAATAAATTGATCTAAAAAAACTAGTTCCCCAGCTCCATAGACTTTAGAATGTGAAGCAAGAATTTGATGTACAAGTGTTGTACCAGACCTAGGCAAACCAACAATAAAAATTAATTCTTTATTATTTTGATATTGAGGATATTTTTCAAAATCAGTAAATTCAAAAGTTTTTTTTATTTTACTAAATAAATTTATTTCATTTTGAATAGAATATTTTTTATGTATTTTTTTTTGCATGTCATTTGCTTCTTTAAAAAATTCGAATGATTTTTTATAGTTTTTTTGATCTTCAAATGACTTTGATATTGCATAACCCAAAGTTGCTTTATCAAAGTCATTTAAAATATTTTTTTGATAAATTGAAATCATTTTAGTTTGATGTTCATCTTTTTTTTTATATTCTTTAATTGTGCTAAGCATTTTATGAGCTAATGCATTATTCTCGTCTTTTTCTAACAATTTTTCTAATAATCTTTTTGAAAGTTCAAATTTACCTATAATTTGATAAACTCCTGCTAAATTAATTAAAATTATATTATTTTGTTCATCAATTTTTAGTGCTTTTTGATATAATTCAATTGACCCATCATAATCATTTATGTCTCTTTTCAAGTTTGCATAATTTACTAGCGCATGTATGTTTATTGGATTGATTGAAAGCACTTTTTTAAAATACATTTCTGATAATTCAAACTCTATAAGAATTCTATAAGTTGAACCTAAATTTACCAGTACGCTTTGTTCATTAGGATTAATTTTTAACGCATCAGTTAATACTTTTTTTGCCATCTGCAAATTTCCTATTTCTCTATAAGATAAAGCTAATAGATTATAGAAAGGAATTTGTTTAGAATTTTTTTTTAATAACTTTTTTACTTTGTCAATAACTAAATTATATTTACCTGATAAAAATAAATTGTTAATTTTTTTATATTCTGTTTTTATATAATTTATATTATCACTATTTGGCATCTTAAAATCTAATATACCTAATATTTTGTTTAAATAAAGAAATGGATGAAAATCCATAAGTATTTAAAAGTTTTATCTTATTTAAATTTTTTTTTTTTATTCCACCAAGACAAATAATTTTTTTTTTTGTTTGTTTGACTAAACTATTGAATTTATAAGTGCCTAAATAATTTTTAGATTTTTTTGTTAAAAAAATAGGTGATAAAAAAATGTAGTCAACATTTTGCATTTCTTTTTGTCTAATTTCCTTTAAGTTATGTGCAGAACCTAATAAATAGAAATTTTTTTTTTTGGGAAAATAATTTATTTTTAAATCTTTATTAAATGATGGGATATATATTCCATCTAGTTTCATATTTAAAGCAATTTTAATGTTATTAGATATAAAAAATTTTTTATTTTTCTTTCTACATAAAATTTTAATCTTATAAATTTCATTTTTATTTATTTTTTTTTATAATTCCTATAAATAATATCGATATTTTTTGGTATAGTTTTGATATACTTCTCATCATAACTATTAATAAAACAAAAAACTTTTGGTAAAATATTATGCATAATATAGTAAATAATTTAATATCTATAGAGAGTGAATTAAAGATAAAAATTAACAATTTAAAATTTACTAATTATAATCCAAATATAGTTGCTGTAAGTAAAACATTCAAAATGAAAGATATAATTCCTTTAATAAATCATGGACATATTCATTTTGGTGAAAATAAAGTTCAAGAAGCAGTAGATAAATGGACAAGTATAAAAAATGATTTTAAAAATATAAAACTACATATGATTGGCAAACTTCAGACTAACAAAGTAAAATTTGCTATTCCATTATTTGATTATATTCATTCTTTAGATAATTTAAAATTAGCTGAAAAAATTTCTAAAGAACAAAAAAAAAATAATAAAATTATTAAACTATTTATTCAAATTAATATAGGTAATGAAGAACAAAAAAGTGGTATTTTAATTGATCATCTAGATAAGTTTTATAACACGTGTATTAATGAATTAGGATTGAATATTATAGGATTGATGTGCTTACCGCCAAATGACGATAAAGCATTCCATTATTTTTCTAAAATGAAAAATTTAGTCGAACAATTGGATTTAAAAGAAAGTAGTATGGGTATGTCCAATGATTATTTGCAAGCCATTGATTATAAGTCTACTTATCTAAGAATTGGTTCAAAAATTTTTGGTGAAAGAAATTAATAAATTTTAATTTTTGTATTTTTATTGATTATTTTTAATAAAATTAAAAAGTCACTTTTTTTAATCGCAACACATCCTGAAGTTGGTGAAAATGTTTTAGTTAAATGTATAAAAATAGCACTACCTTTATTAGGAATTGTTTTTTTTGTATTATAATTTATAACAATGAAATAATCGTACTTATTATCTTTTCTATACAACTTTTCATAACGTATTTTTTTTTTTATAAATATTTGTTTATTATAATATTTACTATTTGAGTCATTACACCATCCGATATTATTCTTTATTTTAATTACTTTAAAATTTCGAGGAGGTTTTTTTACACGATCATTTCTAAAATATATTTTCCCAAGTGAATAAGTTCCTTTAGGAGTTGATTTATCACCTTCAATTTTGTGTTTTTTTGTTCCATTTTTTCCAACACAACATCTAAATGTAAAATTACCAACCACCATTGTATCTTTATTTTTAACTTGTATTAGCATAAATTAAATTTATATGTTTAAACAAAAAATTGGTATTTTTGGTATTCCTATTTTATATAATATTTTTGAAGAAATTAAGGATAATTTACCTTTTGGTGTAGATAATTTTAAAAAAAAAGACAATTTAATAGAATATTTATCTGAAAATAAAATTAATAATAAAAGTTTTATTATTATATCCGATTTAAATAATAAAAATTTTTTTTTAAACAATAAAATTTTAAATTTTAAAAATATTTTTTATTTAAGTAAAAAAAAGGATAATATTAATATTAGTAATATATTTCAATATCCAATAGATATTTATTCATTAATAGAAAAAATAAATATTGAGCTAATTAAAATTAAATATGATTTTCAGTCCAAAATAAAAGTTAGGGATTATTTATTAGATTTAAATTCAAGAATAATTTCAAATACTGAAAAAAAGTTAAAACTGACCGAAAGAGAAATGGATATAATTTTATTTTTAAATGAAAATAAAAATCCAAAAAAAATACATGAGCTTCAAAGTATAGTTTGGGGTTATTCTTCTAAATTAGAAACTCATACTGTGGAAACACATATATATCGTCTAAGAAAAAAAATTTTTGACTCTTTTAATGATAAAAAATTTATTATTAGTACAGATTCAGGATATATTATTTAATGAAAAAAAATTTCATTGCTAAAGAATTGAGAACACCAAAGTATAAAGCTAGAATAGTTAAACCTAAGAAAGGAAAAGGAAGTTTTAAAAGAAAAAAAAAAATAATTTATCTATATTTGATATCAACGTTAAAACTAATTATTATTCTATCTTCATTTGATAAGTTTTCGTTCACAGCATGATACAAATATGATGGAAAAATTAATAAATCCCCTTCCTTTGGTGTAATCTCCACTATTTGTGCTGACATTTCATTATAATTTTTGATTTTTGGATATCTAATAGTTTTTTGTTCTCGTGGATCAAAAAATTTAATATTTCCCGAGTCTTTCGGATACTGCACATAGTATGCAGAACTTAAAAATGCATTTGGATGATTATGTTGTATGTTAAAAGATCCTTTTTTATTTATAATAGACCACATAGCTTCAATTTTAACTCTATCAGAATCATATTTCCATCCAATTTCATCTACAACATTTTTAACATAAACTTCAAAAATAGAAATAAAATTTAGGACAGACTTATCGTTTTTAAGATCGAAGTTAGGTGAATGCCAACCTCCTTGGTTTGATTTTTTTATTCCATCTTTTTTTTTATTTTTTAAATTTAAAATAAATTTTTTTAATTCTTCATTAAATCCTTTGTGATTTTCTAGTGAGAAATGAAACACTGGGGTAGGAAAAGCTTTATAAGTTTGATAATTTTTCATAAATATTTTTTAATATCCAACGTCAACATTAAAACTAACTACGATTCTATCTTCATTCACTAAATTTTCACTTACTTCATGATATAAATATGATGGAAATATAAGCAGTTCACCCTCTTCAGGTTTTATAGTTATTTTTTCAACTGAAAAATCTGTATTTTTTTCTATCTCAGGAAATCTATATGTTTTAGCTTCTTTTGGATCAAAAAAAGTAATTTCACCACTATCTTTTGGTTTTTTTACATAATAGGCAGAACTAAGATAACAATTTTGATGATTATGTTTTACGTTATAAGAATTTTTGTTATTTATAATAGCCCACATTGCTACAATTCTTTGTCTATTAGGAATATATTCCCATCCAAATTCATTTACAATGATATCCTTTAAAAAATCTTTAAATTCATTAATAAAATTTATTGGTGGTCCAGGATTAACAATATCAAAATTAGGGGAATGCCACCCACCTCTATTTGATCTACTATTGCCGGACGGATCTTTTTTTTGAAGATTATATATATAGTTTGATAATTCTTTATTTATTTCTTTATAATTTTCTACTTTATATCGAAATATTGGATCAGGAAATAAATTATATATTTTTCTTTCATTCATGTCAGCTCTTTAATCTTGCTCCTATTTGTTGAATAACTTTTGAGGACATTTCTGTGCCTTTTTTTAAGCTCTCATTTAAACTCATATTATTTACATAACCGTGTAAAAAACCTGCAGCAAAAAGATCTCCTGCACCTGTTAAATCAACAATTTTAAGACCTTGTTTTATTCCACAATCAACAACCTCTTGACCATTAACTGCTATTGCACCTTTTTCTCCTCTTGTTACAACCACAATTTTCCCAAGAGATTTAGAAAAAGTAATTACTTCATCAAAGTTTTTCGCATCAATTAGTGATATAATTTCTTGTTCATTTGCAAAAGTTATATCTAATTTATTTTTAACTAACTCTAAAAAATGAGGTTTATGTCTATCTACGCAAAACTGATCTGATAAAGACATTGCAACCTTATTTGCACTTTGGATTGCTTTTTCAAATGCTTTTTTTGGATCTCCTTCATCCCAAAGATATCCTTCAAGAAATATTATCTCACTTTGTTTGATGGCGTCTGAACTTACATCATTTTCGTTTATTTTACCTGCAGTACCTAAAAAAGTACACATTGTTCTTTCAGAATCAGGTGTTACTAATATTAAACAAGTTCCAGTTGGCAATTCTTCTTTCTTTTTTATGTAAAAATATTCGACATTCTCCTGTTTTAATCCATCTTCATATTTGCTTCCAAGTTCATCGTCACAAACTTTTCCTATAAATCCAACTTTATTTCCAAGTTGAGATAAACCAACAATAGAATTAGCAACAGAACCACCTGAAACTGTTTTTTCAATTTTAAGATTAGAGAGTAAATTTTTGAACTCATTTTCATCAAAAATTAATTTCATAGTACCTTTTGTTAAACTATTTTTGTTGATAAAGTCATCTTCTACTTTACAAATAACATCTACAATTGCATTTCCTATTCCTAAAATTTTCATATTAAGCTTTCTTTGTTTTAAGTGGCTTTTTCCTATTAGGATAACAAGTAGTACAGATTTTACAAGTTAAACCGTAACACTCTCTTGCTTTACAATATTCTCTTCCATAATAAATTATTTGAAGATGAAGCTTGTTCCAAGATTTTTTAGGAAATAATCTTTTTAAATCTTTTTCAGTTTGGATAACATTTTTACCATTAGTTAGACCCCATCTTTGAGCTAAACGATGAATATGAGTATCAACAGGAAAAGCCGGATGTCCAAATCCTTGCGACATTACCACACTGGCAGTTTTATGTCCCACACCTGGAAGTTTTTCAAGTTCTTCAAAAGTTTCTGGGACTTTTCCTTTGTGTTTTTCAATTAGTTGTTTTGATAGAAGGTAAACACTTTTAGCTTTAACTCTAAAAATACCAATACTTTTAATTAGTCTTTCAATTTTCTTTCTTCCTAATATTACAAAGTGTTCTGGTTTATTATATTTTGGATAAATATTTTTAGTAACATTATTTACATTAACATCTGTAGTTTGAGCAG
>MDSW01039229.1_pt1 | contig 13653 bp, 12 predicted proteins | sample 811171 | NCBI WGS metagenome assembly MDSW01 (sample SAMN05326641, study PRJNA326480) | marine metagenome | isolation source: seawater | place: Atlantic Ocean: North West | collected 2012 | reverse complement strand
TGAGAGAGAGCACGACACCACGCTTGGACTGATCAACCTTGGCGTGAATGTGCTCACATCCGTGATCAATAGCGTCACACCAGTGGTGTATGGAGGTGGCCATGGCTATCTGAGTGACCAAGCCGGATCTACATATGCACCGACGACGACCATTCCGGCGTCAACCATTCCCATCTCAACGTCGATGCCATACATGCCGCAGCATGGTGGTGATCGGCCCTACGAGACCTTTTGATCGTCTTGAAGCAGAGAGCAGAGCGAGTAGAGAGCAAGAATTTGCGCTGAAGGGGAGGTCCCTCTGGTCCTCCCACTCAGCAATGTTTGGTGCGACTTTTCACTGATTCGTATCAGTGACCACCGCACCGAACTCACGGTTGGGCCTTCGTGATCGTTAAAGTTTCGATATGTTTCAGCAAGACGGAATGGGCGATTACACCACTGCCATTTTTGTGTTAGTGGGCATCGCTGCCGTGTTAACGACTGCGGTTGTTTATGTGTTAGTTCAGCCCACTGACTTGCCAATGATCAACGAGGAGAAGTAATGCAATGCTGAATGCTTTGTTTCCGTTCATCTACATCACCACATTAATTGTCTTGCTCGTGCAAGCTTTTCGCATGATGCGATTGGGTGATGTGGATCAATCCAATCCTTCGACTGATATGCCTCGACGGGTTGATCGCACCGGCCTTCTAACAACTCACCCGGAATTGCTCGATCAAGATGGAGTCATAACAGATGAAGAGCTTTTGGTCGTACGTTTTCAAGATTTTGACCAGCCTGAAGCAACTTCTGCCTAATCTTTCTGGTCCTGTAAACCCTTCTCATTGAAGCCGTTAACGTCAATAATGTTGTCAAAAAATCAAAAGGATTTAATTTTCAGTTAAAATAACTTATCTGCAAATATAACCCAGGCATTTTATGCTATTCGTAATGTTTTTGCGGTAATATATATCCGGTGAAGTTGTCGATTGTACCGATATGCAGTGCTTGTATATTCTTTGTTGAACTTGCTTGCGTGTGGCAGGAGTTTGACTAGCGCACGTGAAAAGTCATATTCATTTTAAGCATAGACATTTCTTCTGACGCAACACAATAAAAAGTTATGATTCCTATTGATTAAAGACAATTGTCTGATGACTGCATATATTATTATATCTGCTGCGATTTAAGCTTTGCTCAGTTTTGCGAGTCTATCAATCAATTGATTGATTTGATTTTAAACGCTGTTGACATTCTGATCACTTAAAGTGATTTTTTCTTGCAATACCCTCCTCCAATGTTCATCCAACCTTCTGAGCATGCCTCTCCATTGGTTGGCACAACCTCGTAATACACTGGGGAGACGCAACGGCCCTTGAAGTTGTTGACATAACCCATTGGGCAGGTCGTCTTCAGTTTTGGCACATTTGTTTGGGCCTTCGCTGGTATCGCTGAAAAAGCAAGGATGATGAAAGCAATGGGTATTTGAACGAATGGCAGACGCATCAAAGTGAAGTGACTGTACTTATTTTGACGATTCTTGCCATGGTCTGCAAGCCCCTTTCGCTTGGGTTTGGTTTGGATGTTGAGCCATGAAACTTCTGGTATCAAAATGGAAGTTTTTTCGTTTGGCTGTCGTATCGTCAACGTATGTTGAAACACAAGCGACGGTGGTTTGGATGATCTGAATCATTAGGTTTAGTTTCAAATCAAACGAACAGTCAGCCAATGATGATCTCAGTGTGTACCGATGATCTGAATTGCTTTTAATGCCTGGCATTGCAGCTCTCTGCTTGATAGATTTTAAGGTTTGATATTTCACACATTGTTTGATGATTCCGTTGCATTTTTTAGCGGTGAATGTTGCAGCTTGAAAAGGAGCAGAGTCTTTAGTGAGTCGACATCATTTTGATCATAGCATAAGAATTGTTTGGCGATAATTGCTTAACAAGCCGTCTCGAACACAAGTTTATACGTACTGGGTACAGTGTTCTTGACAAAGGAGTGACTTGAAAAGGAAGATTTAATATTCAGTAAGCTTATTCGTTCGGCAGGATGTTGGGTGATTAAAAATCCGAGTCTTCATCAGTCACAAATCCAAATCTCGAGAAGACTCTTGTATTGCGGTGGCTAATTTTTCTAGAAGCTTGGTTATTCTGAATTTCGAATCCGTTTTGATCTAAACGACGCATGAGTGCTGCCGTGTCTTCAAATCGTTTGGCCATGGCTTCAAGCGTGGGGCAGTCTGCGGAGAGCGTTGATTCATCCCAGGTGAATGAAGCCATGGCGTTGTGAGCGGTTGTGAGGTGGTCCGTTATAGACCTCTCCAATATAAGGACTTTTTGGATGTTGTGATTGCTGTTGACTCCTTTGCACGCAATGCTTCAGTCAGTTTTGATCAAAGATCCCCTTCAGCTGACGTCCTAGATCATCTGAGTCAAGCCTGCTTGGCAACGGTTTGAATTCGAATCAATGATTCTTGTTTTGCGCAGTGTCTAAAGATACTAAGTTGTGATGTTGATGCAGCATGGTTTGCTAGGCCTAAATCTGTTTCACATGTTTCAGGAAAATAGATGCGCTTCATTCATGCCTTGCTTGGCGATTTTGCGGTGAAGCTAAATTTTAATAAAGTTGTGGGGAGTCTCTGCGGGGAGCGGAGCCTCCATAGCCACAAAACCTGATTGGTCTTGCCTCTGTTTAAAATTAAGAGTTGTCTTTTTGAGGAGCCTGGCTGCGTATCTTAAATGGCCAAACACTTACTCCTCCTTGAGCATCAATGGCAGCTATTGATCGGTCATTAGGGTGCCAGGCTATCCCGCTAACCCGTTCTCCTAAGAATGCACCTCCAAGTGGATTGCCATCACCATTTTGATCAACAAACCAAACAAGTACAGAACCATCCCGTGCACCTGAAGCCAAGAGCGGTCCACGATTTGCGAAGGTTAAACTGGAGATTTGCTCCGGATGAAGCGATAATTGTCCTGGTAGCGTTCCTTCAGGTCCGTTTCCTTGGAAATTCCAAACCGTAATTTGATCGCTCCCACCCGTCGCGAGAAATTGACCAGTCTGATCAAATGTTAACTGGCTTGGTTTGCCTGGATAACCAGTCATCTCGGCATCTTCTTCTGTGGAGCGACGCCAAAAATGAACAGAATTATCTTGACTTCCGCAAGCTACAATATTTCCATCGGGACTGAGTGTCATGGAGACAAGTGAACCTTGCCATTCCAGCTTTTGGTTGATGATGTCACTCCCGATATCAAAAAATGTCACCCGTCCATAGCAGGCTGTTGCTAATTCATTTGGCTTGGACCAGTCGATTGCGCTGACAGTACTTGGATGTTCAGGTGAACGCCAATGCTCGTCACCATTTGCATCAAAGACATAGACATAGCGTGAACACGCGATGGCTAAAAAACGACCATCATGTGACCATTTGATGTGCTCAGCCCATCCTTTTCCAGGTTTTAATTTCTGGCTAGTTTTCCCTTTAATACTATCCCAAATCAAAACATATCCATCTTGTCCTGCCGTGGCGAAAGTGCTTCCTCGAGGATGAATAGCCATCGCAAGCAATCCGCCTGCATGCACCTCGCTTTGCTGCCAGCGGAGAGTTCCATCGATGTTGTCGAAGGCATACAATCCACCGGCAACATCGCCAACCACAAGGGTCTCTCCTTCCAGGGCCCATCCACAGACAATGGCATAGTCATCCACCTGAGCTGACCAGCCCTCGTGCAGCATTCCCTGTGGCCGAAATACTTTTAGATCAGACATTGATCAAATCCTCGGCGCATCTCTTCTTCATCAAGATTTCGGCCAATGAAAACAAGTTGGTTGCGTCGAGGTTCGTTTCCCCATTCTTGATCAGGCTGCGCCGTAAAGAGCATATGAACTCCTTGAAAGACTATTCGGCGTGATTCGCCTTCATAGCTAATGAAGCCTTTCGTTCGAAATATATCCACGCCTTTCTCTGCGAGCAGTTGGCCCATCCAAGCATTCATCTTTTCTGGATCGACATTACCTGATCTTTCGATTGCGAACGTGCCCACTTCGTCGTCATGCTCATGCTCTGCCACCCAAACTCTCTCTGTATCAATTGAAACTGCGGATGTTTCATTTTGATTTTCTGGTGCGTCTTCTGTGGGGCGTTCTAATCTTCTAACTTTGATGTCAAATTCCTCAGCCGTGTGCTGAGTAAACATACCGATAGTTCCTTTTTTTGTCGCTTCAACAATAAATGACTTTCGGCCACTTGATTGCAATTGAAGAGTCACGTGTTTTTCAATGGGAATAATGCTATTTGGAGCCAATGATAAGGCGGGTTCTGCGTAGAGGCGAACACTCGTTTCCGCCCCTTCTTTTAAGGATGATTCGTCAGTTCCCTGATCCGATATAACGACGATTGACATGGTGGGATCTGGTCCCTCGTCGAGACTGACTTCGTAACGACCAGGATCAACTTTAAACACCCCTGTCCATTCAAATGGATACTCTGGCTCTAAAAAAGTAGGCCGACGCTTTAATACCTCGTCCAGATCAAATGCATTGAGATTAAGCACAGTATCGACAGAAACATCAGCTTGCTTGCTGCGGATGACACGCGCCATACGGTTCATATCTCTTAGACGCATCTCAAGAGTATTGAGTGACTCAGTAGAGACGAGATCAGTTTTGTTTAAAACAAGCACATCTGCGAAGGCGACTTGCTCCGAACTTTCATCACTACGGCCGATTTGTTGATCAATATGAGCGGCATCTACAAGCGTGACGATCCCATCCAGTGAGAATTCATCACGGATTTCATCATCCATGAAGAATGTTTGGGCAACCGGTCCGGGATCAGCAAGACCAGTGGTTTCCACCAGCACATAATCAAATTTGTCGCGACGTTTCATCAGGTTGCCAAGAACACGAATCAGATCACCGCGAACAGTGCAACAGATGCATCCGTTGGACATTTCAAACACTTCTTCGTCGGCATTGATCACCAGGCCCTGGTCAATGCCAACTTCACCATATTCGTTTTCAATTACTGCAATTCTCTTGCCATGTTCTTCGCTTAATATTCGATTGAGTAAAGTCGTTTTCCCAGAGCCAAGAAAGCCTGTAAGAATTGTCACAGGTACCTTTTGCTGAATGCTCATTATCGATCATCTAAAATAAAAACATAATTGAAGGTGCGACTTGACGTGAGAATGATTATCATTTCTATGGATTTTCGGCTTTTGGCTGAAGCGTCTTGACCTTTCTCGGTTGTCCACAATTGTTTCGTCAATCAGTCCTTGCTCAGATCGTGCGTCTAGGCACTTTCGCTCTGGCGTTTGGTTTGATCGCCTGTACTGCTTCCAGCCCGGAGGTCGAACCCACAGTAGGGACCTCATCAGACACATCAGCAGCAACCCCTGCAGAAACCCCTACAGAAACCAAGCGAATTGATGTTGTCACCACTTTCTTGCCGATTACTCTGTTCACCGAGGCGGTTGCTGGGGAGTGCGCCAGTGTGACTGCGTTGATCCCTGCCAACCTGGGTCCTCATGATTTTCAGGCCACTCCTAACGCAGTCACTGCCTTAGCGAATGCATCGGTGTTGGTCAAAAACGGATTGGAGATGGAGGAATTTCTCGACAAGTTAGTGGTCTCTGCAGCCAATCCGGACCTAACGGTGATTGATTCCAGCCGTGGAGTCGCAACAATCGACTCATCCTCTGACGACCATCACGGGCACCATGACCATGGACATGGTCATGGTGAGGTCAACCCACATATTTGGCTTGATCCACTCCGTGCTGTGCAGCAGGTTGAGACGATTCGTGATGGCCTCGTGAAGGCAGATCCCAGCTGCGCTGAAGGCTACACACGCAATGCTGAAATTTATACTGATCAATTGAAAGAATTAAACGCGGAAATTTCCAAAAAACTCAAGCCTTATCAGGGAAAAACCTTCATCGCTTTCCATGATTTTGCTCCTTATTTTGCTCAGCGCTACGGCCTGAAGGCTGATTTTTTGGTCGATCTTCCTGAAATGAATCCGAGTCCTGCTGATCTACAGCGCGTCGCTTCAGAGGTTAGAGCGACCCAACTCAAGGCTTTGTTGAGTGAGCCGCAGGAGGGTAATCGTTCTTTTAACGCACTTGCCAAGGATCTTGGTGTCAAGGTTGTTGAGTTCAACCCCCTTGAAACAGGATCAGCAGAGTCTGCGCGCAATCCAGAGACGTATCTTTCTGTGATGCGGAGCAACGTTCTCAATTTGCTCCAGGCCATCAGGGATTGAGTGTTGATGGAGAACCCTGTTCTGACGGTCAGCAACCTTTGTGTGGAGCGGGCAGGTCGCCTTGCTGTTGATGCGGTGACGTTTGCACTTCAGGCTGAGAGCGAAACAGCGCTGGTCGGTCCGAATGGTGCTGGCAAAAGCACGCTTGTTGCTGCGTTATTGGGGTTGCTGCCCCGTCGGTCTGGAGGCGTTGAGATCCTCGGGCAGCCATTGGCAGCCAACGGCTACCTGCCAAACGAGATCAGAACTCAAATTGCCTACGTGCCACAGAGTCTCGCTCTGCAGGGACACTTCCCTCTCACAGTGGCTGAGTTTGTTGGCTTTGGTTTTGATTCTTCAGGGCCTCGCTGGCCCTGGCGTCAGCATCGCTCCCGTTGTGCTGCAGTGCAGCGGGCGTTGGAGCGAACTGCTTGTGACGATTTGGCGTCTCGGCTGCTGAGTGAGCTCAGTGGTGGTCAGCTTAAGCGGGTGATGCTTGCCTTCTGTGTTGTGCGTCCACGGAAATTACTGGTGCTTGACGAAGCGCAGGCAGGGCTGGACGTCCCCTCGAATGAACGCTTTCAACAACTTCTTTTAGATCTTCGCCGGCAGGAGGGCTGGACTGTGCTGCATGTCTCTCATGATCTAGACATGGTGCGCCGCAGCAGTGATCAGGTGCTCGGGTTGAATCGACGTCTGTGTTGCAGCGGCACCCCCGATCACACGTTGACCCCAGAGCGACTCAACGATCTTTACGGACCCAATGTTGTGCCCTACCGGCATCAGTGCCGTGGTTGAGCCCCGTTCGATCGCGTTGGTTCTGGCCGAACCCTTCATGCAACGGGCTTTGTTGGGCGGCCTTCTCACCGGTGCTCTGGGCGGATTGCTCGGCAGTGTTGCCGTGCTGAGGCAATTGTCTTTTTTCAGTGATGCGCTTGGTCACTCCGCTTTGCTGGGAATCACCCTTGGAATCCTGATTGGCGTTAATCCCACGCTGGTGTTGATCCCTTTTGCGGTGGTGTTTGCTCTGTTGGTGAATCAACTGGTGGAACGCAGTTCGCTGCCCACCGATGCATTGCTCAACATCGTTTATTCCAGTTCTTTGGCTGCAGCCATTCTTGCGCTGAGTTTGGTGGAGAGTTATCGAGGAGGGATCCGTCAACTGCTCTTCGGCGACATCCTTGGCATCAGTCCCTTGGATCTGATCGTGATTGCCGTTCTGTTGATCGCTGCTCTGATTTATCTGGGACTGAGTCTGCGGGCCCAGGTGCTGCTTACGCTGAACGCTGATCTGGCTGGGGCTGTCGGTGTGTCTACCAGTTGGCACCGGTTGGCGTTCATTGTCTTGCTTGCTGTGGTGGTTGCCGTCTCAATCAAGGCGGTGGGGGTGTTGTTGATCAGCGCGTTTGTCGTGATTCCTGCCTGTGCAGGACGTTTACTTTGCCGACGTTTTCCTTTTTATGTTCTCACCTCAGCACTACTCGGGGGTGGTTGTGCGCTTCTGGGATTACTTGGTTCAGGCCTGACCAATCTGCCGTCTGGGCCATCCGTCGTGATGGTGCAGTTTGTTGGCTTTTTGACGGCGCTTGCTTTGAGTAGCGGACCATTCAGGCGGATAAGAGTTGTTCAGATAGATCAGCCCCAAATTCCTGGTGCAGGCCCAAACGACCGTTAATCCTTGAGACCTTGTCGGCATGCTCAGCAAGGAGTTCCATCTCATGGCTTGAGCGTGGAGGGGCTTCCATCGCCAGCACGACATGCCAAGGGCAGTGCAACTGTTTGGCTTGTTCCAACCACCAGTTCCGATCGCCAGCGGGATCCAGCCCTCCACTGACGAACGACACGCTGGCGAAGCGAGATCCTCTTTGACGGCTAAGTCGTTGCTGTTCACGCACGCGTGTTGGCGTCAATAGGTTGCGATCAACCCAAACATGTCGACGCAGCATCAGTTTCAAAATGGCTCGGCTGGTGTTGAGGCGATACAGCACAGGGCCTATGAGTGGTGTGCTTACAAGTTGTCTCACCCAGCCGAAATGTTTGGGATGCCAGCGGGTCATCGTGGGCAGGGGGCCACGCCATGTGGGTGCCACCAGAACAAGCTGCTTCCATTGTTTGGAGCAGTCAGAGGCGAGACCCAGCGCAATCGATGCGCTGTGACCAGCTGCTATAAGGGTGATCGGCTCTTGTCTGTCGTGTTTCAGATGGTTCAAGACAGCTTGCAGGGCCTGTCGCAGGAGTGTTGCGTCGTATCTGATCGGAGGGCGATCACTGTCTCCAAACCCAGGCCAGTCAAAGCTCACGAGCTGACATTGCTCACCGATTGACTCGGCAAATGCTTTCCATTCACTTCTGCTCGACACCGTGCTGAGAGCCGGAAGCAGTAACCACATTGGCGCGCTAGCTGGACCACGCCGTTCGATCACGATTTGAATCTCTCGTCCTGCTGAAACGAGCTTCAGTCCATCGACCGTTCCACCCAGTCGTGCTTTCACTACTGCTAGGTTCAAATAATGTTGTCTCTATGATGACTGATCAAGGCAGCCTTTAAGTCTCTGCTTAATCATTTTTTGGATCTCAGTATAGTCAACTATCATGGCTCTGGTGCAATGTTATTTAGAATGTACGTTCATCGTTTGATTTGCCTAGGTCTTGATGCGATATGTTTGAGCGGTTAAGCAGAGTCTGTTTGATCTGTTTTTCCTTCATTGCTTGTCGACGCTCTTGTGCCGCAATGGTATCGGGGAGTGGGCGTCAATATATGACATCATCTTTCGCTCTTTGAGGCCTTTGATTGACACTTTCTCTGTCGATGCACTTGAATGTAATCTTATTTTAAGGGTTGCTGTTGCGCGTTTAGTTTTTGCAAGTGCTTTTAGGCTTCAATAGCGATTGTCTCTTTTGTCTTCTGTCATGTCTGACGCTTTGCCCTGTGAAAAGTTGTCCCGGCAATGGTTTTTTCTTGTTTTTATTCTCTTTTTGACGCTGTTTTAACTAGATCTTAATCTTCTTTAATTGCCGCTTAACGACTGTCAGTGGTTCATCCAACACAATGTTGGCTGACCAGTATTTCTCTTCCCTGGTTGTTGTGATGCGCTTCGCTCAAAAGGCTTTTCTTCTGACCACCGCGTTTGCTCTTGGGACTGGACTGTCTGCCTCAGCAGCCCCCAAGTTGAATGGCGCCGGTGCATCGTTTCCTGCAAAAATTTATCAGCGCTGGTTCGCTGAATTAGCAAGGGCTGGAGGTCCCAAGGTCAATTATCAGTCTGTTGGTTCAGGTTCTGGACGTAAGGCTTTTATTGATCAGACCGTCAACTTCGGAGCATCGGATGATCCGATGAAGAAGAAGGACATGGCAAAGGTTAAGCGCGGTGTTGTCCAGATTCCGATGGTGGGAGGCACAATCGCCTTTGGCTATAACAAGCCTGGTTGTAACTTGAAGCTCACTCAAAAGCAGGCTGTTCGGGTTGCTATCGGCAAGATTACCAACTGGAAACAGCTTGGTTGTGCTTCAGGAAACATCACATGGGTGCACCGTTCTGATGGTTCCGGAACAACGAAGGCATTCACGAATTCAATGCAGGCGTTCTCTTCGGAATGGACTTTGGGAACTGGCAAGTCTGTTAAATGGCCTGGCAAGAACGCTGTAGGTGCCAAGGGTAATGAAGGGGTTGCAGGTGTTATTCAAAATAGAAATGGTGCCATAGGCTATGTAAATCAGTCTTATATCAGGGGCAAAGTTGTGGCTGCTGCACTTCAGAATAAGTCTGGTGAGTTCTTGAAGCCTTCCGTGGCTGCAGGTGCCCGTGCCCTCAACGGCATCACTCTTGACAAGGACCTGGCTGGCAAGAACCCCAATCCCTCAGCTAAAGGAGCCTATCCAATTGCAACCTTAACCTGGGTCCTGGCTTATAAAAATGGCAACGGTGCTAATGCCAAGGTTGTTCAGGATGCATTCAACTATATGCTCAGTAATAAGGCTCAGAATATTGCCCCAAAGCTTGGCTTTGTTCCCCTAAAGGGCGATATTCTGGCCAAATCCAAAGCCGCTGTGAAAAAGATCGGCAAGTAATTCGGATCCGAATCTGAACTACTGCATGGGCCCTTAAGTGGGCCCTTTTTTATATGAATCCAGCTCTCAATTGATGAGACAGCCTTTATGAAGATCGGAGTGAATGGTTTCGGACGCATCGGCCGGCTAGTGTTCCGCGCGCTCTGGGGCAGGCCTGGCATCGAGATGGTGCACGTCAACGATCCTGCCGGGGATGCCGCAACTGGAGCGCATCTGCTGGAGTTCGATTCCGTGCATGGCCGTTGGGACCGGGGGATCACCAGCAGCGCAGATGGGTTCAGCGTGGAGGGATCCGCGCTCACCTGGTCCAGCGAAAACGATCCCAGCGCCGTGCCCTGGATCGATCGGGGGGTGGAGATGGTGATCGAGGCCAGCGGCAGGATCAAAACACCAGAGACCCTTAATCCCTATTTCGATCAGGTGGGCCTGAAGCGTGTGTTGGTGGCCTGTCCGGTGAAGGGTGTGGTTGCTGGTGAGGAAGCACTCAACATCGTCTACGGCATCAACCACCACCTCTATGAACCGGCCCGGCACAAATTGGTGACGGCTGCCTCCTGCACCACCAACTGCCTGGCGCCGGTGGTGAAGGTGGTGCATGAGACCTTCGGCATCGAGCACGGACTGATCACCACCATTCACGACATCACCAACACCCAGGTGCCGATCGATTCCTTCAAAAGCGATTGGCGTCGGGCGCGCTCCGGACTCACCTCATTGATCCCCACCACCACTGGCTCGGCCAAGGCGATCGCCATGATCTTCCCCGAGCTGAAGGGCAAGCTCAACGGCCATGCCGTTCGCGTTCCCCTGCTGAATGGATCGCTGACTGATGCGGTGTTCGAACTCAAGCAAGCCGTGACAGCCGAGCAGGTAAACGCTGCTTTTCGGGCAGCAGCCGAAGGTCCGCTGCAGGGAATCTTGGGTTACGAGGAACGCCCGTTGGTGTCCTGCGACTACACCAATGACAACCGCAGCTCGATCGTCGATGCCCTGTCGACGATGGTTGTGGATGGCACCCAGCTGAAGGTGTTGGCCTGGTATGACAACGAATGGGGCTACAGCTGCCGCATGGCCGATCTTGCTTGCCATGTGGTGAGCCTTGAGCCATGAAACTTTCGGCGTTGCAGCACTACGGCATCGTCACCGCCAACTATTGGGCCTTCACGCTCACCGATGGAGCCCTGCGAATGCTGGTGGTGTTCCACTTTCACGAGCTGGGATACACGACTCTCGAAATCGCTTTTCTATTTATCTTTTATGAATTCTTCGGAGTTCTGACCAATCTTTACGGCGGTTGGATCGGTGCGCGTTACGGCCTGCGGCTGACCCTCTGGGTGGGCACGCTCTTGCAAATCCTGGCGTTGTTGATGCTGATCCCAGTGGCGGGGAGTTGGCCGAAGCTTCTCAGTGTGATCTATGTGATGGCGGCTCAGGCGATCAGCGGCATCGCCAAAGATCTCAACAAGATGAGCGCCAAAAGTGCCATCAAGACGGTCGTGCCTGAAACCCCAGATGACGCGCAGCAAGGGCAAAAGCAACTCTTCCAGTGGGTGGCTGTTCTCACTGGCTCCAAGAATGCTCTGAAGGGAGTTGGATTTTTTCTTGGTGGTGTGTTGCTCGCCACCCTTGGTTTCAATGCTGCGGTGGCTTGGATGGCTGCCGGACTGGCCTTGGCGTTTCTTGTAACGCTCGTTCTGCCGGCTGAGATCGGCAAGATGAAAAGGAAACCAGGCTTTTCAGCACTGTTCTCGAAATCGCCAGGCATCAATCGGTTGTCCCTGGCGCGCTTCTTTCTGTTTGGGGCGCGAGATGTGTGGTTTGTGGTGGCTTTGCCTGTGTTTCTGGAAGCCTCGCTGGGTTGGAGCTTTTGGGAGATCGGTGGTTTTCTCGGCCTCTGGGTAATCGGCTACGGGATTGTGCAGGGATCGGCTCCAGCACTGCGTCGGCTCTGGGGGAAAACAAGCACACCCGGGGTGAGCGCAGTGCAGTTCTGGAGTGCTCTACTTACGGCTATTCCAGCGTTGATCGCTGTGGCGCTCTGGCGTGAGGTTGATGTTTCCATCGCAATCACGGCTGGTCTTGCAGCCTTTGGCGTGGTGTTCGCGTTCAACTCCTCGATTCATTCGTACATGGTGCTGGCATACACCGATCAGGAGAGCGTCAGTTTGAACGTTGGCTTCTATTACATGGCGAATGCCGCGGGCCGTTTGGTGGGGACCTTGCTCTCGGGAGCGGTGTTCATGTTGGGTGGAACGAACGCCAGTGGCATGCAGGCCTGTCTGTGGAGTTCCTGTCTATTGTTGGTGTTGTCCTGGTTGAGCAGCTTGCGATTGCCTCCGATCAAACCCAGGCTCATTTTGTAGAAGGTACAGGTGAATTCTTTAGCAGGTTTGTTGTGGGTTTTAGCGGGGTACAAACTTGCCCGTATAAGCCGTGAGATTGGTGATCAATCCAAGCCGCTAGCCGATTTAAGTCATGGAAGTGGCGCTCCTGCAGTCTGCCGAACACAACACAAAATCAAGTGCCACAAACCAAAGCCTGATGTAGTTAATATTGCTTAGTGGCTTATTGGATTGCCTTGATCGCTTGTTTTCCCCTCTCGTTTTTGTTGCGGCGAGGGTTGTCCTGCTGCTGAAAGCGTTCCAGTTGATGACCGCAGCCGCCAGCGGTGTGTCAACAACAGCGAGGGCAAGCACAGATAGGACAGGACTGAAGACAACTCACCCTGAACTGCTTGACGAGAAGGGGCTAGTGACGACAGAAGAACTGTGGGCAGTGCGCTTTGGTGACTTTAATGACTTCGCAGCAACCGCCAACTCGTAAGACGATCCTTCCATGAACTGATCCTGATGTGCTTTTACAGAAAAGCAGGCATCAACATCTTTCGGCCAAGTGTTTTCTCTAACCTAATAACCACTATCCTTAGGCCTTTCCTGAAGCTTGGAACGTCTGTAGAGGTAAGCAGTCAACACAGTCGCTCATCTTGTCGTAGTCAGCGGTAAATAAATAACGAAAAGTTGTATGCATTCGTTGCGAATTAAAGTCTCGTTCTGGTGAACATTTCTCTGGAGTGTTAAGTATTGAGGCTGTTGTTCCTGTGCTTGAGCGATCCACGGCTGATTTTGTAACGCTTCAACGCTCTGATTTGAGCCTTTGCATTCCTGCCAATGTAAACCGCAGGTGCATCAGGCTTGGACTGCCTGATATAGGCACCGTCACCCATGCCTGCGATACAAACTCAAATTGTACAAACACTAGCGTCTGTAGGCAAATATTTAGCGGCGAAAGAAAAATCAACAATCTTTCTGTCAGTTGGTAATTTTTCAGATAATCGGCCAGACTATTCGTGAT
>MDSW01136553.1_pt1 | contig 13654 bp, 11 predicted proteins | sample 811171 | NCBI WGS metagenome assembly MDSW01 (sample SAMN05326641, study PRJNA326480) | marine metagenome | isolation source: seawater | place: Atlantic Ocean: North West | collected 2012 | reverse complement strand
TGGGCGACCGAAAGATTCGAGGAATCGTTCGCGAGAAAAAAGAAGCTCAGAAGGTTTACGACCTCGCAAAGAGGAAGGGCTATACAGCAAGCCTGATGACACAGGAGCGGCCCAATATCTTTCAGCAGAAAGTGGCCAACATTCAGCCTGGCAAACAAATCGATGTCAAAATCCGTTACTTCAATACACTAAAGTATGACGACGGCTCGTTTGAGTTTGTGTTTCCCATGGTTGTCAGTCCGCGATTCAACCCGTCCGGGACAGATGGCATTGGTGCTGTCGGCCCCGGTCAGACGGGTGCCAGCGGCCAGAGCACCGAGATCCAGTATGCGTCGAATGACCGCAGTGGGCGTGACATTGCATTGTCGCTCAACATAAACGCAGGTGTCGAACTGGAGACCGTCAACTCAGTCAATCATGAGATCAGCGTGAACAGGAATGGGGCAACAGGCCGCGTTGTCACGCTGTCACCATCCGACAGCATTCCCAATAAGGATTTTGTCCTGCGGTATCAGGTTGCTGGTGACTCCATTCGATCCGGATTGCTCACCCATACAGACCGCCACGGCAGCTACTTCACGCTGATGCTGTTTCCCCCGGCTGAATTGTCACACGTTCGCCGCGCTCAAATGGAAATGGTGTTTGTCCTCGACTGTTCCGGCAGCATGAATGGGCCAGATAAAGACGGCAAGCCATTGAAACAGGCCAAGGAAGCAATACGGTTTGCCATGAACTCGCTGACCGAACGTGACACATTTCAGATCATCCGATTTTCCAGTGATGCCTCTCAACTCGGGTCGGCCCCGGTTTCTGCGACACCAGAGAACCTGAACAGAGGACTCGAGTACCTTGACTCACTCAACAGTGACGGCGGGACTCAGATGATTACGGGAATGTCCGCGGCGCTGGACTTTCCTCACGACGAAGGCCGATTTCGCGTGGTGACGTTCCTGACGGACGGTCAGATCGGCAATGAGGATCAGGTGCTGGGGCTCGTTCAGCGGAAGCTCGGCGCGTCACGTATCTTTAGTTTCGGGGTAGGGCAGGCTCCGAATCGATACCTGATGGATCGCCTTGCGATTCTTGGCCGCGGTGCCGCCACTTATCTCAGCCTGAACGATGACCCAATCGCAGTCATGGACCAGTTCAATCAGCGAATCAGCCATCCGGCGATGACAGACCTGCACATTGACTGGGGCGAAATGCGAGTTGGCGACGTTTATCCGGCTCGATTGCCGGACCTGATTGTGGGCCGCCCGATCCTTGTGACCGGGCGATATCGAGGCCAGCCGGGCAACGTCAAAGTCGGTGGTCGAGTCGACTTCGAAACGGCGGAATTTACCGTGAACGCTGTCGACGGAAAACAGAATCATCGAGGTATCGCGCCAGTTTGGGCGCGACTCAAAATCAAAGACCTCATGAATACTCTGCCAGGGAACTCGGAAGCGCAAAATGAAATCCGAAACAATGTCCTTGAAGTAGCTCTTGATCACAATCTGATCAGCAGTGTCACCTCGTTCGTCGCTGTGGACACGATGACTCGGACAGATGAACAGTCCGGGCGGACTGTCGACGTCCCGTCACCACTGCCTGATGGCGGCAACCCGTCAGGCGACTGACACACTGATTCGCTACTCAACTCACGCTGGTAATTCGACGCAGAGTTTCCGAATCAATGTTGCCTCCGGAAATGATGAGTCCAACCCGTTTGCTGACAAAGAGTTCTGGATTCGCAAGGACCGCTGCCAGGGAAACGGCACCTGAAGGTTCCACAATCATCCGGCCCTGCTGAATAAGGGTGCGGGTGGCCCGGCGAATCTGATCTTCACTCACCAGCAGCACCTGTTTCAAAAGGTTTCGCACGACAGGAAACGTTAACTGCCCGAGCGGCGTTCGCAGGCCGTCAGCAATCGTGTCATAGCGTTCCGGAATCTCAATTTTCCCGGACTGCAAACTCCGATAGCTGTCGTCCGCCCACGCCGGCTCTGCAGCATAGACGGGAATCTGAGGGGCGAGATGTTGGGCAACGATGAGACTGCCGCTGAGCAGCCCTCCACCGCCTACCGGAACGATGAGTGCGTCCAGATCGGGAGCATCCGCTAACAGTTCAAGGGCTGCTGTCCCCTGGCCTGCCATAACATCAGCATTGTCGAATGGATGGATGAATGTAGCGCCTGTTTCCTGCTGGACGCGATTGGCGACCGCTTCACGAGATGCGGAATTGGACTCGCTAAAGACCGGCTCGACTCCCAGTCGGCGAACTGCCGCCAGTTTGACGGCTGCCGAATTTTCCGGCATCACGATATGTGCATCGATCTCTCGCAATCGGGCTGCACGTGCCAGGGCGGCTGCGTGGTTGCCGGAGGAGTGCGTGACGACTCCTGCCTGAGCAGCCTCATCGCTGAGACTGAAGACAGCGTTGCAGGCGCCGCGGGCCTTGAAAGCACCGACATGCTGAAAGTTCTCGCACTTGAAGAACAGCTCAGCACCAGCCAGCTCATTGATTTCGGGGGGGCTGAGAACGGGCGTGCGAATGATATGGTCGTGGATCTTCGCCGCCGCGCGTTCCACGTCTGTGAACTCAATCGCAAAGTCAGCCATGACCGGTGCCCTTCCTCCATGGTGGGACTAAGTTCTCAGTCCGAAGTCACTCGTCGTCGTTCGAGATGAATCGACCACCACTCATGAACATGCCATTATCACAGGGATGGCACCATTCAATGAGCACACGATACTCGAATTCACGGGTTTCGCTGGCCATTCGAACGGTGACTTCGCCGGGGCTGACTGAACCGCGGTGAAGCATTCCCACGCCGGTACGGCTGATCTCCCGAGTCATCGCAGCGACTGTGTTCCCTCGTCCTGTCCTGATCTCCGCCGGAACAGACAGCTCCAGACGCTCGTGAACCCTCAGGTTGGAAACGTTCGGCTTGCCGATGCTTTCCAGCACCCGTCGAAGGTCATCAAGAGAAGGACGGCTCCATGGGTCCTGCGACATGACATACTCCACAATTCGGGACTCGTTCGATGCACCCTCATCGATTCGGCCCGTGCCGACTCATCAGGACGCCCTGCACTCCGCGTATCGGACGTGCATCGATATGAAGTCAGCGTAGCTCTGCAAACTTCCCTTCGACCCTGTTTATCTGTGAGGGTGGGGGAACTCGGCAGTCCGGAAATGCGGAATGTACTAGTTAGTCTGATTCTTACGCTCAGGCATGAACAGCAGCAGGCCAATGATGGCCAGGCCCACCATCAGGAACCATGTCTTGGAGGACAGACCGAAGGACAGACCTGCGGTTTTCTCTGCGGGAGCCGCATCGGCCGCTTCCGTGGACAGAAGGTCTTCTTCCAGCAACTCCTCAGAGGCGTCGATGCCGTCCGACTCGAAGATGTCTTCCACATCTGCAGCCTCGTCGGCAGAATCGGATTCAAACAGCGAGCCAGCATCGTCTGCAAACGGATTACCGGGAGTCGCCGGCAACTCTTCTTCTGACGAAGCCTGTCCCCGTTCCGCTTCCGGTTCAGCGATTGCATCAAAGGCTGCGGCTGCATCCGAGGTCAAGTCGAGTGTGGGTTCATCTGCTTCTGCGAAGACATCATCAAATGTGACTTCTGTGGCATCTCCGGAGCTCTGCAGAATTTGAGTGGAAGAAACGTTCTGAAATGGAGACTTTCGTTGTGACTGCCCGGGGTCGCTTACATCGATCGGATTAGCCACGTTGAAGCTCTGAGCTTTTCTGGCCGCTTTTCGGGACCAGTTCGGTTCATCAGCAGCGACCGGACTACCCTGGATTGACGGGCTGTTACGGAATGCCGCCCATGGATCACTGTCACTGGTGTCATCAGCCTCAAACCCAAAGCTGTCCGCTCCCTGTTTCCGGTCAGCCTGAGTGTCACCAATCAGTTCGTTTCGGAACTGGTCTTCAGAGGCCTGCACGAGTTCGTCAAAGACCTTCTGAGCATCCTCGACTCCGGCAGTAGCTTCCTCAGCAATCCCCTGGGTATCCGCAAGTAGCTCGTCAACTTCGGGGAACAGGTCCGATGAAGAAACTTTCTCCTCGGCTGCAGAGATGGCCTCTCCAAATTCATCTTCTGCTTTGTCCGTAGCGTCTGCGACTGAATCAAAGAATTTGTCTGCCGCATCTTCTTTCGCGATTTTGGCGTCCGATCTTGTGTCTTCGAGGAACTCGTCAAACGAGAATCCTTCGTCATCGCCACCGTCAGTCAGTGTGTCTGCGATCGACTCCTCTGCCTCTTCCAGCTCATTCGCGATGTCGGCTGTCACTGCATTTGAACGGCCAAAGATGCCGGCGATTTCATTCTCACGTGAGGCGGTCTGGTGCTTTCGCAGCAGTTCTTCGGCCGTTCGTTCTGCCGTTCGTTCTGCCGAGTCAGCAGTGGCCTGTGCGTCAGCAACTGCATCAACAAGAAGTCGCTCCGCTTTATCGGCGGAAACGGGCAGCACGTGATTCTCGCTCTCTGACTCAGTCACGACACCAAACGGGTCGTCGCCCAGTTCATTCTCGTCATCACGATCCCGACGAAGCAGAGCAGACACATTCAGCATTCTGCTCAAACGCGAAGGTTTCTCGTCCTCTCCATCCACTTCCGTCTGCTGAGAGACGGTCTTGGTGGAGTCGTCTTTCTCTTTGTCCGCCAGCTCATCTTTGGAATAGAAGTCAGACTTCCCGACAAGGTCCCGCAGGCTTCTGTTGCAGCCCGTGGAACAGATCATTGTCAGACAAAGTAAGCCGAGTGAAATCCGTCTGAAGAACATGGCCAGCCTTCCCTGTGGCGCTATGATGCGGATCATTCCGGTAAATCCGTTCTTAATCCTCTTCTCTGTTTCTCGACTTGAGCTGGGTGGCGCGAAAACCTGATGTGCGGTCCTGACATGATTTGATGTGACGACCGTGCGAAAGGGTCCGGTTCGTTAAGCAGGGCAGAATGAGGATTTATGGAGAAGAGATCCGGCGGTGCTCCATTAACATCCCCTGGTAATCACGATTGCGCCGAAAATATTAAAGTTTGCTGCGGCTGAAGCCGCGAGCAATAATGCGCTGCAGTCGTGCGGCTGAATTAAGATTGCAATCCGTTCCGTCCAAACCAATCAGGACTAATCCCATTAAGAGTGCTATCCCCGACGCGTTTCGTTCAGACCGTCCTTCCGGGCAGGAAGGAAACAATGATGCGCACGTGGAACGTCCGGAATTCGCCGGTCCGGTCAAGTACGGGGAGCTCAGACTGCCGTCTCGTTATCTGCTCTCTCCGCTTGCCGGGTTTACAACGCTGCCGTTTCGCCGAATCGTCCGCAACATCGGAGGCGTGGGACTGGCAACCACGGACCTGGTCAACTGCCGCGCACTGCTGGAAAAGAACAGTCGCACAATGCAGATGATTGAGACTCATGATGAGGATCAGCCATTTGCTGTTCAGATTTTTGGCAGCGATCCCGGTCACATGGCTGAGGCAGCACAGTTTCTTGAAACACGACACGTGGCTACGATCGACATCAACATGGGCTGCCCCGTCAATCGCATTGCCGGAGCTGGATCGGGCGCTGGAATGATGTGCAGCACGGAAAGCACAATCAAACTGGTGCAGCGTGTCGTGGAGGCAGTCAGGATTCCAGTCAGTGTGAAGATGCGACTGGGGTGGGATGCGGACAATTTGACGGCCCCATTCTTTGCAGCCGAGTTTGAACAGGTGGGAGTCTGCGCAATCGCGATTCACGGACGCACTCGGGAACAGGGATTCAGCGGCAGTGTTTCCCGTCCGGGGATTCGCAAGGTGGTCGAGGCAGTTCGGAAGATCCCGGTAGTTGGGAACGGAGACGTTCGCAGCGTGGCCGACGCTGCTCAGATGATTCGCGAAACCGGATGTCAGGCAGTCTCCATCGGTCGTGCGGCGCTCGCAAACCCGTGGATCTTTCGGCAACTGGACCAATGGGAACGCACCGGAGAGTTCGAGCCGGCCGGGACATTTGAGGAACGCCTGGAACTGATGAAGACTCAGTTTCGATACATGCAGGATGCCCATCCGCCGCACCGTGCCGTCATCCTGTTTCGCAAGATGGCTCACTGGTATCTGAAGGGCATGAGGATCCGCAAGAAGCTGCGCGGCGACTTTCAGAAAGTGAAGACAACACAGGAGTTTGACGAAGCACTGGAAGTGATTCGCAGGGAAGGGCCTGTGGGCGGCAATCGCACGGGTGTCCTGACAGACTGTCATGTGCCCGTCCCTGGCGGACCGGTCGACAAGTGGTGATTCGACAGCGACAACAGGGGCGCGATACCGCCCATTTTGCAGGGATGGTTGCGCTCGGTTCTGTTTGGCTGACTATTATGCACTGAGCCGGATAGCAGTGCGTACGTTCTGTCCGTTCCCGGAAGACTCGTATCGTAGACTGGGTCACGCTCATTCACCGGTAACACCGGATCACCTGGAGCAACAGTATGATGTTTCCTCGCAGTTCGGGGGTACTCCTTCCCATCTTCAGTCTGCCCGGCCGATTCGGCATGGGAGACATGGGGCCGGCTGCGTTGGAGTTTCTGGAGCTCCTGCACGCAGGAGGTCAGTCGATCTGGCAGGTGCTGCCTCCTGGCCCGGTTGCTCAGGGAAACTCTCCCTATAGCACTTACTCAGCATTTGCAGGAAACCCGCTGCTGATCAGTCCCGAGTTTCTGTTACGTGACGGACTCATCTCTGTCGAGCTGCTTCAGGAACAGGATCTCGATAGGACTGCACAGCGCGAGAACCGAGTTTGTTATGACAGTCGTCGAACAAACATGGAACAGGTTCTGAAGTTCGCACTGGAGACATTTCGGAGTCAGGGTGACTCCGAACTCGCACGACAGTTTCAACAGTTTCGCGAAGAGAACAGTCACTGGCTGACGGACTTTGCATTGTTCGAAACGCTGAGTCTACAATATCAGACCTCCGACTGGACTTTATGGCCCGACAAACTTGCCAGCCGTGATCAGGAGGAGATTCTTGCGGTCACTCGTGACTGGAGTGACGACATTGAGTCTTCGGAGTTCAGGCAGTTCCTGTTTCACAAGCAATGGCAGGATGTGCGAAGTCGTGCTGCGGAGCTTGGAATCAAGATCTATGGCGATATGCCAATCTTCGTCGCGGCAGACAGCGTGGACGTCTGGACTCATCAGGAGGAGTTCTTTCTGGACGACCGCGGCCGGCCAACTGTTGTGGCAGGAGTTCCGCCGGATTACTTCAGTGAAACAGGTCAGAAGTGGGGCAACCCGCTCTACCGCTGGGATCGAATGGCGGAAAACGGCTACCAATGGTGGAAGGCTCGTTTTCAAAAAGCATTGCAGGACTTTGACATCCTGAGGCTGGATCACTTTCGGGGGTTCGAGTCTTACTGGGAAGTCCCGGCCGAAGCGGAAACAGCAATTGATGGTGTCTGGAAAGCTGGCCCCGGCGATTCCCTGTTTCAGGCGGTCTTCGACGATCCGGCAGCCATGCCGATCGTGGCAGAAGATCTTGGCCTGATCACGGATGAGGTTCACGGTCTGCGAGATCGACTGGCGTTTCCGGGGATGCGGGTCATGCAATTCGGATTCGACAGTCACGATGATCGCTTCCATCGTCCGGACAGTTACCCGGAACATTGTTTTGCATACACAGGCACACACGACAACGACACTTCGATGGGTTGGCTGATTGGTCGTCGGGAGGCGGGGACGACTCACGTCCTGGATGATTTCATCCACTCATCAGACCGGCCGGAACACTGGGAAATGGTCGAGCTCGTGCTCAATTCAAACGCGAACACCGCCATCATTCCGCTGCAGGACCTTTTGGGATACGACAGTTCTGCCCGAATCAATGTCCCTGGCGAACCCACTGGCAACTGGGCATGGCAGTGCCCTGCCAGCGTGTTTTCCAAAGACGTCGTCCAGCAGCTGCGTTCGTTAACCGAAACAGCGAGGCGGTTGCCTCAGCAGGCGTAAACCATCCGACAGTCGTGTGACCGCAGAGAACACAGAGGCCCGCAGAGATCGCCAATGGGACGTCTGCCAACGTCCACTCCCCACTTTGTTTCAACTGTGTTCCTCTATGGCCTCCGTGGTCGTTCTTTGTGCGGCATTACTGTTGCCAGTAATTCCGGTCGAGTGTTCGATAGTTGATTGCTTCACTCAGATGTTCGGCTGAGATGGATTCGCTGTCAGCGAGATCGGCAATGGTGCGACCAATCCTCAGTATCTTGTCATGAGCGCGTGCCGAGAGTCCCATTTCTTCCATCGCCGCCTTGAGCAGGTCCTCGGCACCCGAGTCCAGTTTGCAGTTTCGCCGGATCTCCGGCGGTTTCATCTTGCCGTTGACGCGCGTCGAACAGCCAACGAACCGAGTTGCCTGCCTTTGGCGGGCACAAATGACGGATTCCTTCATCTGACTACTCGTTGTGCCGTCCTGAGCATCAGACAGTTCGCGAAACGGGACAGGCGGGACCTCGATATGAATGTCTATTCGATCGAGGAGGGGCCCGCTGATACGCCCAAGGTAACGCTCGATCTGCATGGGGTTACAGTTGCACTGTCGTTTCGGATCACCACGAAATCCGCACGGACACGGATTCATCGCAGCAACCAGCATGATACTTGCAGGGAACGTTACGCTCCCCCGGGCGCGGGAGATTGTGACACACTGGTCTTCGAGTGGTTGGCGCATTACTTCCAGAGTTCGTCGGTTGAACTCCGGAAGTTCGTCCAGAAAGAGGATCCCATGGTGAGAGAGACTGATTTCACCAGGCTGAGGGGTCGTCCCGCCACCAACGAGCCCCGCTTCACTGATTGTGTGATGGGGAGATCGAAACGGGCGAGTCAGCAACAATGGCTGGCCAGGCTCAAGTAGTCCGACAGCGCTGTAAATCTGTGTTGTTTCGAGACTCTCTTCCGGCTCCAGCTCCGGAAGGATTGTGGCGAGTCTCTGCGATAACAATGTTTTTCCGGTTCCGGGGCTGCCAATCATCAGGATGTGATGACCACCAGCTGCAGCGACCGTCAAAGCCCGCTTTGCCAGTTCCTGCCCCTTGACATCAACATAGTCGACGTCGTAGGCACCGAAGTCCCGGCGTGCGGCCTGCCAGCTGAAAGTAACGGGATCCAGTGGGAGGTCGCCTGTCAGAAAACCGACCGCTTCTGACAGGACGCCGGCGGCAATCACGTCGATGCCTTCCACGACTGCAGCTTCCTGAGCATTTGCGGCAGGAACAATGATGTGTGTTCGACCAGCGTCACGTGCGGCGATCGCCATGGACAGGGCGCCGCGAATCGGTCGCAGGCTGCCATCCAGCGCGAGCTCCCCAACGTAAACGGCGTCCACATCTTTGCGAGCGTTCGTCTGTCCGTCGGCTGTGAGCAGCCCCAGAGCGATCGGCAGATCCAGTGAGGCGGCATCTTTGGGAAGGTCTGCCGGGCTGAGGTTGATAACGACTCTGTCCATCGGTCGCCCGTAACCACTGTTCACAAGCGCTCGTTCGATGCGATGAGTACTTTCACGAACGGCAGCCTCAGCAAGGCCAACCAGGATCGTCTTCGGCAATGCGCCTGGCGATATGTCGACCTCAACGTCGACGGGACGGGCCTCGATCCCGAGAAGTGTATATGTGGCCAGCCGAGACAGCATTCCGGAACTCCGGCAGGAGAAGTGTGATTCAGGTGCAGTCGGCCAGAACAGGCAAATCGAGCGCTGTTGACATGTGCCCGAATTGCATATGGCGTTGGAAGCGCAAATGTGGACAGCGCATTTTGCACGTTTTTTCTGTCCGGAACCGGAATACGGAATGGATTCCCCTGAGCCCGGGAAAAGCGGGGTGCCTCGTCGACTTTGGGGCTTTGAAGCGTACAATCGCTTAGGTACTCGCGAATTGATGGCGACCCGCCGAAACTCGGCCGTAACGCTCATCGCCGAAACAATGCCCTGGTTGGGGCCCTGAATTCACTGCAGATTCAGGATTTCGGTCACCTCAAAGAGCCTTCGCCGAGAAATCGTTCTTCGTTTTCAACAGGTAAGATTCATGAAAAAAACGCTCACCGCACTGCTGTGTCTGCTGATTGTGGGATCCGTCTCACAGGCAGAAGACTGGGGAACTCTGAAAGGAAAGATTCTGCTTGACGGAGATGTCCCGGCTCCCGTTCTGCAGCACAAAAAAGGTGCTCCCGGAGTCAAAGACGCTTCTGTCTGTGCCGCACAGGACACGCTCCGACAGGATCTGCTCATCGATAAGACGACTAAGGGCGTCGCCAATATCTTTGTCTACATCTACAAGAAGCCGAAAAGCATCCACCCCGATGCTGAAAAGGCACCCGCCAAAGTGATTTTCGACCAGAAGAACTGTGTATTCAAACCGCATGCCCTCGTGCTGCAGGCAGGCCAGACGGTTGAAGTTCTGAACAGCGATGCGATCGCTCACAACACGCACACTTACCCGCTGCGAAACCGTGCCGAAAACATACTTGTGGCTCCAAACACCAAGAAGGGTGAAGGCGTCGACATTGGGACGAAGACTCGTGAGATTCTGCCGCATAAAGTCACCTGCGACTATCACGGGTGGATGTCAGCGTACTGGCTGGTCATGGATCATCCCTATGCGGCCGCAACCGATGAAAAAGGGAACTTTGAAATCAAGAATCTGCCTGTCGGCAAGCATGAGTTCCGCATCTGGCACGAGCGTCCAGGTTATCTGGACAAGGCCTTTGAAGTGGAAGTCAAGAAAGGCGACAATGAGCCGCTTGTGATCAAATACAAGCTGGACAAGTTCAGCGATAAGTAACGATCGGCTCGATCAACAAAGGCAAACATGATTCATAAGATGGCGGCTATCTGGCCGCCATCTTTTTTGATTCTGCGGCTGTCACAGTCGGAGCGAAAATGAAACAACAGATCGGCGTACTCCTGCAACTGATCGTGCTGTCTTTGCTGCCGTGTCTGATTCTCTGGCAGCTCAACTTCGGCTTCAAACTGATTTATATGCCAATGCTATTGCTGGTCGGCATCGTTGTGTTTGAGATTGGTCGCCGACTGCGGAGCTAAGCGAACACGAAAACAGCAGCTGCCCACAATGTAGAGGAACTCGTGAGAGTTCCAGCATTGCAGGACTTAACAGCAAGAACGGTCCCCGGGGCTCGCAGGGCGTGGGGATCTGATTAGCTCAGTGCTTCAGCGGCAGCCACCGCCAGCTCGTCGCAACGCTCGTTCTCCGGGTGGCCGGAATGCCCTTTGACCACGGTGAAGATTACTTCATGCTGGTTGAGGAGCGTGTCCAGCTGTTTCCAGTACTCAACATTCAGGACGGGCTTGAACTGCCCTTTTGCCTTTCGCCGCCAGCCATTTTTCTTCCAGCCCGGCATCCACGACTGGCAGCCATCTGCGACGTAGCGACTGTCTGTGACCACTTCGACCCGGCTGGGTCGCTGAAGAGCTTTCAGCCCCTCGATAACCGCCTGAAGCTCCATGCGGTTATTAGTCGTATCACGAACGCCACCGCTCAGTTCTTTTTCGTGGCCACTGGCCGGATGGCGCAGAATACACGCCCACCCACCGGGCCCGGGGTTTCCTCGACACGCGCCATCAGTGAACAGGCGAACAAACGGAGCCTCTGCGGAATCAGTCATTGCAGAATCTTCGACGAATGTTGGGCAGTTCGGTGATGCAGGATCCGCGCAGCCACAACTATGTGGCCGATCCTGATGGGCGACGTTGCCTGGCTTAGCGTTCGCGGTAAACGATTCGTCCGCGATTGAGGTCGTAGGGGCTGACTTCCACCACGACTCGGTCTCCCGGAACGATCTTGATGAAGTGTCGCCGCATTTTGCCGGCGATATGGGCCATCACTTTGTGGCCATTTTCAAGCACCACGCGAAACTGAGTATTCGCCAGGGCTTCCACGACTTCGCCTTCAACCTGAATGGGTTCTTCTTTGGCCATTCTTTCCTTTACAAAACTGAAATTACTGATGGCATCAGCGACGGAAACGCATTTGGTCCGAAGCAGATGAGACTCGGAGAGGAACAGATCCTGTTTGCAATTCAGGACGCAAAGACCGAGTCGAAAGAGACACTCACGCGCAATTCTGCACGAGTCAGTGTGACTGCACGGGTGAATGGTTACACTCCGCCGTCAGAAACTCAAGACGGAATCCGAGTTACGTCAAAACAGCGGCTGATTTTCCGGATTCTGAATCCCTAACAATCCCTCGGCAAAACGTGCACCCTTACTCCGGAATCCCTGAAATCGCAGCAGCCACGCACGCGCGAGGTGTGGTCAGGATCCCGGTCGAACAGGACATTCCGTTCACAGACCGGGTTCGGGCGGTTGTTGATACTGCTGAATTTCAGCGTCTCAGACAGATCACTCAACTGGCACTGACGTCTCAGGTCTATCCGGGAGCTACTCATAATCGATTTGAGCACGCTCTGGGTGTCTATCACAATGCGTTGCGATACCTTTGGCAGCTTGGACACGATGACCGATTCTCGAACGTGGTCAGCAGCCATGATGCCGAAGTTCTGATTGTGGCCGCCTTGCTCCACGACATTGGCCACTGGCCCTTTTGTCATCCGATTGAAGACCTCGCACTGGCGGAAATGCCGCCCCATGAAGCGTTTGCGGCCGAGTTCCTCGGACCTGACAATCAGCTCACCGAGGTGCTGCAGGAACAATGGAATGTCCAGCCGGCAGAAGTCGTCGAAGTCCTGACCGGAGTCTCAGACGACAGCAGCCTGCGGCTTCGCCAGTCGATCCTGTCGGGGCCGATTGATATCGACAAAATGGACTACCTCAACCGAGACAGTCATCATTGTGGAGTCCCTTATGGTCGCAACTTTGATCGCCAGCGACTGATCAGCTCACTGGTCGTCAATGACGCGGGTGACGGGCTGGCAATTTCGTCCAAGGGACGGACAGCGGCAGAAATGATGGTCTTCGCTCGCTACGTCATGTTCAGCGAGGTCTACTGGCATCATGCGGTCCGCTCTGCCACTACGATGTTTGCACGTGCCTTCTATGAAGTGCACCGCTCGCTTGATTTGAAGAGCGTCTTTCGACTGACTGAGCCGGAGATGATTCGTCAGCTGTGTGAGGCGACTGCAGGCACAGCCGCACAGCAGTTGACAGATGGACTCTTTCAGTCACATCGACGACTGCACAAGCGGCTGGCAGAGTACGGCCTGTTCCAGCAGCCTGACCTGTATCGCCTGCTGCGACAGATGCCGTATGACTCACTTGTCGCCTGCTCCAATCAACTGGCAGAGCGACTGGCAGAACATTCCGGACTTAAGCTCAGTCCGGTCGATGTTCTGATCGATGCTCCTCCCGTGCATCGAGAAGTCGAATTCAAAGTCGACATCTTCTATCCCTCAGAAAATGTCTATCGACCACTGAAGACTGTCTCCCCCATCGTTGATGCCATGTCGAAGACATCTTTCGACGATTCAGTGAAACGCGTCAGAATCTGCGTTACCGGCGACGTTCGATCACAGATGCCTGACCGCAGAACGGTAGACGAACTCGTACACGCGACTGTCCAGGAGATCTCGTAATGCTCACCGAATCGCTGCGTGACCTGGGAACCCACTCCATCAACGTCGCCGATTCGGCTGGTGACGAACCAACTCTGATCATGTTCCAC
>MDSW01204371.1_pt1 | contig 13658 bp, 12 predicted proteins | sample 811171 | NCBI WGS metagenome assembly MDSW01 (sample SAMN05326641, study PRJNA326480) | marine metagenome | isolation source: seawater | place: Atlantic Ocean: North West | collected 2012 | reverse complement strand
GAAGTTGTTGAATTTCATTTATTACAACAATATGCTGTAAATTAATTTTAAGGAAATCATTTTGAAGTTTAAAAACTTATATTTAGCTGCTAATTCTGCTGAAGCTCATATTATTCAGGGTTTATTAGTTAGAGAATCGATTAAGGTAAATTTAGTAGGTGAGGGTTTGTCTATAGCTGCTGGTGGTTTGCCTGCAGATGTGTATCAAATTAAAATTTTAGTAGAAGAGAAGCAGTATAATAAAGCGCTAGATATTATTAAAGAATATGAGAAGATTTTAAAATCTGAAAATATTGACCAAGGTGAATGGCGTTGTATGCATTGCGATAATTTAAATCCTAAAACATTTGATATATGTTGGAGCTGCAATAGTAGTAAAAAGATATTATAAAAGAATTTCTACAGTTTTACTTCTAAATTATCATTTTTAATTCGAGTTTGATATGTAATAGTATATTTATCTCCAAGTGATAAACATTTTCCATCCCTTACATCATATACCCATCCATGTAGAGGACACTCAATCATATATTTTTTCATATTACCTTCAGCTAAAGGAAATCCTTGGTGTAAGCAGCCATTTTTTAATGCATAAAATTGATTTTCATATTTAAATAGAGATAATGGTTTTTTATCTACTTCAATAATCCATTTGTTATTATCCTGAAATTTTTTCAAAGGACCAATTATTTTCCAATTACTCATATTTAGATATTATCAATTTGATTAGCTAAGTTAACGCATCTAGTAGAAACACCACCCATATCATGAGATGTTATTGAAATTTCTACATTAGTCCAATTTATATATATATCGGGATGATGGTTATTTCTTTCTGCTAATTCCGCAACACTATTTACAAACTGTATACCTTTTATATAAGTATCAAAAGTAATTTGTTTCACGATAACTTTATTTTTATATACCCAGCCTTTATTTGCTAGTGATTTATTTATTTCATCGGGAGAAATTAGCATGATTTCCTTTAAGGTTATTTATTTTGACATTTATTACAATAATGGGTGCCTCTTTGAGCGATAAATTTTTTTATAATTAACTCATTACAATTTGGACATGGTTTATTCTGTTTACCAAAAACTTGTAGCTTCGAACTGAAATCCCCCCCCTTATTTTTATCATAACTAAAATTTATTATTGTAGAACCATTATAAGATATAGCTTTTGAAAGAATATTTTTTATAGCTTTTGCTAACTTTATAACTTTTATTTTGTTTATTTTGTTTGAAATTGCTTGAGGGTGAATACCTGCTTTCCATAATGCTTCGTCTGCATATATATTACCTATACCCGCAATAAACTTTTGATCTAAAAGTAAGGGCTTTATCATTCGATGTCGTTTTTGTAAATTTAAAAATAAGTAATTAGCATCAAATGTTGATGAAAGAGGTTCAATCCCAAGCCTCTCTTTTAACCAATTAAGATTATTTAAAATATAAATTCTCCCAAATTTTCTAATATCTTCAAAGTAAAGCTCAGAATTGTTTGTAAATTTTAAATTGAAGGATACATATTTTATATGCTTGATATCATTTTTATGTAGAAGAATTTTTCCTGTCATTCTAAGATGAATTAACAAAAATCCCTTACTAAGTTTAAAAATGATATACTTGCCTTTTCTAATAATATCAACTATTTTTTTACCAATTAAAAAATTTGAATATGTTGATTCAGACCCATTTTCTAATACATTATAGTAATAGTTAGGTATCTTTAGAGATTTAATAGATTTACCTATTAGTTTGGGTTTTATATATCTTGTAACTGTTTCAACTTCTGGTAGTTCAGGCATTGTAAAATAAAATTATTCAAAATAACTAGTTTGAATTGTAATAGCATGAATTTCATTACCAATTTCATCTTTAAGTAGATTGTGCACAATTCTATGTTGATCTAGTGTTGATATCCCTTTAAAACTATTATCTTTAATTATAGCTTTTAAATGCATTCCAGAGCTATTATGTCCAATGTGCTGTGAAGATGTATTTAGTAATTCAACTTGTCCATCTTTAAAATGCTTTTTTAATTTTTCTAATATTTCTTCAAATGTTTTCATAATTTTACCTTGATTTTAATTATTAAAATTAAACAAGTTAACTAATAATTTAAATATAATATTAAGGAGAATTAATGTCGGAAGTATTAATCTACCATAACCCTCGATGAAGTAAAAGTCGAGAATCCGTGCAGATTCTAAACGAATTAGGTGTAGAATATAGTATAAGGAATTATATTGTAGATCCACCAGATATAGATGAGTTGAAAATTATATCATCTAAATTAGGGTTGCATCCTAAAGAATTTATAAGATCGCGTGAACCCGATTATAAGGAAAATAGATTAGATGAGTTTTTGGATAATGAGGAATTTTTATTTGAGAAAATGTCTAAATATCCTAAAATTATTGAGAGACCCATTATTGTAAGAGGTAACCAGGCTGTTTTAGGAAGGCCTACCGATCAAGTAAGAAAGTTTTTGAAATAAAATTCTTTGTAACAGATTGAAACAGTTATGACTAAAATATTAAAAGAGCTGTAAATTTTCTATTAGATTAATATACAATTTGGAGAAAAAATGCTTAAAACAAATGCAATATTAACTTTATTATTATTTTCAAGTGTATTCAGTCAATATGATTATAATCTTGAAGATCTTAATTCTACTTCCCAATTTTATGGACAAGAAATAGGTACATCCTATTTCCCTGGAAAAGTATCAGTCCATTATTTTGGGCATTATAACTGAGGTCTTTGCACTGCCCGGTTCGGGGAGTTAAATGATTTTTTTGAACAGTGGTTGAATGAAGGCCTGTCTGTTCAATTAATTGGCGTAGGAAAAGATAGCCATTTGAGTGCGTTGGGAAATTGGATAAATTCAAATGATGCTCCTGTTTGCGGAGATACTTCACCTTTCACAACTTGGTCAGCGTGGGGTGCTTCTCAAAGAGATCTTTTTATTTTGGACCATGAAGGTAATGTAGTTTTTCATGAAAATATATCTAGCGGTTTACCTTCAAATTTGAATTCTTTAATTTATGAACTTTTAGATGCTATTCCAGATGAATCTATTTTAGGTGATACAAATAACGATGGAATTTTAAATGTTTTAGATGTTGTCACAATAGTGAATTTAGTACTAAATAATAATTATGATGAGCTTGCGGATATGAATGTTGATGGAACCTTAAATGTTCTTGATGTAGTACTACTTGTAAGCACTATTTTAGATTAAATTTAATTATTAAATTTTTACAGAAAGCCCTCATTATACTGAGGGTTTTTTTGTGATAAATATCATATATAAAATATAAAAAAAATAAGAAATTTTATTTGTATAATTGTGTTTTAATCTATTTTAAAGGGATATTAGTGAACAGAATACATTATTTAATATTAGGTTTTATTTTTCTTTTTTTGATAAATGCTCAAGATTGCGGTGCATTTGATGAAGGGGATACGGACTCTTGTTTTGATATAAGTTCTTCTTATTATTCTGCAACTAAAAGTAATTTGTATTTAAATGAATTAGATAGTATAAGATTTGAATGGTATCAGTGTACTGAGGGAGGCTTATATAAATTATATATTTGGGAAGATAGTGAAGGATTTCCCGGAGAAGATTTATTTTCAGAATTACAGCTTGAAGATTATAAAGCAGGTTGGAATTATAGTATAATTCCAACAAATAATTTTTTAAATAATAATAGTTTATGGATTGGTCTAAGAGAGTATACGGCGACTCAATCTATGGGTTTAATCGAAGATAGTATGGGCTGTAGCCTTGTTGAAAATGGCTCTGGATGGCAGCAAGTTAATGAGGGGAACTTAGCATATAGAATTACTACTTGTCTTCAAGATAATCCTGCCGGATGTTTTGCTACAGGCTGCGATGAAGGCTATGTTTGCTTAGATAGTGAGTATGACTGTATGTCTTCTGAGTGTATGTGTGATGAAAGTCAAGGTGAGTGGATGTGCTCAAGTGATTGTAATGGCGGAGTGTGTTATTTATCAGGTTGCATGGATCCAAATGCATGCAATTATAATATAGATGCAGAAGTTTCAGATAATAGCTGTGCGTATGAAATCGACTGCGCTGGTGTTTGTGGAGGAGAAGCTATTGAAGATGTTTGTGGTATTTGTGCTGGTAATACTACATCTTTTGAAGAATGCATGGGTTATTATTGTAATTTAGAGTTAGTCTCATATCTAGGCTTTGGTCAAGGTTTATCAGATATAACAGGTTTTTATCAGGATGGGCGTGAATTTGCAGTGGTGGGGCTAGTTGAAGATGCCGCTGTTTTTGTAGACATTACTGATCCATATAATCCACAAGAAATTAGTAGGATACCTGGAACTCCTAGTACTTGGCGAGATATAAAATATTGGAATAGGCATATATATATTGGTACAGAAGCACCAGATGGAGTGAAAGTTGTAAGCGTAGATAATCCAGATAATCCAATATGGATTAATACGATTACTGATTTTACTAATAGTCATAATATTCATATTGATCCAGAAGGGTATTTGTATGTAGTAGGAGCCGATGAATATGATATTTGGATATATGAATTAACTGATCATCCAGAAAATCCAATTTTAGTGGGTAATTGGATTGGTGAGTATTTACATGATATTGAAGTTTATAATAATAAATTATATGGAGCTGCTATTTATTCAGGTCAATTTTACATTCTTGATGTAAGTGATAAATCTAATCCTACAACTATTTTAAGTCACTATACTGGTGGAATAATGACTCATGATTGTGCAGTAACTTACGATGAAAACTATCTTTTGACAGCTGATGAAACAAGTGGAGGACATGTTAAATTATGGGATATATCTAATTATGATAATATAAATCTGTTATCTGAATATCTAACATCTCTTGATCATTCGGTTCATAATATATATATTAGGCCAGAAACTGATTTAGTTATTATGTCTTATTATGTTGATGGAACAAGAGTTATAGATATCTCTGATCCTCAAGATCCTATCGAAGTGGGTTATTTTGATACTTCTGATTATACAGGTCTTTATGATGGTAATTGGGGAACTTATGCTTATTTGCCAAGTGGATATATTATATCAAGTGATCGAGCTAACGGATTATTTATTTTTGCTTCACCATTAACTAATCCTGATTTAAATTGGAATAACTGCAACTTAGTCTTAGGTGATGTTAATTTAGATAATAGCTTAAATATATTAGATATTGTAACAATTGTTAATTTCATATTAGGGGTAGAAACTTTCTCTAATGATCAGTTAAATCTTGCAGATTCTAATAATGATAGTTCTATTGATATATTAGATATTATTGAATTTATAAATATAATTTTATACGAGTAGTAGTTAAATATAGAAATATATATGTTTTCTTAGATTGGAAATTGAAATGTAAATTATATTATAATTTATTTTCCAATATATGGCAGAAATTAATACATATTGTAACTCCTTAACCCAGTATTCAAGATTTAAATCTCGTGAAGTTAATATTGGTGATATACCGCTTGGTGGGAATAATCCTATTAGAATTCAATCTATGACAACTACAGATACAATGGATACCATTGGAACGGTAAATCAGGCAATAAGGATGATTGAAGCTGGTTGTGAATATGTTAGAATAACTGCTCCAAGTATAAAAGAAGCAAAAAATTTATCTAAAATTAAAAGTTTACTTAATAATAAAGGGTATAAACAACCTATTATTGCAGATATTCATTTTACTCCAAAAGCAGCAATGGAAGCAGCCAAGATTGTTGAAAAAATTCGAATTAACCCAGGTAATTTTGCTGATAGAAAAAAATTTCAAGAAATTGAATATACTGATAGTTCATATAATAATGAGCTTGAACGAATTCATGATAAATTTTATCCTTTAGTTGCTCGTTGTAAGCTTGAAGGATGCTCTATTAGGATTGGAGCAAATCATGGATCGCTTTCAGATCGCATATTAAGTCGTTATGGTGATACTCCTAGGGGTATGGTAGAATCTGCTATGGAGTTTTTAAGAATTTGTGTTCAATATAATTTTCACGATATTGTTTTATCAATGAAAGCTAGTAATACTAGAGTAATGGTCCAAGCATATAGATTATTAGTTTATCAAATGAAATTAGAAAATATGAATTATCCTTTGCATTTAGGAGTTACAGAGGCTGGTGAGGGAGAAGATGGGAGAATAAAATCTGCTGTAGGTATTGGAACGCTTTTAGAAGATGGTTTAGGTGATACTATAAGAGTTTCTTTAACAGAAGAGCCTGAATATGAAATACCTGTAGCAAAAGAGTTAGTTAAAAGGTATCAGAATAGAGCTAGTCATGAGCATATAGAAAATATATATAAAAATCCACTTGATCCTTTTTCTTACAATAAGAGAAAAACTGATATGTTAAATAATATTGGAAATAATAATGTACCTAGGGTTATTGTTGATATTTCATATTTAAATAGTATTGATCGTAAAGTATTAAATAATTTAGGCTATACATATTACGAAAATGAGGATAAATGGGGTATTGGTGATTTTGCTTGTGATTATATTTTTATTGGAGATAATGAGGTTAAATTTAATATTCCTGGCACTTTAAATATAATTCAGTCGTACTCTAGATGGATAATAGATAAGGATTCTTCAAGGATTCCTTTGCTAAATCTTGCTGATTATCTGAATGGTTGTGTTTGTCACCCTTCAATTAATTTTCTAAATCTTACATTAAATGAATTATCTGATTCTCTAATAGAAAAATTAATTTTTGATAAGACGGTGGTTTTGATAATTGAAACAGATAATAAACATGGTCTGGCAGAACAAAGAAAATTTTTTATAGATTTGTTGAAAATAAAATTGGAAATTCCTGTAATAATTAAAAGATCTTATAGTAATATGTCTATTGAATCATTTCAGTTACATTCTGCTACTGATTTTGGTGGATTATTAATTGATGGTTTAGGTGATGGCATTTTTATTTCTTCTAAGAATTGTGGCCCCTTAATAGAAATAAATCATACATCTTTTGGAATTCTTCAAGCTTCTCGAACTAGAATTTCAAAAACAGAATATATTTCTTGTCCTTCTTGTGGGCGCACCTTATTTGACTTGCAAGAAACTACAGCGATGATTAGAAGCAAGACTAGTCACCTAAAAGGTGTGAAAATTGGTATTATGGGATGCATTGTTAATGGGCCTGGAGAGATGGCTGATGCTGATTATGGATACGTTGGGACTGGTGTCGGTAAAATCAGTTTATATAGAGGGCAAAATGTTGTTGAATCAAATGTTAGTTCAGAAGATGCAGTACAAAAATTGATCCAGATAATGAAAGATGATGAGGTATGGATTGAGCCTGATTTAGTTAAAGAATTATCTTGATATGGGAAATTAATATGAGTCAAAAATTAACTTTATTATTTTGTATTTTAAGCATACTATTTTCTGAAACTGCTTGGAAGGGAGGCTTGAAAGAAAATTTACCTGCAGTTTGGGCTTTAAAAAATGGAAAGATTTTTATTGAACCTGGAAAAAAAATAGATCAGGGTACGATTATTATTCGAGATGGTATTATTGAAAATGTGGGTGAAAATATTAAAATTCCAATAGATGCTACTGAAATAGATCTGTTAGGTAAAACAGTATATGCAGGTTTTATTGATAGTTGGTTAGAGCAAACAATTGATGATGAGTATATTTCTCATCAAGCTTATTGGAATGATAAAGTAAGGGCAAGTCGTAAAATTTCAGATCATTTTGATCCTTCATCAAAACAAATTAGTTCACTTCAAAAACTTGGTTTTACTACAGCGCACTTAGTCCCAGATTCAGGAATTTTTCAAGGATATACGGCTTTAGTCCAATTAAATAAAGAAGGAACTGTGATTGATGAGAATATTGGACAGAATTTAGCATATGAGGTTGATGGTTGGAGTAGTGATAATTACCCTAATTCTTTACTTGGTGTAATTGCATTAATAAGGCAGACATTAATTGATGCATTTTGGTATCTTGATGCTAAGAGTATTATTAATAGATATCCTAAATCTAATTTATTAATTGAAGAAAACAAAGATTTAGCAAGTTTAGGATTTTCTATAAAGAATGAATTGCCATTTATTTTTCAAACTAATCATGAGCTACAAGCTTTACGATCTATTTCAATAGGAAATGAATTTGATATAAATAGATGGTTGAAGGGCAGTGGATATGAATATCGTAGAATAAAGGAGATCTCAAAAGGTATTAATTTTATAATTTTACCTATTAATTTTCCTATAACTCCTGATTTAACTGATCCATATCATGGTCTTAGTTTTAATAATGCTGAATTAAAGCATTGGGATATGGCTCCAGATAATCCTGTTGTTTTGTTAAAAAATAATATTTCTTTTGCTTTGACTTCTAATGGTTTGAAAGTAAAAGAATTTAGAAAAAATTTAAATAGAGTAATTGATAGAGGATTATCTGAAAAAAATGCATTAGCTTCATTAACTACAATCCCAGCTGAAAAAATGGGTAAGTCTAATTTAATTGGACAAATTAAAAAAGGCTATTTAGCAAATTTAACTATTGTAGAAGGTAATTATTTTAACAGTGAATCAATTGTACATTCTATTTGGATTTCTGGTCAAGAATATCCCGTAAAACCTTCTTATTTAGTTGATGTCGATGGTGAATGGACACTTTCAATTAATCAAGAAAACTATAAATTGTTTTTAGATAAAAAGAAAAAGGCTTATACTGGAAAAATTATTAAAGATTCCACAGAATATAATCTATCTAAAATCAAACTAGATGGTAGGTATATTAGATGGCAAGTGAGTTTAGACTCTACTTTGGCTCCATATCAGTTTACTGGACATGTTTTAAATGATCGTATGGAGGGTAAAGATCATAATACTAATCAGATTTGGAATGCTTTAAAAGTTAAATCATTAGATGGGAAATTAGAGCCAGATAAAACAGAAGATTTGTCGGGGATGGATGTCTTTTATCCTGAAGGTGCATATGGTTTATATAATGAAATTCAAGATGATATCAGTTCGATTATAGTTACTAATACAACACTATGGACTTCAAGTGATAAGGGTGTTTTAAATAATGTAGATATATTATTTGAGAATGGAAAAGTTAGTAAAGTAGGAAGTAATTTAAAATATCCTAAAAACTCATATATTATAAATGGTTCTGGCAAGCATACTACTCCGGGTTTAATAGATTGTCACTCTCATACAGCTTTATTTGCTATTAATGAAGGAACTCAATCAATTACTTCTGAAGTTCGAATTAGTGATGTTATAAACAGTGATGATATAGCTATTTACAGAGAGCTTGCAGGAGGATTGACAGTTGCCAACTTGTTGCATGGATCTGCAAATGCTATTGGTGGACAAAACGCTGTAATTAAGCTTAGATGGGGACTTTCACCAGAAAAATTATTATTTGAACATTCAATGCCTGGTATAAAATTTGCTTTAGGTGAAAATGTTAAGCAGTCTAACTGGGGAGATGAATATACATCTCGATATCCTCAAACGAGAATGGGTGTAGAGCAAATTTTAAGAGATGCATTTTCTTCTGCTATTGAGTATAAAAATAAGCATGAAGATTATAAAAAAAATTCTATTGCATGGAAAAAAAAGATCCCTCCGAGACGAGATTTAGAACTAGAAGCGTTAGTTGAAATTCTTGAAGGAAAAAGGCAGATTCATTGCCACTCATATCGACAGGATGAGATATTGATGCTAATTAGGGTAGCAGAAGATTTTGGATTTTCAGCAGGAACATTTCAACATGTTTTAGAAGGGTATAAAGTTGCTGATATACTTAGAGATCATGGTGCAAATGCTTCAACATTTTCTGATTGGTGGGCCTATAAATTTGAAGTTATAGATGCTATTCCTTATAATGGTGCTATTATGGCTAACTTAGGTGTTAATGTATCATTTAATTCAGATTCTAATGAGTTGGCTCGAAGAATGAATACAGAGGCTGCAAAAGGAGTTAAATATGGAAATTTATCTGAAGAAGAAGCTTTAAAACTAGTTACTATTAATCCTGCTAAACAGCTTAACATTGATGAGTGGGTTGGTTCATTAGAAATAGGAAAAGATGCAGACTTTGTTATTTGGAGTGATAACCCTTTATCAACTAAAGCAAAATGTGAGCAAACTTGGATAGATGGTAAAATGTATTTTTCAATAGAAATGGATCAAAAATTAAAAAATAGAGATGTTGCAATTAGAAACCAACTGATAAATAAAATTTTATCAAATAGTAAGAATATAACTAAGGGTCAATGGAAGCATCATGAAAAGTCTTCTGAAAGCCATCATAACTGCTCAAAAGAATTATGATAAGATCATTTTTAATTTTTATTTACATAACTATATTATTTGCTTCAGATCAGATTCCTGGTCCTAAGCAGAGTCAGTCTATATTATTAAGGAATGGTACAATTTATACTATTTCCAGCGGAATTTTGCAAAATACTGACCTATTATTTGCAGATGGCAAGATAGCTAAAATAGGAAAAAATTTATCTACAAGCAATCCTATAGAAATAATTGAATTAAATGGGAAACATGTATATCCTAGTCTTATATCTGCAGGCTCAACAATAGGCCTGCAAGAGATAGGAGCGGTTAGAGCAACTAGAGATTATGCTGAAACTGGGAAAGTTAATCCAAACGTTAGAGCTAATGTTAGCTATAATCCTGATTCAGAATTAATACCGATTACAAGATCTAATGGAGTACTTTTAGCATTGTCTGTACCTAGGTCTGGTACAATTTCAGGCTTATCTTCACTTATGATGTTAGATGGATGGACATGGGAGGATGCTACGTTAAAGCATCCTATTGGTCTTCATATATTTTGGCCTTCAATGAATTTTGCAAAAAAGCATAAGCATGAAAGTAAAAGTAACAATAAAAGTGAAAAAATCCTAAAATCAATTCAAGTAATTGAAGACTTAATCAGTTCCTCTAAGGCCTATTTGAAGTTAAAAGATTCTCAAAGTGAATCATTTAAACATGATTTACGATTAGAAGGGATGTTGCCTGTTGTAAGAAAACAAATACCTATCTTTATTCATGCTAATGAAATAAAACAAATTGAATATGCGGTTCAATGGTCTGAAAGGCATGATCTAGATATGATCTTAGTTGGAGGAAAGGATGCGTGGCGTGCAATTGAATTATTAAGTGATAAAAAAATTCCAGTTATATACACCCAAACTCATTCAGTGCCTATGAGAAGATTTGAAAATTATGAGCAATCATTTTTAACACCATTCCAATTATTTGATGGAGGGGTAAAGTTTTGTATATCTAATAGTGAGTCACCTTTTCAAACTCCACATATTAGAAATTTACCATATTATGCAGCTAAAGCTGCTTCTTATGGTTTACCATGGGATAAAGCTTTGCGCTCTATTACACTTGCTCCGGCAGAAATTTTAGGTATAGATGATAATGTTGGCTCTTTGGAACAAGGAAAAGATGCGACATTATTTATTGCGAATGGTGATATATTAGAAATACCCACTCTAGTAGAAATGGCATTTATTAAAGGAAGGCGCGTTGATTTAGGAGATAGGCATAAAACTTTAAATCGAAAATATCGAAAAAAATATCAGCAAAAAAAAATGGAAAATCTCTATAAATAGATTTAATTACAATTTGTAACAAACTTACCTTAGCTCTCGATATATTTCTCTTCATAAATTTAAAAGTATATAACTGTAATAATAATTTGTAAAAGGATATTAAAGTGAAGTTTATTTTTAAATTAAGTATGTTTATTTCAATCATTTTATCAATAGCTCTAGCTTTTGAAAATAAATTTACTCACGTTGATTTAGGTAATGGTCAGGGAAAAATTAAGTTAAATCATTCAATTTATATTGAGGATAGTGCTAATGGTTATAAGCGGTTAGTTCAAGTAGGAGGTGGGCATTTAGCTGAAATAGGAATGCCAGAGCTCCCACAATTCACAACATTTTATCAATTAGATCCATCAATAAAGTATGATTTTAAATTTGAAGTACTTGAATCATATTTTATAGATGATATTGAAATTTTACCACATCAAGGAATGGAGAAGTGGGAGATTGAAAATATTAGTTCTATTGATCAAAATATTTATAATTCTTTTAATCCTTTTCCTGTTAGTAATATGTCTATATCTGATCCAATACAGGGTAGGGGAATTCAATTTGTCAGTATTCAAGTTGTACCCTATAAATATTATCCTAAGAATAGAAAATTAGAAGTTTATTCAGAAATAAATATTATTGTAGAAGAAATTGGTTATAATGATAATTTTGAATTAAATCAGCCAAAGCGATCACATATTTTTGATAATTATTATAAAAATTTAATAGTCAACTTTGAAGCTTCTGATAGGCCTGAGGATTATCAAGCTTCTACTATTTTATATATAGGTGGCGGTGATTGGTTAAATAATAGCTATGTACAAGATTTGCTGCTATGGAGGCATAAGCAGGGTTATATTGTTCATGCTGTTTCTACATCAGAGATAGGTGCTTCTAATGGCAATGAAAATACAATTAAAAATTATATTCAAGAAGCATATCTAAATTGGGAAAATCCTCCAGAAATTGTTGGCTTAATTGGAGATACTAATGTAATTGATTGTTTCTATCAGCCTTGGGGGTCGGGAGGATGGAATAGTTATAATGGAGCATCAGATACAGAGTATTCTTTACTTGATGGTAATGATTTAATTCCAGAAGTTTTTATAGGGCGTATATCTGGGCAGGGGCAAAGTGTTATGGAGAACGTTGTAAATAAAACTATTCAATATGAAAAAGCGTTATATGTTTCTGATGATTGGTTTAATAGAGCCGCATTAGTTGGCGACCCGACTCAGTCTGGTAATTCAACTATATTTACTAGTCAGTATATTGAAAATATTATGATTAATTATGGAATGACAGGAGTAGAAACCGATTATGATGGTCAAGGGCTTTCGAATTGGATTATTGATCAATTCCAAGATGGTATTCTTTATTATAATTATCGTGGTATATATGGCGATACAGGTACGAGCCCTAGTAATCAGTATAATAATGGCTATCAAACTCCATTTGCAACTGTGATGACTTGTGGAACTGGTGATTTTGATGAAGGCAATTCTCAGACAGAATCTTTTGTTAAGTTAGGTTCTGTTAGTAACCCTGAAGGGGCTGTGGCTGCAATAGGTTTGTCGACTACTGGAACTCACACAGCATATAATAATATTATTGATATGGGAATTTATCATGGTATTTTTGTAGATAAAATATGGTATGCTGGTGGGGCATTAGCTAGTGGCGATCTTGCAATGATTGCTACATATCCTTCAAATCCAGGGAATGCAACTGAGGCCTTTACAGGTTGGAGTAATCTAATTGGAGATCCTGCTCTGCATCTATGGTCTTCGGTCCCAGACAATTTTGTTGTTGATCATGTAGAAAATATTTCTCTAGGGACTACAACTACAGATATTATTGTATACAATGAGGATGGGGAAACAGTTGAAGGTGCTAAAGTGACGCTTTTAATGGGAGATGATATCATCTTTTCGACAGGCTTAACAAACGAAAATGGCGAAATAACTTTAAATTG
>MDSW01155273.1_pt1 | contig 13660 bp, 6 predicted proteins | sample 811171 | NCBI WGS metagenome assembly MDSW01 (sample SAMN05326641, study PRJNA326480) | marine metagenome | isolation source: seawater | place: Atlantic Ocean: North West | collected 2012 | reverse complement strand
GGGCGCGGGCGCGAGGGCGGATCAGTGGGGGGCGAGATTCGCGTCGCGGGGGGTGTTGAGGTTCGGTCCGGACGCGCGCGCGACGATCCCCGAGCGCGAGGAGGCGCACCAGTCGCCAGTCCACGAACGTGATGGAGCGCTCGGTTGTGAACGAGCATAGTTCGTGCCAGACGCGCCCCAAGGAGACCATCGCTCCCGCGCCGGTCGGAGGTCCACCGCGACCGCGCCGCCGAGTGCACGCGGATCCACCCGAAGCCACGAGGTGTACGGGATAGTTCGGGCGATTTCAAGAACGATTCCTCTTTCTATGCATGGGGAAACAGTCGTGATATTTTTCGTTTGTGTATTTATTTGTGACTCATCACTTATAGAGATCCCATCGGGACCGCGGGCCTCCCCGATCCCGGCGGGGACGTCTTGTCTGCATTCTGGGAGACGCCGCGTCCTCCTCAACCAATCCTCGGGGCGTTCGAGCACAAACGCCCGCGCGGGGTGCGCGCTGCGGGTGCGACGGCATCCGGCGCGGCGACCGAGTCGCCGGCTCGCGCCCTTCCTTCGCTCCGGGTTCGGCGGCGGGCGCTCGCGCGACCGTCGACGCGCCGTTCGCGGCCGGGTATCGACGCGCGTCTCGCGTCGGCCCGAAGCCCCGGCGGGATTCGTCGGATTCGTCTCGGAATCGCCGACACGCGCGATGTCGTCCCGCGCGCGCGAGAGACGTTCGCCGGCGCGCTCCGACGCGCTCGACGCGGCGCTGAAGACCCTCGACGTGCGCGACGCCCCCGGACCGCCCCCGACCCGACGCCGCCCGTCCGTCCCCGCGCTCGAGCGCGCGTTCGCGAGTCCCGGGAGAACCTCCTCCGCCTCCTCGCCCGCGTCCTCCTCCTCGCCCGCGTCCTCCGCCGTCCCCTCCGCGTCCTCGCGCTCGACGCCGCACGCGCCGGCGATGAGCCCCGCGGCGGCGCTCCGCACGCGCCGCGAGCACCTGAGCGCGTACGAACAGGGCGAGATCGGCGAGTACCCGCAGATCTGGTACTGCGGCGACGGCGTCGGCGGGGGCGGGAAGAAACCCGGGGGGCGCGCGAAGAAGCCGTCCGACGCTCCCGGGGCTGACCTCGCTCCCGGGGCCGCGCTGGCGCATAACCACGGGTTCGACGACGAGCGGGGGGATTACGGCGTGACGCTGAGGGACCACCTCGCGTACCGGTACGAGATCTTGGAGATCGTCGGTAAGGGGTCGTTCGGGAAGGTGCTTCGGTGTTTCGACCACAAGACGGGGTCGCACGCGGCGGTGAAGGTGATTCGGAACAAGAAGCGGTTCCACCACCAGGCGCTCGTGGAGGTGAAGATCTTGGAGCGGCTCAGGCACGCGCGGAGGGAGGCGTCCGCGCCGGGCGGCGCCTCGTCGAGCTCGAGTCACGGCGACGGCGGCGGGTGCGTGGAGATGCGCGAGTACTTTTACTTCCGCAACCACCTCTGCATCGCGTTCGAGCTCCTGTCGAGCAACCTGTACGAGTTTTGCAAGACCAACGGGTTCCGCGGCCTGAGCCTCGGCCTGTGCCGGCGGTTCGCGGGGCAGCTCCTGCGCTCCCTGCGGTTCCTACGCGCCCAGAGGATCATCCACTGCGACCTGAAGCCCGAGAACGTCCTCCTGGAGCGCCCGAATAAGTCCGCGATCAAGCTCGTGGATTTCGGGTCGAGCTGCTTCGAGGACGAGCGCGCGTACACGTACATCCAGAGCCGATTCTACCGCGCCCCGGAGGTGATCCTCGGGACGCCGTACGACCAGGGCATAGACATGTGGAGCCTGGGGTGCGTCCTCGCCGAGCTGTACGCCGGCCGGCCGCTGTTCCCGGGGGAGAACGAGGCGGAGCAGCTCGCGCGCATCATGGAAGTCATCGGCGCGCCGCCACCGAGCGCGCTCGCCGACGCGACGCGAGCGGAAACCTTCTTCCGCCGAGGCACGGGAGAACCCAAACCCGCGACGACGCACACCCGCGACGGCAAACGCCGAATCCCGGGATCGCGAGACCTCGCCGAAGTGCTCCGGTGCACCGACCGAGCGTTCGTGTCGTTCATCGAGAAGTGCCTGCGATGGAACGCGAGGGACAGGCTCACGCCGGAGCGCGCGCTGAAGCACGAGTGGATCGCGCCCCAGCCGCCGAGCGACGCGCGCATCGTCCATCGCGACGACGAGCGTCGCGCATCCGCCGCCGCCGAGAAGAAGGATCACCGGGATCACCGCCGCCGACGCCAACGCGAAGACGCCGACGCGACCGCGAAACCCGCCGCGTCTTCTTCGGAGGCGGAGAGGCATTGGCGGGTCCATGCGCGTCACCCCCGCGGCGCGGCGGAGGGTGTGGGGTTCGGGTACGCCGCGGGCGGGCTCGGGACGTCCAGGACGCGCGCCGCGCTGCTGGGCGGCGGCGGAGGGGAGGGGCGGAGGACGCCGCCTCGCGCGACGATCGACGCGGCGTCCGCGGCGGCGAGGTACTCGGGGCTTCGAGCGCGGTCCACGAGGAGGGCGACGGAGGAGGCGAAGCTGCCGAGTCTCTCGAGGAGGCGGTCGTAGAGGGGGGCGGAGGGACGGAGGGGGGGAGCCCGAGCGGCGGCCCGGTTTCGAGCGCGCCGCGGGTGAGACGGGCGCGGTTTCGCGGTGGTCTTGCTTGCACGTGTGAGAGTTCGCATAAACTTGTAGACCACGAGCTGGTTCGTGACGCACACGAAATGCGCATCATCAGTGCGCCGAGATCTCTCGCGGGTGAGCCTTTCAGCCTTTTAGGCGGTGGGTCTTATCCGAGGTGGCCTCCTCGCGCGCGGCTCCACGTCGCGCCTCCACACTCTCGCCGCGCTCGCGCGACCCGCCTCCGGGAGGCGCTCGCGGCAGGATGCGCGTCGCCACCTCCTCGTCGACGGGCGCGCGCTGCGCGGTCTCGTCGCGCGTCTCGCGCCGCGACGGCGCGGCGCGCGCGATCGGCGGCTCCGTCGCCTCCGCGCGCCGACCCCGCGGCGGTGCCGCCGACGCGTCCGTCTCGCTCCGCTCGAGCGCGGCCGCGCTCTTCGCGCCCCGCGCGCGCGCGCTCGCGACGCACCGCCGCGATCGCGGCCCTCGCGGCGTCTCGGCGCGTAGCGCCGGTCGTCCCGGGGCGGGCTCGCTCGCCCGCGCGTCCGCCGGCGCCTCGTCCGCGTCCTCGGACGACGCCTCCCCCTCCTCCTCGGGGAGCGGTAAGCCCCTCCGCGTCGCCATCTCCGGCGCGTCCGGGTTCGTGGGCACGCGCCTCGTCGCGAAGCTCCTCGCCGGCGGCCACGACGTCGTCGTCCTGACGCGCGACGTGCAGAAGGCGCGCCTGGCGCTCCGCGACTCCTTCTCCCGCGGCACGATCGCGTTTGTCGATCCGAGCAACTGGGCGGCGGCGGTGCCCGGGTGCGACGGCGTCGTGAACCTCGCGGGCGAGCCCATCAGCACGCGGTGGAGCCCCGCGATCAAGGCCGAGATCATGGCGTCGCGCCTCAAGGCGACGAAGCGCATCGCGGACGCCATCGCGGCGTGCCCCGAGTCCTCGCGCCCCAAGACGCTCGTCAACGCCTCCGCCGTCGGCTTCTACGGCGCCAGCGCGTCGGACGAGACGTTCGACGAGACCGCCCCCGCGGGAGGGGACTACCTCAGCAAGGTGTGCCAGGCCTGGGAGAAGACCGCGGAGGGGCTCGAACGCGACGCGCCGGGCGTGAGGGTCGTGCTGCTGAGGCTGGGGATCGTCCTGGACCGCGACGGCGGCGCGCTGGGGAAGATGCTCCCCACGTTTCAGATCTTCGCGGGGGGTCCCATGGGCGACGGCGCGCAGTGGTTCAGCTGGATCCACCGCGAGGACGCCGTCGGGATCGTCGTCGAGGCGCTGACGAACGAGAGCATGCGCGGGCCCGTGAACGTCACCGCGCCGAACCCCGTGCGGATGGGGGAGATGTGCGCGGCGCTGGGGCGGACCCTGGGGAGGCCGTCGTGGCTGCCGGTGCCGGACTTTGCCGTCACCGCGCTCCTCGGCGAGGGGGCCACCGTCGTGCTGCAGGGACAGAAGGTGAAGCCGAACGCGGTGCTCGCGGCGGGGTACAAGTTCAAGTACGAGAGGATCGACGACGCGCTGCAGAACATCCTGAGGTGAGCGAGGGGGCGTCGGAGGTGAACGAAGGGCGTAGAGCGGCGCCGAGCGAAAGGAGCGGCGACGGTGTGATGATGACGAGAAAAAGCGAGGTTAATTCGTTATCAGGTCAATATCCTCGTCAGCGTCCTCGTTCTTGCGCTATTGACGAGAGTTTCGGCGCGCTGCGACCTCACCGACGTCGCCACTGTCCAGGGCGCGTCGGAACCCTCGCGGGTGGTCGGAGTCGAACGCGCGCTCGTATTCGCGAGCGCGCCCGCCCGACGTCCCGCGCGCGGCCGCCGGAGTCGCGATACGACCGAGAAGGACGAGACCGGAGGAGGCGAATTCACTCGGCCCCCGTTTCAGGCGTCTGGGAGACGCGCGCGAGGGCGCATGACCGAACGGCGCCGAACATGCCGCTCCGGAAGGTCGGGCAGATCCGGCCCAGGGAGGATGCGTCGCCCGTGACTCCCGAAGAGCCGGCTCCGCAGAGACAGCGCGAGGACGACCTCATCGACCTGACGTCGTCGGACGAGGAGCTCGACGAGGCGCTCTCTCAGATTCCGTTGGCTCGGCCGAACGACGGGCTGACGGACCAGCAGCGCGACGTCGTGCGAGCCGCGAAGGCACCCGACGACATCCCCCCCGGCGGAGAGATCATTCGCGTCACCGCCGCCGCGGGGACGGGCAAGACGACGACGTTAGAGCACGTCGCGCGAAGGCTGCTCCAAGACCTGGGCCACAGAAAGGTGACCTACCTGGTGTTCAATAAGGCGGCGCAGGCGGAGGCGCAGAACAGGTTGCACGGAAACGTCGTGTGCCGCACGCTTCACGCGCAGGCGTACCGCCTCATGAGCTTCGACGAAGAGAATGGTAACGGTAAAGTATCTCTGAAGCCGGAAGAGGAGATGCCCAAGTACGTCCTCGAGACCTTCCGCAACGACATCAACAGGTTCTACGAGAGGGTGCCGAAGGACTTGGTGAAGTACAACGCACGAAGGCGCTGCGCGTTTTTCATCTGGAAGACGGTGGTGCGTTTCATGCAATCGGCGGACGACGAGATCGAGGGGTTCGAACACTGGAGGTTCGGCAAGTGCTACTATCCCGCCGTCTTGCACGCCAAGGGCAGCCCCGGGGCAAAAGAAAAGCGTCTTCCGAACGAACCGGAGGAAAAAGAGGCCACAAAATTCTACTGCAAGTGCGCCGAAAGACTGTGGCGAAAGATGCGGGTGGATTTCAACGGGACGGGGCTGTCGGAATGCGGCTTTTGGACGTACGATGGGGTCATGAAGCAGGTTCAGCTGGAGGACTGCGAGGTGCCCACCCGGACGATCCTCGTCGACGAGTCCCAAGATTGCACGCCGTGCCAGATCACGTGGATCGAGGATAAGCGCGCTCGCGGAAAACAGATTTTCTTCGTCGGGGACAGCGCGCAGACCATATACAGCTTCCGCGGGGCGAAGAGCATGCACCTCGCGGGTATGAATGGCATCACGAGAGATTTCCAGCTCACGAACTCGTTCCGGTTCGGCCCGAACATCGCGGCAGTCGCGAACACCATCTTGTTCGGGAAGATGAACTCGCCGCAGGGGCACACCTTCACGCATTACAGCGTCGTCGGCGGGAACCCAAACCCGGGGACTGTTTCGCGGAGCTCCGAGGACGTAACCGAAGCGATCGAAACTCTGCTCGCACGGGCGAGAGAGGAAGGCGAGAAGGAGCCCAGCGTGACGCTTCTGGCGTGGAAAAACGTCTCCCTCATCGTCGCCGCGCTGAAATACTTATCCGCGAAGGAGGACGCTCGCATCGCCATTTACGGTAACGACGCGGGCGGCAGGGGCGGCAAGAAGGAAACGTGGGCCAAGGCGTGCAAGGAAGTCGAACTGATCTTCAAGATGTATCAAGAACCGGACGTCCAGCACGAGATGCCGTACTACGAGTTCCTGGATGATAAGGGACGGTACGAGCATTTCACCTACGCAGAGTTTAAAAGCGTCGTGGACGCCAGAGAGCTCGGCAAGTACAACGTGCACGTCGGGTTGATCGAGGCGTACGGGTCAGCCACGATGACGAAGGTCAAGGCGTTCAAGGAGCGCGTGCTGCGCGCCAAGGTGGACCCGGCGCGGTGCGACGTCATCCTGTCCACGGTTAATCAGGCGAAGGGTGCGGAGTGGTCCAACGTCCTCGTCCTCGACGACCTCGCGACGCTCGCGGCGTTCAACGCGGACGCCGACGGACTGAATCGCAAAAGAGGCCACAGACCGACGAAGCCGGCGCCGTTCGCGGAGTTCCAATGGAAAGAGTACGGAGACGATTTCAACCTCTGGTACGTCGCGTGCACGAGAGCGAAGCGAAGGCTGGCGGTGCCCGCCGCGTATTTCGACGTGGAAGAATCGTTCGAGGAGGCGCGTCGCGTCGCGACGAACGAAGGCGTCGAGGAGGAGGAGGTCGAGGCGGAGGAGTTCGTCGAGGTGGAGGAGGTGAGAGCGCTTCCGGAGCCGTGGAGGAGCGCACAGCGGCCAGCTGTGACCTCTCTGACCTTCATTCCTCCGAGGCAGTTCGCGGCTAAGCGGGGGCTGTACACCGCCAAGCAGGTCGCGCGCATCCACGCCCTCGGCGTCGAAAAGGATCGGTTCCTCAGCAGGGGGCTGTGAGAAAAAATTCGCGCCGGCCGTCCCGACGGGACGCACTGGCGAGTCATAGACGGTCGAAATGTATAGGAGCATAAATAGACGGTCGTTTCTTGAGTCTCGTGAATTCGCGCCGGGGAATCTGCCAAGTGTGAAATCGTTGTGTATCTTCCGCGTCGCTTAGATATTTCGACGGACGCGCGCTCCGTTCGCGGCGGCCGCCGCGCCCCCCGCGCAGACCCTCGGGCGCGTTCCGGCCCCTCCTCCGCGCGCACGTCGACCATGTCCGCGACGCGCGCGCCGGCGACCCCCCGCGCGCCTTCTTTTCGCGCGTCCGCCTCGGCGTCCCGCGGTCGATCCTGCGCTCGCGCCTCCTCCTCCGGCTCCACTCGCCCCTCCCTCGGGAATGGAGGCGAGCCCTCCTCCTCCGGCGAGAGCTCCACCTCCGGCTCCACGAGCGCCGGCTCCGCCTCGCCCCCGTCCCGCGGCTCCCTCCCCGCCCCGCGCGCGCTCGGCGGCCGCCGCCGCTGGGACGCCGCCGCGAGCAGCGACGTGGAGTTCAGCCTGAGCGCGGCGCTCCCCCCGCTCATCCCCTGGGCGGAGGCGCGCGTCGAGGCGTGGGCGGGGGCGTGGGAGAAGGCAGCGGCGCTCTCCCCCAACCTCCCCATCGCGGTCGTCGACCTGATGCCCGAGGCGACGGACCACCCCGAGCACCACGAGGAGCAGCGCCAGCGCACGCTCGGCCCGTTCGAGACGGAGTTCGGCGCGTTCATCTACGACAAGGGCTACCGCCAGCTGTTCCGCGCGTTGGGCTACCCCGGCGCGGATGCCGAGGCGAAGATGGCGCTGGAGCGCCTCAACCCGGCGGCCAGGGGCGGCGCGTGCCTGGACGTCTCGTGCGGCCCCGGCATCATCACCGGAAGGATCGCCGCGGGCCTGCGCGGGTACGGCACCCTGATCGCCTCGGACGTGTCCGAGGCGATGACGAAGCGCGCGGCGAGCGTGCTGGACACCCTCTCTGTCACGGCAAGCGTGCGCCCGGACGCGTCGGCGGCGCCGCTGCCGAACTTCGCCGCCGTGAGGGCGGACGTGGGGGAGATGCCCTTCGCCTCGGACTCCATCGACGCCGTGCACAGCAGCGCGGGCGCGCACTGTTGGCCGGAGCCCAAGCGCGGGTTCGCGGAGGTGGCGCGCGTGTTGAAACCGGGGGGGGTGTTCGTGATGTCCACCGTCGTGTTGGCGGGGGCGATGCGGGACAAGTACGCCAAGGAGAAAATCGCCGCCGACGCGGAGGAGTACGACGCGGAGGTGTGGGACATGAACACGCCGTTCTGGGACGCGGGCGCGGTCGTGGGGATGCTCGAGAAGAGCGGGATGGTGGACGTGGAGATCGTGCGCGAGGATAAGTGTTTCGTCATGCTCGCGGGAAGGAAACCGACCGAGTGAAGAGAGCCGAGAGGGAAAGGAGGGAAACAAACGAAACGCGCGAGGGAGGGAACCCGAGGGGAACGCCAGTCCACCGCATCGCGGACGAGTTGTGACGCGAGAACTCAACGACGACGAATCCCGCGGGACGAGTCCCGACGTGACGAGAGGCGGGTTCTCTCTTTCTTTTGTAGGCTGAACTTTTGTACAGCGGCGCCTTAGCACTACGCAGACATGTCGGCGCTCGGCACGCAGACGACGCTCGCTCTCCCTCGGCGGGTCTCCGCGCGGGCGCCCCGAGGTGCGGGCGACGCGGGGCGGGGCGCTCGCGGGGCGCTCGCGGGCGTTCCCGCCCCCGGCGCGCGCGCGGCGCGCCGGCTCGCGTTCGCGCGCGGGATCGCGGGGCGCGATCGGTTCGCGCCCTCGCCGCGCCCGACCCGCCGCGCGGCGTCGCGGCGCGGGGCGGCGGCGACGCGGGCGGTGCAGGGCGGGGTCGGTGGGAACGCGTACGGCGCGCCCGGGGGCGACGGCGGACGCCCGGGCGGGGGCGTCCTGGGGTGGCTCGCGAGGCAGTTGGGGAATCAGGTCAAGGCAGTGCCCTTGCTGCGGTGGCCCTCGCGCGGGTTCTTCAGCCACCGCACGTGGATCGCCGTCTTCGTCGACTCCGTCGTCGTCGTCCTCGCGCTCGTGGCGATGACCCTCGTCATGGGTGGAGCGGACATATTCGCCGCGAAGCTGTACCACGTCATCGCGGGAACGTTCAGGTGAGGGGGGGGGAGGGATGAAGGGCAGAGGGGAAGCGAGAGCGCGGGACGCGACGCATCGGCGCGAAAAACCTTTTTTGTCCGATATAAAAGAACCCTTCGCGAGGGATCGCGTCGTCTGATTAGATCTTCTTCGCCGCCGCCTCCCTCTCAGCCTTTTGCGTGAGGTGTTTCTTGTACGCGCGGATGTCTTTGTTCCAGAGCTTGACGCCCTTGTCCTCGCACACCCAGATCTGCTCCGCCACCTGGTCGATGAGCCTGAAGTCGTGCGACACGAGCACGACCCCCCCGTTGTACGCCTTGATGGCGTCCGCGAGGGTGTCGATGCACTCCAGGTCGAGGTGGTTCGTGGGCTCGTCCAGCAGCAGCATGTTGGGCTTCTGCATGCAGATCATGGCGTAGATGAGGCGGCACTGCTGCCCCTCGCTCAGTTCGCCGATGAGCGTCGTCTGCATCCGCCCCGAGACGCCGTACCTCCCCAAGTACGCGCGCCACTCGTCCAGGTCGCGCTTGAACTTCATCGAGTTCGGGTACTCCGCCATGAAAAAGTCCAGCACCGTCTTGGACTTATCCAGCACGTCCACCGAGTGCTGATGGTACTTCCCGATCAGGAGCGCGGGGTGGCGCGTGACCACGCCCTTCGTCGGCGTGAGCTCGCCCGTCATGAGCTTGAGCAGCGTCGACTTCCCCGCGCCGTTGGGGCCGACGAGCGCGATGCGCGAGTCGCAGTCCACGCCGAAATCCAGGTTTTCGTACAGGTAGTGTTCCTTCTTCCCGTCGTACGCGAAGCTGACGTTGTCGAAGGGGAGGACCGGGGGCGGGACCTTGTCGCAATCCGGGAAGCGGAACGTGAACATGCGCTCCTTGACCACGGGCGGGGTGAGCCCCGCGGCGACCATCTTGTCGATGATCTTTTGCTTCGACTCCGCCTGCTTCCTCGCGTTGGCGTACGTGCCGCACGACGCGATGAACTCCTTCAGGTGCTTGATGTCCGCCTGCTCCTTCTCGTACTTCTTCTGCTGCACCACCTCGTCGTCCCTCACCGTCTTCTGGAACGTGTCGTAGTTGCCGGTGTAGTACCTCAGGGTGCCTTGGGTGAGCCAGATGATGTGCGTGCACACGCCGTTGAGGAAATCCTGCGAGTGCGAGACGAGGATGAGGCACTTCTTGTACTTGGCGAGGTACCCCTCCAGCCACACGCACGCCTCGAGGTCGAGGTGGTTCGTGGGCTCGTCCAGCAGCAGCAGCGTCGGCGCGGCGAAGAGCGCCTTGGCGAGGGCGACGCGCATGCGCCACCCTCCGGACATGTCCTCGGTGGCGCGGTGGATCATCGTCTCGGAGAATCCCAGCGCGTGCAGGAGCTCGGCGGCGCGAATCTCGAAGGTGTTGGGGTCGATCTCCTCGAGGCGCTCGTAGATGGCCTCGAGGCGCTCGTCCTCGGGGCCAAAGTTTTCCATGATGTGCTCCTCGAGCTTCTGGAGGCGCTCGAGCTCGCCCTGGAGCTCGTCGATGACGGTCTGGATCGCGGACCGGCTCGTCGGCTCCGCCTCCTCGCGCAGGTGGTAGATGTCGATGTGGTCCGGGATGGGGATCTCCCGGCTCGCGATGCACTCGAGGAAGTTGGTCTTGCCGCACCCGTTCTGGCCCAACAAGCCGTACCTGCGGCCGATCGTGATCTCGATCTCGCAGTCCTTGACGAGCTCGCGCCCGTTCATGCCCATGGAGAAGTTGATGATCTTGATGTCCCTGCTCGTGGGCCTGGACGCGAGGACGCCGGTGACGGTGCGCTTCAGCGCGCTCTTGGAGATGGCGCCCGCGCCCTCCCGCTCCGCCTCGACGACGGCGACGCCCTTCATCGCCTCCTCGAGCGTCGTCACCTCGTCGTCGCCCTTCTTCTTCTTCCCCTTCTCCTTCTCCGCCTTCTTCGCCGCGCGCTTCGCCTCGTTCTCGAGCTTCTTCGCCGCCTTGCGCGCCTCCTTGTCCGCCTTCTCCGCCGCCACCTTCTCGATGAGCGCCGCCGCCTCCGCCTCCTCCCGCGCCTTCTTCTCCGCCAAGCGCCGCCCGAGCTCCTTCGGGTCCAGGTTCGCCTCGTCCACCGACTCGTCCGGCTTCAACAACGCGTCCAGCGCGTTCGGATCCGCCTTCTTCGACTCGTACACCTCCTCCTCCTCGAACCCCTCGGGCACCGCGGCGGCCTTCGATTTGCCCCCCTTCTTCCGCGACCGCGACCCGGACCCGGAGCCCCCCGCGGCCTCCGCGTCGGCGTCCTCGGCGGTAGCCTCCGCCGCGTCGTCTCCGCGGCGTCGGTGAATCACCGCCTTGGGTTTCCCGTCGTCCATCTTCGGTTTCGCCTCGCCATCCTCCCCCTCCGAGTCGCTGTACTCGCTGCTCTCGTACCCGGGCGGCGCGTTGTTCGCGAGCTCGTCGGTGGAGATGCCGTACTCGAGCTCCTCCTCGCCGTACGACTGGCCGCTCGCCTTGGCCTTCTCAAGCGCGTCGGCGGCTTCCTTGGCGACGCGCGCCTCCTCCTCCTCCTCCGCGAGCTTCCGGAGGCGCCTGAGCTCCTTGAACTCCGCGTCGTCCTGCGCCGACCCCTCGTCGCTCGCGTGCGTCATGTCCTTGCTCTCGCACAGCTCCCGTCCCGTGAACTTGCCCTTCTTCTGCCGCTCCTCGCGCGCCTTGGCCTCCCTCTCCTTCCTCGCCTCCACCCGCCGCGTCTTCCAGTCCAAAAACACCTCCAGCGTCACGGGCGTGCCCGGCCCCGAGTCCTTGAGCTTCTCCAGCGCCTCCCTCAGGTCGTCCTGATCCGACTTGCGGTTCAGCGCCGCCTCGCGCATCATCGCGACCAGGTCGGACTTGAACACGTACCCCTTCGGGAGCTTGTGCTTGTACTTGCACGCGTCGCCGCCGGGGCAGGCCCAGAACCAGCCGTACTTGCGCGTCTCGACGGCGGCGAGGAAGTGCTTGCACACGATGTCGGTGGCGTTGGAGCTCGCCTTCTCCGCGCCGTGCTTCTTCGCGATGACGGACTCGAGCTTCGCCTGATCCCAGAGCTCCATGGTGTCGCCCTCGTCCGCCTCGTCGTCCTCGTAGATGTCGCGCTTGCGCGTCGCGTCGGAGCCGCCGGAGCGCGACGCGTCGGGCATCTTGTGGCTGAACTTGCACCGATCGGCGGACTTGGCGCAGCACCCGTGCTTGAAGTACTCGCACAGAATCGTCTTCGGGTCCACGCCCTCGGGAACCTCCTTCTGCCTGATCGAGATGCCCTTCGTGCGCAACAAGAACTCCTCCTGCTCCTTCGCCGCCTTGCGCGCGGCGCGCATCGTCGCCTTCCCGAGCTCCGTCGTGGGGTCGTTCATGTCCTTCAGGCGCTGCGCCGCGACCTGATCTTTCGTCTTGAGGCCCGCCGCGCGGCCGAAGTCCATGTCCTTGTTCTTCAGCTTCTTGATCTCGTGCGCCTCCTTCGACTGCTGCTTCTTCACGTCGTCGTGCGACATCCCCTGCTGCTTCGCCTTCAGGCGGTTCTGCTGCGCGGGCGTCTTCCCCATCGCGATGCTCGGGGGGTTGGGCGCCGGTCGTTCGCTTTTTTACCTCCCAGCGGCGGGGCGCGGAGCGCGACTCGGGCCGCGCGGCGAAGCGCGCGAACAAAGGCCGGGCGCGGACGAGGCGTCCGAACGGTCGAACGCGGAGAGAGCGCTCGCAACCTCGTTCGCGAGGTCGACGCCGAGAGAGGCGCTCTGAGACTGAGCCCGCGACTCAGATCGCGAAGCTCGAAACCCGAGCGCTCCGTGTGGCGGCGGAGAAAAAAAAAGGGCCTTGGAGCGGAAGCCGATTGTCACCCGCGTGTCGCCGCGTGTCGAAGACCCGAAGGGAGAGGAGGGAAGACGGATCGACGGTCGGCGCCGCGCGAAAATGCAGAGGGCGACGCGGCATGATCAGTAGACTAGTCTATTTTCTCATCGCGGGGTTGAAAAACGACCCGATCGGTTCGAGAGGCGTCTGTCTGATGAGTAAGGTCGGACGTTGGTATTTCAAGAGCGCGAGTCCACCTCAGGCGGCCGCGGAACTTCTCCTCGCCGCGGATCGAATCGAATCGATCCGCGCGGGTCGTCCTCGCGTCACCGGAGTGCCCTCGCGTCGGCGTCGAGGTCGCGGATGAATGTTTCCGTCCCTTCCCCTCGTCGGCGTCGTCGTCCTCTCGTGATACATCTCGTGTTGTGGTGGTTCCGTGGTGTACACTCTCGCGCGGGGAAAGGAGGCCCCTTCGCGAGACAAAAAAGAATCGTAAGACCGCAACGTCGCGAATTCGCGTCACAACGGCTGGTGCGCGGACCCGCCGCCCGCGGGCGCGGCGGCGTCCCCCGCGTCCGCCGCCGCCGCGCTCCGCTGCAGCCTCGCGAGCTGCTGCATCGCCGCCGCGGGGTCCCACGAGGGCGGCGCCGGCGCCGAAGCGAACGCGTTCTGCTGCGCCGCGGCGCCGCCCACGGCGGTCATCCACGCCAGGAGCGTGTTTTGATTCATCTGCGCCATGGCGGCGGCGTTCCACGGCGCGGCCGCGGGCGGCGGCGGCGGCGGCGGCGGCGACTGGACCGGCCGCGGCTGGAGCGCAGCGTGGGCGGGCACGGCGAACGCGACCGTGCGGCTCGTCGCGGTCGCGCCGATCGCGGCGGGCGAGGTCGTCTCGCTCGTCGTCAACGCGTCGAACGGG
>MDSW01045577.1_pt1 | contig 13661 bp, 12 predicted proteins | sample 811171 | NCBI WGS metagenome assembly MDSW01 (sample SAMN05326641, study PRJNA326480) | marine metagenome | isolation source: seawater | place: Atlantic Ocean: North West | collected 2012 | reverse complement strand
TATTAACAAAGAGTATAATCATTACTATAATTACAGGAATGTCAGTCCTTTGGGCTTTAACACTAAATTAAATGTATACTTGTTGGAGAGATTTTATGATCAGTTATGCTGAATACCTAGAATGTACAAATTGCCAAAAAACTTATGACTATATAACACCATATAGAACATGCAATGATTGTGGAAAAGTTTTATACGTAAGATATGATATTGATAAAGCAAAGGCAAATTTCGATAGAAATATATTACCTAAAAGGGTTAATTCTATGTGGCGTTATTTTGAAATGATGCCAATTAAAAATGAATCAAATATCGTTTCTCTTGGTGAAGGAATGACTCCACTTTTGCATGCTCCTAATTTAGGGAAATCTTTAAATTGCTCTCAAATATATATAAAAGATGAGGGTTGCAATCCGACTGGATCCTTTAAAGCCAGAGGCTTATCTGCAGCAGTATCCCGAGCCAAAGAACTTGGCCTCTCTAAATTAACCATGCCTTCTGCTGGTAATGCAGGCGGGGCCCTTTCATCATATTGTGCTAGAGGTAATATGGAAGCAAATGTATTTATGCCTAAAGATGCACCTGAAGCAAACCAAAGAGAAAGCAAAGATGCTGGGGCAAACCTTACATTAATTGATGGCTTAATTTCGGACGCAGGTAAAATATCAAGGGAAAAAGCACAGGAAAATGACTTATTTGATGTCTCTACTCTACAAGAACCGTACAGAGCAGAAGGTAAAAAAACTATGGGTTACGAGATTGCTGAACAATTAAACTGGGAAACTCCAGATGTAATCATATATCCAACCGGTGGCGGGACTGGTCTTATAGGTATATGGAAAGCATTTAAAGAAATGTATGAATTAGGATGGATTGATAAACCTAAAACTAAAATGATCTGTGTGCAATCTTCTGGATGTGCTCCTATGGTAAGAGCCTATGAATCTGGAAGTAACAATGCTGAAATGTGGGAAAACGCCCAAACATTTGCTTCAGGTATAAGAGTACCTGCAGCAATAGGAGATTACTTGATACTAGAAGCTATTCGAGAAAGCAATGGAACTGCTTTAACGGTCACTGATGAAGAAATGATTGATTGTATTAAAATGATTGCTTCTCATGAAGGGATATATCCTGCACCAGAAGGAGCAGCTACTTTAGCAGCACTAAAACATCTTCTTAATTCAAGAATTATTAATCCAGATGAAAAAATCATTCTTATGAACACTGGTAATGCTTATAAGTATTTAGATATGTGGATAGCTTAATTTGTAAAATTATATGTATATTCTTCAATAACACCATCTTTAGGATTAAACCCAAGACCTGGACTTTCAGGTAAGACAACTTGGCCATTATCTGGCAATGGTGCTCCATCGTAATATTGTTCAATAATTTTCCAACCTTGCCAATGAAATTCTATACGGCCACCGTTAGGTACCCCTGCATGTAAATGCATATTGATATGAGGCCAATTTCCTCCCATATTTAGTGGGATATTAAATGCTTGAGCAATACCAGCAGCTTTAATCCCTCCAGTATAACCCCCAATATCCCTTACATTTGGTTGTAAAATATCTACTGAACCATTCATGATAAATTCTCTAAAGTGAATCAAATCGTTGGTTCCTGTACTACCGGCAGCTATAGGGATATTACAATCTTTTCTTAACTGTGCCATCAATCTAGAGTCGGATTGTACAACGGGATCTTCAAACCAAGTTAAATCAAATTGTTCAAGTGCTTTTGCTAGCTTTAAAGCTTGAGGTAATGTTGCACACTTATTTGCATCTATCATAAGCTCTACCTTGCTACCGATTGCATCCCTAACCGCTCCCACTCTTTCGATATCAATATTAATATCGTCCTCTGTAGGTCTCCCCATAACTTCATTCATTGTAGGTTGCGAAGATGCAGCAACTACCATTTTAAGTCTTGTTTGTCCCATATCCAATAATTGTTTAGCAACAGTTACCAATTCTTCAATACTGTATGAACCTAACCCAAATGTGATATAAACAGGTAAAACTTCGTTACAACCACCTAACATTTTCCAAATTGGTTGATTACTAAACTTGCCTTTTATATCCCACAATGCAATATCTAATAAACTAGAAGCATTGCTAAATACACCAGTAAAGGCTTTTGTGGATAGATTCCAAAGCACTTCAGATCTTATTTGCTCTATTCTCATAGGATCCATTCCTTCAATTAGAGGTTTTACTTCAAAATTAATAAAATCTCTTATTGCGTAAGGCATAGCATATACAGACATTGCATGTCCTAAAATACCACCATCGGTTTCAATAGTAACTATAGTTGCAAAGGCTTGGCTTTCAGGTTTTAATGGATAAGTGAAAGGAAGGCGCAACACTCTAGAGTCTACTTTGGTAATTTTCATTAATCATTTACTCCTATCATTAATTTAATTCATCAATTTTGCTCAATAATAAGGTTATGCCAACCATCTACTTTTGCTTTCCAATCAGGAGGAACTAGTACAGTACAATCCATTTGCACAACTAAGCCAGGTCCTTGGAAATAATTTCCTGATACTAATTTGCTTCGTTCATAAACTTTTGAATCTAATAAACCAGCATTAACAAACCCAATGTTAGCATTTCCAGAATCTTGTGCCATACGATGTACAGGTTCTGCAGATTTCATTTCAACTTCTTTAGTTATTCCCACTACCCTTAGTCGTAAATTAACTACTTCCAAAGATTGTGTTTCATCATTGTACCCAAATCTTTCAAAATGATACCTATTAAAAGTATTTTTTATATCTTCTTTAAAATTTTTCTCACTAACTGGGCATTCAATGGTAAGCTCAAAAGATTGACCATGATATCTAACATCAAGCAATTTCTGGATATTTATGTCGCTTTGCTGAAAACCTTCTTGTTCCAAGTCATATATGCCATTTTCTTTCATAGGCTCAAATAATTTCTGAATTGAATCATAATCAACTTTTTCATCACCAAGCATTATGGTTTGCACATAATCTTTTTCAACATCTGCAATTGCAACACCTAATGCAGATAAAACTCCCGGATATTGTGGAATTAGAACTCGAGGAATGCTTAATTCACTTGCTAATTCACAAGAATGTATCGGCCCAGACCCCCCAAAAGCTACAAGCGTAAAATCTCTTGGATCATATCCCCTCTCTAAAGAAACTTTTCTAACTGCTCTCTCCATATTAGAATTTACTACCTTTAGCACTCCTAATAATATTTCGGTCAAATTTAAATCTAATTGATCACCTAGAACCCCAAGAGCGGCCGCACTTCTGGATTTATTTAAAGGCATTCTACCGCCCAAGAAATAATCTGAAGATACTCTTTCTAAGACAAAGTTAGCATCAGTAACAGTTGGTTTAGTTCCAACACCATAACAAGCAGGACCAGGATTAGACGATGCTGATTCAGGTCCGACACTTAATGAATTTCCAGAATCAATGTGTGCAATCGAACCACCGCCTGCACCTACAGTTACTATATCTATCATCGGTACGCTAATAGGTAATCCATCTATTTTGGTTTGAGTTGATTTTTGTATTTCTCCAGGACATAACGAAACATCTGTAGATGTGCCCCCCATATCTAAAGTAATTATATGATCAAATCCCGCTAATTGAGATATCCAAAAGGAACCAACAACCCCACCAGCAGGGCCGCTTAACATAGTCCGAACCGGTTGATTCCGTGCTTGTTTAGAAGAGATAGCCCCCCCTGAAGATTGCATTATTCTTAAATTAGAATTCTCAATCTTACCTTCTAAATTACCTAGATATTTATCAATTATTGGTCCAACATATGAATTAACTACAACTGTACTTGTTCTCTCATACTCCCTAAATTCTGGTAAAACTTGACTTGAAATGGATTTATATAAATTTAAATCAATTTCAGATATTTTTTGGTTAATAAAATCTTCATGTAAAGAATTTTGAAAAGAAAATAATAAACTTACAGCTATTGAATTAATACCACTACTTTTTATAGATTCAATTATTTCATTTAAATTTTCGCCATCAAGCTCATAAATAATATTGCCATTTTTATCCATACGCTCTGCGATACCCCAAATATTATTGTCTGATATCAAGGGTTTTGGTTTATCCTGATTTAAATCATACAAAGAAGAACGATTTTGCCTACCTATTTTGAGCACATCTTCAAATCCTTTAGTAGTTATTAAACCAGTTTTTGCACCCTTTCGTTCTAAAAGTGTATTTGTTGCCACTGTTGTTCCATGAGCTATAGTTTCTACATCTAATTTGTTCAAATCATTTAAACCATTAACAATAGCAATAGAAGGATCTTCAGCATTTGAAAGTATTTTATGGACTGTAAAAGTATCATCTGAAATTAATATAAAATCAGTAAAGGTTCCACCGCAATCTATCCCGATTCTTTCTGATTTCATATTCATACCTCTGATTAAATTTATATTATCCGTTTATACTACTTGGAATAGCTTTATTCAATAAATATGCTTCAATATTTTTAGCAGCTGCTACTGCCATTTTTTTTCTTGTCTCTATACTTGCACTGCCAATATGTGGAGTTACAACAAAATTCTCAAGAGACAATATTGGATGACTGGTTGGTATAGGTTCTGGGTCGGTAACATCTAGAGCAGCTCCAGCTATTTGATTATTTTTTAAAGCTTTGTAAAGAGATTCCATATCGATTATTGGACCACGGGCTGTGTTAACAATAATAGCGCTATTTTTCATTGTATTAAATTCTTCTTTTCCAAACAAATGATATGTTTGATCATTCAAAATAGTATTAATACTAATAAAATCAGATTTAGCTATACCATCTTTAAGTTCGGGAACAAATTTTAAACCTAATTCTTTTTCTAAATTTAATTTTCTCGTACGAGTATAATAAAAGATTTCCATACCAAATCCAATAGCTCTACGGCAAACTTCCAAACCTATTCTTCCTAAACCTACCACTAATAAATTAGCACCATAAATATCTCTTCCAAGAAGAGTGGAAGGATGCCAATGAGTCCACTTACCTGATCGAACAAAATTGTCTCCTCTAACAATATTTCGTGCGATCGAAAGCATAAGGCCAAAGGCTAAATCAGCGGTAGTTTGACTCAATACATCAGGTGTATTGCACATTATAATGCCATTTTTTGTAGCTGTATCAATATCAAAATTATCATAACCAACAGCATAATTTGAAACAATTTTTAAAGAATCTTTACCAGACTTTAAAACCTCACCATTAATTTGATCTTCAATAGTAGTAAATAGTCCTATACATTCCGATGCTTTTTGGATAAGTACTTCCTGTGGAGGTTTGGTGTCTTGAGGCCATATTTCTATTTTAGCAACTTTATTTAGTATTTCTTGGGCTTCGGGGGGAATAATACGAGTAACAAAAACTTTGGGTAAACTCATATATCCTCCTTTATTTTAATTTCATATGATTATTTTTATAATATTACAAATATTTCTTATGATATACTAGGCTCCATCAAATAAATTAGTGGAGGATATTTATGGCGCTTTTGCTTGGAGATGCTGAAATCAACAATCTACTTACTATGGAAGATGTAGTAAATACTATGGAAAATGCATTCAAAGAAGTTGGGAAAGGAGTTACTTGGAATCGACCAAGATCAAGAATTAGACTCCCACGAGGATTTCATCATCTTATGGCAGCATCTCTTGCCGAACCAAATGTGTTTGGATTAAAAACGTATACAAGTTTTAGAAAAGGTATACGATTTATGACCTTAGTTTATGATGGAGAGCAGGGTGATTTATTATGTATTGTGCAAGGCGGAAGATGTTCACAGATGAGAACTGGTGCAGTAAGCGCTGTAGGAACAAAATATATGGCTAACGAAAATAGTAAAACCGTTGGTATCATTGGTACAGGTTTTCAAGGAAGAGCTCAACTTGAAGGTGTATGTACTGTAAGAAATATTAGTTCAATTAAAGCTTATGACAGAGATAAAGAAGCTTGCATAAACTTCAGCAAAGAAATGACAGAAACCTTAGGTATAGAAATTACTCCAGTTGATGAACCTGAAAAGTGTGTTTCAAACTCAGATATTATTATAACAATGACAACCGCAAGAGAACCAATACTATTTGGGTCATGGTTAGAAGAAGGTATGCACATAAATGCTGCGGGTAGTAATCACTGGATACGACGAGAAGTAGATGATGATGTGATTAAACGAGCAGATTCTATAGTTGTTGACAGTAAAGATGACGCATATATTGAAGCTGGAGATTTATTATACCCAATAGAACGAGGTATTATACGTTGGGATCAAATCCATGAATTATCTGATCTAGTTTCTGGAAAAATTATTAGTAGAAAATCTGATAAAGACATAACTTTATTAGAATCTCAAGGTATAGCTATAAGTGATATAGCAACTGCCGCTCTTGCTTATGAAAGAGCAAAATCTGAAGGTGTTGGACAAGAAATACCTTTAGACTTATAAACATTATGGAGGATAAAATCATGCCAACTGTTGGAGAATTAAAAGCACTAGCAATTGAAGAAATAGATAAAAGAAAAGAAGAAATTATAGGACACGCAAAACATATATTAAATAATCCAGAAGTTGGATTTACTGAATTTAAAACATCTAAATATGTAAGTGAAATTTTCTCTAAACTAGGTATCGAACACGATGCTAATTTGGCATTAACTGGATTAAAAGGCAATATCGACTGTGGAGGAGGCGAAGGACCAAATGTTTCAGTTATTGGTGAGCTTGATTCATTAAGAATTTTCGAACACCCAATACATGATTTAACCACAGGTGCTGCTCATGCGTGTGGGCATCATTGTCAAATTGGCAGTATGATAGGTTCAATTATTGGGCTTATTGTACCTGAAGTAAAAAACAACTTAAGTGGATCAATAATACCTATAGCCGTTCCTGCTGAAGAATTTATAGATGTAGAACAACGAATGTTATTAAGAGAAGAAGGTAAAATAGAATTTATGGGCGGAAAACAAGAATTCATAAAACTTGGAGTCTTTGATGATGTAGATATGGCAATGATGTGCCATACCTCAGCTACAGATACAACTTTTGGTGTTGGAGGAACAAGTAATGCACATATAGTGAAATATGTTGAATTTACTGGTCAAGCAGCACATGCTGGTGGTTCTCCTCATATGGGAATAAATGCTCTAAATGCTGCCATGATTGCACTTACAGGAATCAACGCTAATAGAGAAACATTTCTAGATACAGATACCGTGCGTGTTCATGGAATTCTTACACGTGGAGGTCAGGCAGTAAGCTCTATACCTTCGCAAGTTACGCTAGAATGGCGTGTTCGTTCAGGCACAAAAGAAGCAGTTGTAGCAAATAGTGCAAAAGTAGATAGATGTTTCCAGGCAGGAGCTATGGCAGTTGGCGCAAAAGTATCCATCACTAATATACCTGGTTATATGCCCAGACTTGATAATACACAATTGCAAGAATTATTTTTACAAAATGCTGGTAATCTCACTACTAAAGATGACATCGATATTATAGACAACTCACACAATGGAGGTGGATCTACAGATATGGGAGACTTATCTCAGATTATGCCTACATTACACCCTTATGTTGGTGGTGGAGATGGTGTAGGACATAGTGAAACCTATTTGATACATGACTATGAAAAAGCTGTAATTCAACCAGCTAAGGCAATGGCTTGTGTAGTTATAGATCTATTATCAAATAATGCAGCAAAAGCTAAAGAAATAAAAGAAAAACACGACTATAACATGACAGCTAGTGAATACCTAAATTTTCAAAGATCCGTTGCTGAAGTTATAGAATACACATCTGAAGGATAATAAATGCAAATATTGTCTTTATGGATACAGCTTGGTATTACCACAGCCATAATCCTATACGCGTCAAACTTTCTTGCACAATCAGCAGACAATATAGCCGAGAAGACTGGTCTTGGAAGATCAGTAATTGGAGTTGTTTTACTAGCAACTGCTACCTCTCTTCCAGAATTAGGTACTGGTGCGAGCAGTATCGTTTTGTTTAACGAAATTGATCTTGCTGCAGGAGATGTATATGGGAGTTGTGTGTTCAATTTATTAATTATAGCAATACTTGATTTAATCTATAGAAATAAGCCTATTTTATCCACTGTAGGTAATACACCTATAATTGTAGCAGGATTATCTTTAGTACTTATTTCAGTATCAGTATTTGGAATAATTTATACTGAATATTTTAATCAAATTAGTTTTCTTTTATTTAATAGATTAGATCCTATAAGTATTGTACTTCTATTGCTTTTTATTATTTCAATGTTTGTTATATATAAGATAGAGAAAAATAATCATGCATCTGAAGTTGCTATAAATCCATCGTACACATTAAAAAAATCTGCATTCACTTTTTTACTATCTGCAATAATAATTATCATATGTGCAGTATGGCTCGCAAATGTAGGTAAGAATATAGCAATATTGATGGAATGGGAAACCAGTTTTGTAGGGACACAATTCTTAGCATTTAGTACCTCTTTACCAGAATTAGCAGCGTCTATTGCAGCTCTTAGAATAAATGCACCTGAATTAGCAATTACTAATGTCTTAGGAAGCAATCTCTTTAACATAGGTGTCGTTCTTTTTGCAGATGATTTAGTAGCTAATAATATTCATCTATTAAGTGTTATATCAAATGTTCATCTAATCTCGGCCATAGCAAGTATAATTATGACAATTATTGTACTGTTTTCATGTAAGCAACAATTTAGTAATAAAATATATGGGGATATAACTGCAATAATGATTATGACAATTTATATTACGAGTAGCATTTCAATATACCAAGAAGGATTTCAGCTTTTATATTTTGTTTTTGCAGTTATCATCGCTCTAATCATTGCTATACCAATGAGGTTTTATTTCAACTTTACAAATACACAGCTTAATTAGATACTATAAACTCAATATAGCATATAAAACTTATGTATTATGGTAAAAGATAATCAAAATTTAATTTATCTTGATCACGCTTCAACTACATATATACGAGATGAAGTATATGAAGTCATGAATCCGTATTTAATAAATAATTTTGGTAATCCATCAAGTATTTATACAATTGCTCAACAAAGTAGAACTGCTATTGATCAATCTAGAGAAAAAATTGCAAAAGTGCTCAATTGTCGCCCAAGTGAAATAATATTTACAAGTGGGGGGACTGAATCAGATAACTCTTCAATCTATAGTACTGCTATTGCGCAAATGAGTATTGGTAAACATATTATTACAAGCTCAATTGAACACCACGCAGTCCTTAATGCATGCGAATTTCTAGAAGAAAATTTTGGTTTTATCATCTCTTACTTACCAGTAAACAACCAAGGAATTATCAATTTAGAATCGCTTAAATCTCAATTAACGCCAAAAACTACCCTAGTTAGCATTATGTTAGCAAATAATGAAATAGGTACAATCCAACCAATACATGAAATTACAAAAATAATCAGAGATTACTCTGAAAATCATAATACTAAAATAATGGTTCATACGGATGCAGTTCAAGCACCTGGTTATATCAACTTAGATGTCAAAGATCTCGATGTTGATCTTTTGAGCCTTTCATCTCACAAATTTTATGGACCCAAAGGTTGCGGAATATTATATGTCAAAAGAGGAACACCATTCACACCCATTACTGTTGGAGGAAATCAAGAAAGACAAAGACGAGCTGGAACAGAAAATGTCTCTGGTATAGTTGGTACAGCAAAAGCTTTAGAACTTGCAGAATTGGAAAGAAATGAAATTACAAAAAAAACCATCAAACTTCGGGATAAATTAATATCGGGCATACTAAACAATATTGAAAATGTAACATTGAACGGGGATCCTACACAACGTTTAGCTAATAATGCGCACTTTTCTTTTCAAGATATTGAGGGCGAATCAATATTATTGAGTTTAGATCTAGAAGGTATAGCCGCTTCAAGTGGAAGTGCTTGCACTTCCGCCTCATTAGAACCTTCACATGTCTTAAAGTCTATTGGGTTAACTGATGAAATAGCTCAATCTTCTGTTAGAATGACACTAGGGAAGAATACTACTGAAAAAGAAATAGATTTAGTGTTGGAAACTCTTTCTAAAATAGTTGCAAGATTAAGATCAATGCCAACACTTTCTAATGTATTATAATTTAGGATAATAAAATGAAACATTACACTCTATATATTATGATTTTGTTATTGCTTATTGTGGTTGGATGTGATTCTACTGCAAAAGCTACGGATTGGCACTTTGGCGATGCTTTAGCTGCCAGAGTTAAACAAATAAAGTCTACAGACAAGATTATTTATATGTCTTCAGGAAATCAATATATTATCGAACCTAGTCAATCAGACAGGCAATTAACTGTTGCGCAATTACAGTTTATGAATAAAGAGGCAAGCACCTTATTTATGACAGTGAATAGAGATACTATAACTCTTAGGGATAATGACTATGTAGACTACTTACCACTAAACCCTTTTGTAAATAGAAAAATACTTTCTGAAAGACAATCTGTTAGTGAATTTTCCCCTTTTTTATGGGCGGATGGATCTGAAAAAGCTCCCATTATAGAGTTACCAACGAAATGTGGAAATGCAGAAAACTGCGAAATTGTAGGATGGGTAGTTTTTGAAACGCCCAAATCTATAACATATAACGAATTAATTTTTAATAGTGCTGATATTATTCATATGAGATTTCCTGTTGATTAATTTTATCCTACAATTCAACACCGATTGCTCATATGATTTGCCTGTGATATAATTGTGATTCTTTGTCGAAAGAATCCTAAAAATAATACAAAAAATAATATAAATATATGCAAGAAAATAAAACAGTTGGATTACAATCATTATTAGAATCAGGAGTACATTTTGGTCACCAAACGAGAAAATGGGATCCCAGAATGGAAAAATATATTTTTACCGTTAAAGATGATATCCATATACTAGATTTATATAAAAGTGCTGAATTACTCGATGAAGCTAAGAGTTTTGTTGAAAGAATAGCAGCAAATGGTGGCAAATTATTATTTGTTGGAACAAAACGACAAGCTCAACAAAGTGTAATTGACGCAGCAAATGCAACCAAGGGTTATTTTATTGACTATCGCTGGCTTGGAGGCACATTTACTAACTTCACCACCATACAGAAAAGAATAGAGTATTTGATAAATACCGAAGAAAAACGTGCCAAGAATCAATTAAATCATCTACCTAAGAAAGAACTCCAAAAGGTTGACGACAAATTAGCCAAATTAAACAAGTATCTTGGTGGTGTAAAAGAAATGATGAAACTTCCTGAGGCAATTTTTGTTGTCGATATTGGTAAAGAAAATATAGCTATTCAAGAAGCTAGAAAGTTAAAAATTCCAATAATTGGAATTGTTGATACTGACTGTAACCCTGAATTAGTGGATTACCCTATCCCGGGTAATGATGATTCAATAAAATCTGTGCGTTTTTTGATCAATGAAATTGTTGATTCTTACACTAATGGTGCGAATAGTTTTCAAACAGAATTTGTGGAACAGCTAACAGCAGCTGAAGAAGCTACTGCTTCCACCGAAGAAACAACCGCAGAAGAACCAACAGCTGAAATTGAAGAAGCTACTGCTTCCACCGAAGAAATAACCACAGAAGAACCAACAGCTGAAATAGAAGAAGCTACTGCTTCCACCGAAGAAATAACCACAGAAGAACCAACAGCTAAAATAGAAGAAGATACTATTTCCGCTGAAGAAACAACCACAGAAGAACCAAATACCGAAAAACCTGAGGAATAATATCTTGGAAATAACTACTGATATGATCAAAAGCCTCCGGGAGGAAACTAGTGCTGGAGTAATGGATTGCAAAAAAGCTCTAGAAGAAGCAAATGGAGACCTTACGGCAGCAATATCATTACTACGTGAAAAAGGAATTGCAAATGCCGCAAAAAAAACTGACCGAGCAACCAATGAAGGTGTTATAGAATCATATATTCATGGTAATGCAAAGGTCGGAGCTATGGTAGAATTAGTATGTGAAACAGATTTTGTATCTAGAATGGATGAATTCAAAGAACTTGCTCATAATTTGGCAATGCAAGTAGCTGCAATGAATCCTCAATATCTAGATGAGAATGAAATTGATGAAAAATCTACAAATGATGATGAATTACTTTTGATGAAACAAGCCTTTATTAAAGATTCTTCAAAAAATATTAGCGATTTGGTTACTGACTTAGCTTCTAAAGTTGGAGAAAATATAAAGGTTAAACGCTTTTCAAGATTTGAATTAGGTAACTAATTATAACCTACTAGGAGAATACCATTAAAGATTCTGATTATAGCAGGGTTTTGGTAAAACTTAGCGGTGAGTCTTTAAAAGGAGACTCCAGTCTTGGTATTGATTATGAATCTTTAAATTATCTTGCAAACGAATTCAAAGAAGCTACTAAACTCGGGGTACAAATTGCAGTAGTCATTGGTGGTGGAAATTTCTGGAGAGGGCATGAGTGGGAAGCCTTAGGTATGGATAGGGCTACAGCTGATTATTCTGGAATGCTTGCCACATTAATGAATGCACTAGCTCTTCAAGATTCTTTAGAAAAACATGGGATGCCCGTCAGGACTATGTCGGCACTAGAAGTACAAGCAGTCGCTGAAACATATATCAGAAGAAAAGCAACAAGCCATTTGACTAAGAAAAGAATAGTAATATTTGGTGCTGGTATAGGAGATCCATATATGACAACAGATACTGCAGCTGCGTTAAGATCCATTGAAATAGGTGCAGATATTTTATGTATGTCAAAAAATCAAGTTGATGGAGTCTATGATAGTGATCCTAATAGCAACCCAAACGCAAAAAAATTCGACAACTTGGAATATATTGATGCTATAAATTTACGACTAAAAATTATGGATGGTACTGCATTATCCTTATGTATGGAAAACGACTTGCCTATAGTAGTTTTCGACTTATTTAAACCAGGAAATCTTACAAAAGTGCTATCCGGTACAAAAATAGGTACTACTATTTCTAATTCAGCAACTAAAAATATTTAAGTGTCTAGGGTATATATATGAGTGAACAATTATTAAACGAAACAAATAGTAAAATGAATAAAACTATAGAAGCTTTAAAAAAAGATTATTCTGCAGTAAGAACAGGTAAAGCCTCGAGTACGTTAGTTGAAAATATCAATGTAGAATATTATGGATCAAACACCCCGTTATCAAACTTAGCAACTATAAGTGTTCCAGAAGCACAATTGATTGTAATTCAACCTTGGGATAAACAAGCAATTATTGCCATTGAAAAAGGACTACAAAAATCTGAGATGGGATTTAATCCAGCAAACGACGGATCAGTGATTAGAATTCCTATTCCATCTTTAACCGAGGAACGAAGAAAAGAACTGGTAAAAATAGTAAAAAAACAATCTGAAGATTATAAAATTTCAATTAGAAATACTAGAAGAGACTTTGTTGATCAATTAAAAAATCTTGAGAAAAATAAAGAAATCTCACAAGATGAATTACACAGATATCAAGAACAAGTTCAAAAAACTACTGATAATCATATTAGTGAAATAGATAATATTACTGTGCAAAAAGAAAAAGAAATC
>MDSW01005593.1_pt1 | contig 13661 bp, 4 predicted proteins | sample 811171 | NCBI WGS metagenome assembly MDSW01 (sample SAMN05326641, study PRJNA326480) | marine metagenome | isolation source: seawater | place: Atlantic Ocean: North West | collected 2012 | reverse complement strand
TGTACGGACCCACCTTGTTCGCCCAGAGCTTGACCTCGTCGCCGAGGACGTACTGCGGGGGCGGGGCGGGGGGATGGGGGGGGGGGGGGGGGTGGGGGCAGCGCGCGATCGAGGGTCGGATCTGAACGGGGTGGGGGGGGAATTCGTTCATCGATCGCGTCGCGATTGTTTTCTGAGGGATCGATCGATCGGCGGGGAGGCGCGCGACGGAGGACGCGCCTTGTGATCGAACTCGTCCGCGGTCGCGCGCGCGAGCAGCGCGCACGCCAGCGCGCACAGCATCAGCGCGCGAGCGAGTCGCGTCATGGTCCCCGCGACGCACGCGCGTCCACCGGGCGCCGCGCCTCGCGAAGTGATCGACGCGCGAAGAGTCGAACGTCGCTTCGGGGCGGTCAGAAGCGGAAGCTCGGAACTTCCTGTGGATATCGTCGCCAGCAGAGTACCATGGCGCGCGCGACGTCCGCGCGGCACGTCGCCGCGGGCGCTTCCGCCAACCCGCGAATCGCGACGCGACGGCATCGCGCGACCCGTCGTGGTCCCGTCCTCGCGCGCGCGTCCGCGTCGTCCGCGGCGCCCATAACCGCGGCGTTCGACGCCACCGATCGCCTGGCGTTCGCGCCCGACGCGACCGTCGCGCGCGTCGTCGCGCCCCGCGGCGCGCCCCCCGTCGTGATCCTCCCAGGCTTCGGGAACGACTCGAACGACTACCTCGCGCCGTTCGGCGACGCGTCCTCGTCCGCGTGCATCGCGACGTCGCTCCGGAGCCGCGGATGGGACGTCCACGTCGTCGACCTCGAGAGGAGGGACTGGGCGAACATCCTTCGCGCGGTCGGATCGGTCGGGTTCTACACCGGCGAGAGCACGACTGACCCGGGGTACACGTGGTACCTGGAAAAGGTCGACGCCGCCGTGCGCGCCGCGCTCGCGGCGAACCCGGGCGCGGAGACCGTGGACTTCGTCGCGCACAGCGCGGGGGGTTGGCTCGCGCGCGCGTACGTCGGCGGCGCGTTGAACGAAGTCGACTGGTCGAAGCGGCGTCGGCGGCGGACGAGAGGGAAGAAAAACGGAGGCGGCGGCGGCGGCGGCGGCGTCGGCGGGTTCCTCGCCGGGCTGCTCCCGAAGCGCGACGAGATGCCGCGGTACGCGAGAGGGCGCGAAGAGGAAGCGAGAGCGAACGGCGAGCCGTCGCCGTCGCCGTCGCCGCCGCCGGAGGAGGAAGACGACGCCGACGCCGACGCCGACGCCGACGAGACGCGCGTCGTCATCGAACGCGTGCCCGTGCCGCACCCGCGCGTGCGTCGCGTCGTCACCCTCGGGTCCCCGCACCGCGCGCCGCCGCCCGGCGCGAGCGACGCGACGCGAGGCGCGATCGGGTGGGTCGACGCGCGGTGGCCGGGCGCGCGCTTCGCGCCCGCGATTCAGTACACGTGCGTGACCGGGCGGACGGTGCGAGGCCGCGCGGGCGAAGCCGCGAAGAAGACGCTCCCGGGATACAGCTGTAACTCGTACGCGCAAGTCTGCGGCGAAGGCGACGGCGTCGAGGGCGACGCGGTCGTTCCGAACGCCTACGCAACGTTGCCCGGGGCGAGAAACATCACGATAGACGGCGTGTTTCACTCCATGAGCAAGGTGGGGACGTACGACGAGAGCGCCGCGGAGTCGTGGTACGGAAGCGACGACGTCGTCGACGTCTGGCTCGACGCTCTCGTAGTAGACTAATTAAGAGGTTACAGTACTAAATCTTCATCGCTCGCGCGCGTTCGCGTCGTTCAGTTCGTTCGCTCGCTCGCTCGTCAATCGCGCGATCCCTCGGCGCTCTGCGCGACGTACTCGATGAACATCTTCTTCACGACGAGGCGCGCGACGGTCGTCCGCGCCAAGCCGCCGCCGACCATCTTCAAAAACGTCCGCTTCATCCGTCGAAGCTGCTGCAGGGCGATTCCAAAATACAAAACCAGTTCACCGGTCAGTTGAAAGGGACCCACGCGATCAAATGTTGAAACCGAGCGGTGGGTGAAAAACGTTTGCATAGAACGCACCTGCAGGCTCGGCGGCGCCGCGACTCGAAGCGCGGGCAGCCCCTCCCCGAACGCGTACTCCGCTCTTCCGCCGCCGCCGCCGCCGCTCTCGGCCTCCGCGCGGACGATGACATCGATGACCTCCTGCACGCCGAGGTCCATCTCCGCCCTCAAGTTCGTGTCGCTCAGCGCGCTCGCGCCCAACCCGGGTTGCGTCGCCTGGCACGGCGCGAGGACCTTGTTACCGCCTCCGCCCGACGCCCCGCCGCCGTCGCCGCCGCCGCCGCCGATCCCGCGTCCCGTGATCGCCGCGACCGCCGCGGTCAACGTCTCCTCCCTCGTCGCGTCCTTGTACTCCCCGCACTCGTCGTCGAGCGCGGGCGTCGAATTCGTCGTCGTCGTCGTCGTCGCCGTCGGCGGCCGCAGCGTGAAAAGCGGCGCGTCCCAGCGGTTCTTGCCGTCCGGCCGCTCGAACCGAACGACGAGGTCCTCGAAGATGCGCGCGTCGTACCCGCCCCACTCCTTCTCGTCGTCGTCGTCGTCGCTCCTCCTCCTCGACGCGTTCCATCGTCGCGCGTCGTCGATCGGCGCGTCCACGTGCACGACGCAGTGGCGCGCGCCCGCCGCCCTCGCGATGCACCATAGCTCGTACCGGAACCCTTTGATCCCGCACCCGGAGTCCACGATCACGACCGGGCCGTCCTTCCGCAGGAGTCGATCCACGGTCGATTTCAACGACGCGCGCGTGTTCTTCTCCGCGTGCCCGTGCGCGTACCCGGCGTTGCGCGCGATGTGCAGGGAGTCCTCGGAGACGACGACGGGCGCCGGCGCGTCGGGGACGGCCGCGGCGACGCGCGACGCGATGTCCGCCGCCGCGCGGCTCTTCCCGCTCGCGGGGTGGCCGCAGACGAGGACGAGGCACGACGTGTGATCGCGCGGCCTCGACGACGCGCCCATGGCGCCGCGCGTTCCGTCGAGTGGCGGCGAAGATTTCGGCACCTGCATCTTTTCAGGCTTTTTCCAGCCGACGGTGCGGTGCATGTCCGAAACAGCCAGGTGTCCGTTGTACTGTACAGGCTGGCAATTTTTTTCGTACTAATTGCCCATAGAGGTCGGATTTTTGCCCCCGGAGAAAGTTTTTTTTCGAGAATCATGGGGGTCGCAAAAAATGAAGACTATCTGCTCATACGAGTAGAAATCGTCGATCTCGTTTCTGACGATGACGTCCGATTTGCGAAGGGACGCGCGTGTCTTCAAAAGAATATCTGAACACCCCACATGTGTCGCGCCTCTCCAGTCGCCGCCGCGCGTCACGTGCGTCGACACGAACACGGCGCGGACGACGTTCGCGCGTGACCGCCTGAGACGTCGTCGAAGATCTCGGACGTAGACATTTCGTCTATATGCTCCCCGCGCTGAGCGCCAAGTACGCCAATTACGACGCGATGGACGCGAAAGCGGGGAAACCCCCGGGCAGCGACGGCGTCTTCAAGCGCCGGGCGTCGTCGCTGCACCGCGAGGAGAACCCGAACCCGGGATTCTACGAGAAGTCCAAAGCGAGAACCGTGCACGTCGTCACGAAGTGGCCGTGCTGCGTCGTGCTTTTGGTGTCCACCTTTTCCCTCTTGCTCGGCGCCATGGGGTTCCTCCTCGGCGGCGTCTCCATCGACACGGAAGGATGGGAGACGCGCGGGACGCCGATCGCGAAAGCCGCGATCCAAGAGGAGACGTGGCGCACCGGGCAGTTCACGCTCGCCGACGGCACCCCCGCGGCGGTCGGGACCAAGGACTCGAAGCGCCGACGCGCGCGAGCGCTCCTGGAGGCGGGCGACGACGACGACGAATACCTCGCGCTCGAGACGGGTTCAAAATCCCCCCTGTCGAGATTCGCGATCGCGAGCGCGATGAACCCCGCGAGGGCGTGGAAGAAGCGCCTCACCGCCGCGCACGACGAGCACGCCGCGCTCGCGGAGAACGCGAAGCGCGCCGCGGACCTCGGCCGCGACCCGCGCGCCGCCCTGCCGCGCGGTCGCGCGGGCGGCCGAAGCCTGCTGTCGTCCACCGGCTCGTGCTCGACGCCGTATTACCCGCTCCCGGACGACGGGAACGCGGACACCGCGAACGACGGGCAGGAGTACGTGCAGTATCGCAACAACGCCCTCGAGATCATCTTCTACGAAGGCACGAACCTCTTCGACGTGGCGGGGCTGAAGGCGATGTGCGAGGTCGAGGACACGATCATGGGCCTGAGCGGATACTCCGATTACTGCGACAAGTCGTGGAGGACGTGCGCGGCGCCGCTGCCGAGCGACGCGGGGTGGGCGACCACGTTCCAGAGCACCGGCTCCGCGTACGAGTTCTGCTACCAGCCAATCTCCTTGACGAGGTTCTTGATGTCGCAGCTGTCGTTGACGTCGTGCAACGACTTCACGGCGAGCAAGCAGGCGAGCGTCGACACGTGGGTCGCGAATTACGCGGGCTGCGCGGACAAGTACATCGTCGACGCGACCGATAAGTGCAGTAGCTCGACGACCGCGGGATATTACTTCGACCCCGCGAAGTTCAACGCCGGGTTCAAGACCGGGTCGACGAAGCTCACGATGACGAAGTCCACGTTCCCGATGGACACTTCGAAGTACGACGCGACGATGCAGTGGCTCTTGGGTCTGGACAAGGACGGGTCGTTGAAGCTCGGAAACGAGTACTTTTCGGTCGCGTACTCGAGCTCGGACAAGGAACTCTTAACCCTGAAGACGGACGAGGCGCTCATGACGGACCTGTTCCTCGCCACGGGGTCGTCGATCGTGATCACGCTTCTGCTGTGGGCGCACACCGGGTCTTTGCTCTTGACGCTCGGCGGTTTTTTGCAGATCATGATGGCGTTGCCGTCGGCGGTTTTCTTCCAGACCGTCGTCTGCCAGATCACGTTCTTCCCGTTCTTGAACTTCCTCGGCGTCTTCGTCATCGCCGGCATCGGCGCGGACGACTGCTTCGTGTTCTACGACAAGTGGATGCAAGCGAAATCGAGGATGCCCCCCGGCGCGAGCGCGAGCGAAGTCGCGAAGGAGTGCTACTGGGAGGCGGCGTGGGCGATGTTATTGACTTCGACGACGACCGCCGTCGCGTTCGCGTCGTCTGCGATCATCCCGATCGCGCCCATTCGCGTCTTCTCCATCTTCATGTGCGCGATGGTGATCTTCGACTACATCTACGACATCACCATTTTCGCGGCGATGTTGGCGTGGACGCACGACGCGAGCCTGCGCGCGCAGAATAACGGAGGGAAAGGCTACTCGCTCATCTGTTTCGACCTCTTCGCGTTTTACGAGAAGAGAAAGGAACAGAAGGGATCGGCGAAGGTGTCCGAGAACTCCGGCCTGCTGCGATCGAAGACGATCCACCAGTCCGCGGTCCCGCTCCCGGAGAAGGTGCTGCGGAAGAACGCGTATCCACTCCTTCACGCGGCGCGGTGGTTCCTCGTCGTCACCTTTCTCGCCTTTAGCGGCGTCGCCGCGTGGCAAGCGTCGAAGCTCACCACCCCGGAGACGAACGAGGTCTTGCTCCTCGTGGAATCGGACCCGGTGCAGAAGCACTCGTCGCTGATGCTCACCGGGTTCTTGTCCTCCACGGAGTCGCAGTTGTGGGTGGCCGTCATGTTCGGCCTCGTCCCCGGGGACGACGGCGAGTACACGGACCCTACGAAGCGCTCGTCGTTGATGTTGGATCCGACGTTCGAGCCGACGTCGACGGCGGGGCAATCCTGGTTCGCGACGTTCTGCTCCGACACCGTGTCCGGGATGTCGACGACGTCGTACTACACGCCGATGGACCAGTTCAGAGCCTGGATCGTCGCCGCGAGCGGCGTCGACGCGACGTCGTGCGGCTCCACGAATCCCGGATGGCCGTTGGCCGCGAGCACCGTGGAGCACTGCATGAAGTACTGGGCGGACAATCATGACACCGAATCTCAAAAGTTTTTCTACTACCCCTCCTCGGGCGAGCAGACGAACGCGAACGCGAAGATTTTCGTCCTGAAGGCGTCGTTCGCGGCGTCCGTGCCGTTCACGTCCCCGCTCAACGTCCTCTTGGACGAATACGACAAGTGGGAGGCGTGGGTGAACCCCCGCATCGCCGCCGCGCCCGCGGGCTATCAGGGCGGGTTCCAAACCTCGCAAGGGTGGTGGTGGATGGACACGATCGACAACATGCAGAGAGGGGCGTACTCCGCCGCGGCGATCACGCTGGGCCTCGCCGCGGCCGTCATCCTCTTCGGAACCGGCAACGTCATCGTCACGGTGTACTCCGTGACCGCCATCGCCGCGATCCTCTGCGGCACCGTCGCGTCCGTGATCCAGATGGGCTGGACGTTGGGTTTCCTCGAGGGAATCTGCTTCTCCATCCTCATCGGTCTGTCCGTGGATTTCGTGATTCACATCGGGCACGCATACTTGGAGTCCGCGAAGCACTACGAGGAGCTCCTCGGCGAGAAGGCGTCCAGAGGCGTCATGGCGAGAGAGGCGCTCGCGACGATGGGCTGGTCCGTGTTGTCCGCCGCGTTCACGACGATGTGCTCCGCCGTCGTGCTTCAGTTTTGCACCATCACCTTCTTCGTCAAGTTTGGCACGATCATCATGCTGTCCATGACGATCGCGTGCGGGGTGACGTTCTTCATGTTCGTTCCGATGTTGGACGCGGCGGGCCCGACGGGACGATGGGGGGACATGTGGGCGGGCATGTTGGCGCTCCGAGACAAGCTCAAGAAGAAGAATTGAGTCGATGAATGACGCGGGGAGAGCGCGAGCGAAGAAGAAGGCGGCGCATGCGCGAGAGTGTGTCTATCTTATACCTGTCTATATTTTACCTTCGTATTACCTTCTACATACTACTCGCACGTCTCCGCGATGAACGCTTTGCATCGCGTCCAGCTCTTCTCCGCGGCCGCGGCGTCGTACCCGAAACCCGCTCGCGCGTCCTCCTCGGTCGTCTTCTCCGGGCGCGTGAACCCGTGCTTCACCCCGGGGAAACCGTGAAATTCCGTCGCGACGCCGCGAGCGCGCAAATCGGCGAGGCACGCCTCTTTCGCCGCCGCCGTCGAGAAAGGGTCCTCCTCTCCGTGGAAAATCAAGACCGACGGCGGATTCGCGGCGACCGCGCTCCGCGGCAGCCCCTCGTCCGACGGGTCGTCCAGAATCCCGTGGAACGAGACCACGCCGCGGACGCTCGCGCCGAACCCCGAGCGCGCCAGGTCCAACGCGCACCGTCCGCCGAGGCAAAACCCGACGACGCATCGGACGCCGCCGCACTCCGGTTGCGCCTCGAGCGCGCGCACGCCCGCGGCGACGCGCTTCGCGGCCGAGCTCCGGTCGCGCCTGAGCGCCCCGAACGCCGTTTCGCGCGTCTCGGCGTCGAACACGCACTCGGGTAGACCGAACATGTCGAGCGCGGCGGCGGCGTATCCCAGGCTCGCGAGCGCGTCGACGCAGCTTCTCACGAACACCTCTCCCGGGCCTATCGCGGTGTGGAGCACGACCACGCCGTCGAGACCGCCGCCGCCCGTCCCCGTCGCGCCGCGCTTCCGCGTCTCCTCCACCGCGCGCGCGTCGAAGGAGGCGTACCCTCGCAGGGGAACGTCGTCGTCCGCGTACTCGAGGTCGCGCGACGCGATCGACGAAGAAACGCGCGCGAGATCGGCGCCCCACGGCAGCTGGGACACCGGCACGCCCGCGTCGAACACCCGCGCGTCCGTCGACGGCGACGACGACGACATTACCAGAGGGCGGGAGCGGGAGGACGCGCGGCCGGGCGGCGCGGGTCGGGTTCGAGGACGGAACGCGGCGACGCTCGCCGACGTCGTCGTCGTCGTCGTCGCGGCGCGCATCCGCTTCTGTCGGAGGTGGAGACGTTTTTCGCGGCTGTCGACGAGGCTCGTCGAATCTGACGAGACCGACCACGCAGTGCCAGCTTGCCAGCCTCAGCCGGAACCCGGGACGGTCCGCCGCAGCGCGCGTCCTCGCCGCTCCAAACGCGTCCGCGCCGATACGCGACAGAGATCGCGCCGCGCGCACGTCGCACGCAGAGAGGCGCGCGCGTCGGTGGTCTCGGCGAAGGACGACGGCGGAGTATCGGACCGGCGCGTCGCCGTGACGTGATTGCGATCGAGCGGCAAAAAAAACCCAGCGAGGGAGGGTTGCGGTGGCTGCTCGACGGAGCTCGCTCTTGCTAGAGAAGCAAGATGCCCCCCTCCGCGGCGACGCCCGCGGCCGCGTCGCGCGTCGCGCGGACGCCGGCGCGCTGGAGGGCGCGCGGCGTGACCCCCGGCGCGTGCGCGGCGTCGCGAGGGCGCGTCGCCGCGTGGCGGCCGCGCCGCGCGCGCGCGCGGACGACGACGCGCGCGGGAATCTTCTCGCCCGGGCGGGGAGGAGGAGGACTCGGCGACTTCTTCTCGTCGGCGTCGCCGCCGGCGATGGCGACGCGCGAGCGGCGCTCGCGCGTCGTGATCCGCGCGCGCGCGAGCGCGGCGAGCGCGACGCGGAGGGACGACGACGACGCGGGACGCGCGCGGCGCGTCGTCGCGCGCGCGGCGGCCGCCGCCGATCCCGGCGGAGAGATGTCGCCGCGTCGTCCCGACCGCGACCCGCGATCGTCCTCCTCGTCCTCCTCGCCGCCGCCGCGACGCGGCCCGTTCTCGAGCGCGACCGCGAGAGACGCGATCGCGTGCGTGAGCGTGTGTTACGCCTTCGCCGCGTGGAGATGGCTGCGCGTCCCCGCGGCCGCCGCGCACGTCTCCTCCTTCGCCGCCGCCGCGCCGTCGCCCGCGCTCGCGGCGCTCGTCGCGGCGGCGGCGACGGCGGCGATCCTCCCGCTCATGCGGCTCGCGACGCACCCGGCGGCCAACTACGGCGTCAAGTGGCCGCTCCTCGCGCGCGCGGCGTTCGGCGTGAACGCCGCGCGCGTCGCGTCGAGCGCGCGGCGCGTCGTCGCCGCCGGGTTCGCCGCGACGCATTTTCTCGCGTGCGCCGAGGCGTTGCACGTCCTCGCGGCGATCCTCTCTCCGAGCCTGAGCACGTTCGGACAGGGCGCGTGGGCGCAGACCGCGGCGTACTGCGTCGCGTGGTTGTTGCAGAGCCGCGGCGTCGCGGGGATGGCGCGCGCGGCGCTCGTGAAGGGCGGCGGCGCGTTCGTCGTCGTCGCCGCGGCGTCGGCGGCGAGGGAAGGGTGGTTCAGCGGAGAGATCGTCGCGGGCGCGGCGGCGGCGGCGAAGGCGGCGAAAGCGGCCGTCGCGTCCGTCGCCGCGGACCCGGGTGGGACGTTGAACGCGCTGACGACCGCGCTGACGACCGGCGGGTTGGGCGGGTCATTCGCGAGCTCGAGCGCGCCCGCGATGGACCTGGCGCTCGCGCTCGTCGGCGTCTGGGTGATCATGACCGGCGTCGCCGTGGACACCGTCGCGGCGTCCACGGTGGACGACGCGATCGCGTCGCAGCGCGTCGGGCGGCCGCTGTCGCCCGCGCGAATCCGCGCCGCGGCGTGGTGCTCGAAGCTGCCGATCGCGGCCGCGTTCGCCGCGTTCGCGGTGAGCGTCGCGATCGACCCGGGCGCCGCGGGCCCCGGTCTGAGCGCCCTCGCCGCCGCGGTCGGCGCGCCCCCGGCGGCGATCCTCCCGCTCTTCGTCGCGATCGCCGCGCCCGCGGCGACGCAGGTCCTGCGCGCGGGCGTCCCGACGCTGTCCGACGCCGACGCCGCGATGATCGCGGCGGCGATGCTCGTCGTCTCGCAGGGGCTTCCCACGAGCGCGACGCCCGCGGCGGCGGCGGCGGTGGGCGGCGGGTTGCTCGCCGCATGTACCGCCGTCGTCGCGCCCGTGCTCGGCGTAGTCGCGACGGATTACTTTCTCCTCCGCGGGCGCGCGTTGGACACGCGCGCGCTCGTGGACGGCGGGTTGGGGCGTCGCGAGGGCGGGCCGTTCTGGTTCTGGAGAGGCGTGAACCCGCGCGCGGCGTTCGCCGCCGCGCTCGGCGCGGCGGTGCCCGTCGCCGAGTTCGCCGCCGCCGCGTTCGCCTCCGAGACCGCGGGCGTCGTCGGCGCGGTCGGCGCGATGGCCGCGAGCGTCGCGAGCGTCTCGCCCGGGCTCGCGCTCGCGCGCTCCGCGACGCTCTCGGCGGCGATTTCGTCCGCGGCGTTCGCGGCGTTCAACGCCGTCGCGCCGCCGCGGAGGATCGGCGAGGAGGACGCGTCCTACGCGGATCTCGGATACGGCTCGGGGTCTGGGTCCGCGGCCGCGTCCGCGACCGCGACGGCGTCGCCGGAACAGAAGCTGACGCGGCCCGCAATCGCAGATTACAGCGACGCCGCGTACTTGGACGACGTCATCGACGCGGAGAGCGTCGAGGCCGCGGAGGCGGAGACGGTGAGCCGCTCGCGGCGCAGCGAGAGGTCGCGATCGAGGTCGAGACGCGCGGGCGGCGGGCCCGACGACGACGACGACGACGACGACGACGACGACGACGACGACGACGACGTCGTCGTCGTGAGAGATCGCCTGGAGCGCATGCTCGACCTCGAGATGGAACCCGCGTCGAGCTCGGACAGAGACCGGCGGTTGGACGTCGCGCTCGGGGTGTCCCTCCGCGCGGAGCTCACCGCGCAGCTCCGACGGAGAGAAAAGCGCGAGAGAGAGTTACGCGACGCCGTCTCTCGCGGGGAATTCGTCCCCGAGAAGACGCTCGCGCGCGTGAAAGCGGACGCGGACGCGCTCAGGAACGAGGTCGCGGCGTACGACGAGAGCGCGGAGGCGGACGCGGAGGCGCGCCTGATCGAACGGTCCGTCTCGGAGCTCGCGCGCGCGCGGCGGGCGCGCGGCGCGGCGGCGGGCGTGTCGTATCTCGACGCCGACGGAAACGCGAAGGACGACGCGACGAACGAGTGGGCGGAGGTGTCCATCGCCGCGTCCGAGGTGACGAAACTAGACGTCCAGATCGAGAAGCTCGCCGCGCGCGCGTCCGTGACCGGGAAGCCCTACGACGCGGACGAGATGCACGAGCTCCGCGAGCGTCGAACGGTGTGGGGGTTACGGCTCGTCGGCGCGCAGATTAAGGGCGTCGCGGGGCTCGCGTCCGCGGTCAGGACCCGCGGGCGGAGCTTCGTCCCGGAGGAAGATATCGCGGCGGAGATGCGACGGCTAGAGGAGCTCGCCGCGGAGAAGTCCGCGCTGCTGGAGCGGCTGTCCGAGACGGAGCGAAAGGGCGCGGAGGCGAGCGGCGCCGCCGAGCGCCTGCGCGCGGAGGTTGAAAATTTGAAAACGCAGCTCGAGGACGCGCGGGAAGACGCCGCCGCGGGCGCGGAGTCCGCGGAGATCGCCGCGTTCTTAGAAGAGAAGCTCCGCGACTTGCGAGACGAAAAGTCAGCGGGCGACGCCGCCGCGGAGGGCGAGATCGCCGCGCTGAGAGCGCGCGTCGCGGCGCTCGACGCGACGCTCGCGGAGAAAGAAGCCGCGTTGCGCGTCGCCGGCGAAGAGGACGCGCTCGCGATCGAGGACGAGATCGCGGACCTGCGCGCGGACATCTCCACGCTGCGCGGTCAGATGGCCGCGAAGGACGTCGCGTCCGGGGAGGCGATGGACCAGCTGCGGACGCAGCTCAGGGAGACGAGAGACGCGCTCGCCGCATCGGAGAAGCGACTGTCGAACGCCAAGGCGCGCGAGGAGAGCCTCTCGGAGAGCCTCGCGGCGCGCGCGCGCGCCGCCGCCGCGGCGGCGGACGCGGAGAAGACCGCGTCGTCGTCGTCGTCGATCGCGGAGGGCGTCGCGGCGGCGGCGGCGAGGAAAGAGACGGAGACGCTGCGCGGCGAGCTGTCCGACGCGGAGGCGCGGTTGCGAGCGATCGAGTCGAGAGCGGCGGAGGCGGAGACCTCCGCGCGAGCCGCCGCCGACGCGGCGAAGCGATCCGAGGCGGAGAACAAGGCTGCGGCGACGCGCGCGAGGGAGCGCGTCGACGAGATCGAAGCCGCGCTCGCGGACAAGGAGCGCGCGCTCGCGAGCGCGCTCGACGCCGTCGCGCGCGCGGACGCGAATAACGTCGACCTCGTTAAGAACGTCGACGAGCTCCGAGCGGAGATTTCGCGCGTCGGCGCCGTCGTCGAAGAGAAGACGGTGGAGCTGGCGAAGCTCCGAGCGGACGGGAGCGCGGGGACGCAGCGCGCGCGCGCCGACTTGGAGGCTGCGCGCGAGCGTTTCGAGCGCCTCAGCGACGTGTTATCGAAGCAGAAGCTGGAGGTGGACGCCGCGCTCGAGCGCGCGCGCGTCGCGCAGGACGCGAGGGACGAGGCGGAGGCGTCGGCGAGAACCGCGGGCGGGAGAATCGCCGCGACGGAGATGAAAGCGTCCGTCGCCGCCGCGGAGCTGAAGCGCCTCAGAGATCGGATAAACGAGCTGGAGGACGCGTCCGCGGTGGCCGCCGCGAGCGCGGCGGCGGATAAGGCTGAGCGCGACGCCGCGGACGCGGACGCGGCGGCGTCGAGAGCCGAACGCGACGCGATTCAAGCGGAACTCGAAGAGCTCAGAAGCGCGTACGCGGGCAAAGAGGCTGAGATGGCCGTCGCGGACGCGACGCTGAAGCGCGAGCGCGACGCCAAGGCGGCCGCGGAGACGCGCGCGGAGAAGCTCTCGACCGAGCTCAGGGCGTCCGTCGTCGCCGCGAGGGCAAACTCAGCCGCCGTCGCGGAGCTCTCGTCGAAAGTCGACGCGCACGACGCGCAAGTCGCGGAGCTCAGGGCGTCGCTCGCCGCGCGCGACGCGGAGGCGGCCGCGCTGACGGCGCGCGAAGAAGCGCTCAGGGCGGACGCGGACGCGGCGGCGCGAGCGAAAGCCGCCGCGGACGTCGCGGAAGCGGCGATGACGGCGACGTTGAACGAACGCGTCGGGGCGCTCGAGGCGGCGTTGAGCGAAAAAATCGCCGAGGTGTCCGCCGCCGTCGCGGCGTCCGACGCGCTGCGCGCGAAGGTGCCCTCGCGCGGGTTCATCGACGCGCTCTTCGGCGGCGCGAAGGCACCGTCGCGGGCGGGCGAGACGTGGTCCGCGCGCGACCTCGAGGTGGCGCTCGAGGCGCGGATGCGCGAGCTCGAGCGCGCCGCGGACGACGCGGCGGCAAAAGAGAGCGACGAAGAATTGAAAAAGGTGACGCGCGACTTGGAGGCGATGCGCGGGCTGCTCGCCGCGCGCGACGCCGCCGTCGCGGACTCGGAGGCGAAGCGCACGTGTTTAGAGGCGTCCATAGAGGCGAAATCGAGGGATCTCGGCGCGCTGGAGGCGATCAAAATCGAAGCCGCGGAGACGCGCGCGCGGTTGGAGGAGAAGGAAGCCGCGCTGGCGGAGGCGCGGGCGGCGCTCGCCGAGGCGGAGTCGTCGACGGCCGCGACGACGCGCGCGTTCGCGGTCGCGGAGCAGGAGATCGGCGAGGCGTTGCGCCAGGTGCAGATCCTGCGCTCGGAGCGCGAGACCGCGGAGGCGGAGGTGGAGCGATTGAACGCGACGCTCGCGTCCGTGGAGGACGCGAAGCTCGAGGAGATTCGCGCGCTCGAGAAGAAACTCGCGAGCGCGGAGTCGTCGACGAACGCGACGACGCGCGCGTTCGCGGTCGCGGAGCAGGA
>MDSW01110842.1_pt1 | contig 13662 bp, 14 predicted proteins | sample 811171 | NCBI WGS metagenome assembly MDSW01 (sample SAMN05326641, study PRJNA326480) | marine metagenome | isolation source: seawater | place: Atlantic Ocean: North West | collected 2012 | reverse complement strand
GCAGAAGATATTTTTCAAGATGCATTTATAAAAGTTATTAATACCATAAAGAAAGGCAAGTATAATGAACAAGGTAAATTTATTGTATGGGTTATGACCATCACTCATAATTTAATTATGGATTATTTTAGAAAACAAAAAAAGACAAAGTTTTTAAAACCAACAGATAATTTTAATGTTTTTGATGTATTAAATAATGGAGAGTTAAATATTGAACAAAAACTGGTTGAGGAACAAATTGTTACAGAATTAAAATCTTTAATTAAAGATTTACCTTTCGAACAAAAAAGAATTCTTGAGATGAGGTATTATTCTAAAATGAGTTTCAAAGAGATTTCAGAAAATTGCGGAATAAGTATTAATACAGCTTTAGGGAGAATGCGTTATGCTATAATTAATCTTAGAAAAATTATTCAAAAAAAAGGTGTGGCACTTACCTAAAAAGGTAATTTTTCTTCACATCTCCGTTATTATATATGTTAATAATGATTTGATTTTTTGTTGCTTTTATTACTTTTCTTCCTAATAAATCATATGTAGATATTATTTCTTTACTTGAATTAGTATTGGGAGATGAAATCTTTTTTACAATATTAATTCCATTTTTAGTATAATATTGATTTCCCTTTTCCCATACTATAAATAATTCTTTTTCGGTGTTATTATAAGAGTTCCATAATTTTAATTTTATTTCCTCACCTTCTTTTGCTCCATCTTTTTCTTCTGATAGAATATCATCTCCCCATATTGTTATTGCTAAATTATAGTCATTGTATATAGTAGAACCAATAAGATTTCCTTCATTGTCAAAAGCTCCTATTTCATCACCAAAATATATATCTGTTTCCCAAGAATTTTTTGGAATACCTATAATCATGTTATGATCTGTTTTTATTTTTGTCTTAAAATACCTTCTTTTTTCTTTAATTTCATTCTCATATCTAGCGGATATAGATGGGTATGAAAATTGAGTTAGGTTTTCTAATTTTATTTGATAACCTTCTCCAGGAATCATATTTCCAATTGAATTTAATCCAAATTCTGGCCAATAAACATTTCCAGAGCCATTTTTTAGAATTTTTAATGGCCCTTGGTTTAGAACAATAGAATTCATCATCTCAACAGTATTTCCTGGTTCAGGGTGTAAATATCCAATTAAATTCCACCCTTCATTAAATATAATAGGTGTGTTGTGAGGAATTAAATTTCCCTCTACTGTAATTTGATTAAAAGAATTCATCTTTACTTGATAACCTTCTCCTATTGTAAGATTTCCAATTGAATTTAATCCAAAAATAGGCCAATAAACATTTCCATTTTCATCTTTCATGATTTCTAAATTGTTAACAACAGGATTAAATATAGATTCAACATTGTTGTTATATGGGTCAATATATGTAGATATAATAGACCATCCTTCTTGTAAATCTATAATTTGACTTAATCCACAATTCAAAGAATCAACACTAAAATTAAAAGTTTTAGAGCAGTCATTAGCGTCTTTCACTATTAATGTATATGTCCCTGCTGTTAATTCATTTATGTTTTGAGTATTAGCAGAAAAATCATTTGGACCACTCCAAATATAAACATATTCTTCTCCTATACTAAAAGGAGTTCCTCCGCTTATTTGAACTTCTATCGAACCATTTTCTTGCTGGTTACATTCGTGATTAATTAAAGGAATTAGAGTCGTGATTTCTGTTGGATGTGATATAATAATATTGCTTATATCACTTTGATTTCCTACAGCATCAATAACATAAACGAGATAACATCCTGCGGATAATGCATTAATATCTTCAATCAGGGTTTCGTTTCCATTGTATTCCGCATCACAATCATCATCTAAATATATAAATGGGCCTAAATAATAATTTCCTGTAGAGTTAGGGTCAATATATGGAGTGTCTGAAGAGATTTCATTATTCAATATCGCATTATTTATTTCATCTAATCCCTCAAATGGTACTCCACCATCAATTCCAGGAGGAATCCAGGCAACTCTACCTTCTAAATCTCCAAAACAAAAATTTAAATCAGAATTTCCTTCTAATGTTATACTAAAGTTATCAGAAGAGACTCTTTTATTAACTATAGGTTCGTTATTTGTTTTTTGAGAAAAAACAGATGAGAAAAGTAGAGTTAATATGACGGATAATACTGCTTTCATAAATGCTTGTTCCCATTTTTATTTATTTGAATACTTAGAGTAATAAACTTTTATATTTTACAAATTTAAGTAAATAAAATGATAATATTTTTTTTATTCTTTCGTTTAGTTCATATAATCAATAAATGCGTATGAATAAAATTTTTACTAAAACCCAGTTAAAACATATTAATTCTTTTTTAGATAGTGAATTAAAAATAATCGAAAAAGAGATAATTTTGAATCAAAAATCAAAGAGAAAAACAAAAAAATTCATTTTAGATTATTCAAAATCTTTATCTTCTGATCAAAAAAAAACAAATCTTTTTATTTTAAACTAAATTTCAATAGTTTTAGTTTAATTAGATTTTGATGAAAAAAAAAGAAAAGGTTGATTATATTATTTCAAAATTGGAAGAACTTTTTCCTAATCCTCCAATTCCCTTGAAGCATAAGAATTCGTATACTCTTTTAATTGCAGTTTTATTGTCCGCAAGGTGTACAGACGAAAGAGTAAACAAGGTGACCCCAATTCTTTTTAAAAAAGCAGACAGCCCCAAAAAAATGATTAAACTTTCCATAGAGGAAATAAGAGAAATAATACGGCCTTGTGGATTGTCGCCACAAAAATCAAAAGCTATTTTTGGTTTGTCAAAAATTTTAATTAAAAAACACAATAGTATTGTACCAGATAATTTTGAAGATTTAGAAAATTTACCAGGAGTTGGTCATAAAACAGCATCTGTTGTCATGTGTCAAGTATTTAAAAAGCCAGCATTTCCAGTAGACACTCATATTTTTCGTTTAATTAAAAGATGGGGTATTAGTAAAGGAAAAAGTATTCAAAAAATAGAAAAAGATTCAAAAAAAGCTTTTCCAAAAGAGTTATGGATTAAACTACATTTACAAATAATTTATTTTGGCAGAAAATACTGTCCTGCTAGATCTCACGATATTAATAATTGTCCTATATGTAGCGTTGTTAATAACAAGTACATTAATTAGAATAAAAAGAGTTATTTTTTAATTACATTTGGTGGAAACAAATTTTTAATATGTTAAAACTGTCAGAAGGGGATAAGGCTCCAGATTTCTTTGGAAACAATCAATATGGAAATCAAATTTCATTAGTTGATTTTCAGCAAAAAAAAGTTATTTTATATTTTTATCCAAAAGATAACACACCAGGGTGTACTGCGCAAGCTTGTAATCTTACTGAAAATATTAACGAATTTAAAAATAAAGGATATGAGATTTTAGGTGTAAGTCCGGATAATCAAAAATCTCATTTGAAATTTTCTGAAAAATACAATTTAGCATTTGATTTAATAGTAGATGATACTAAAAGTATTTGTAAACTTTATGGTGTTTGGGGAAAGAAGAAATTTATGGGTAGAGAATATGAAGGTGTTCATAGAACAACATTTATTATAAATGAAGAACAAAAAATAGAGAAAATAATAACTAAAGTAGATACAAAAAATCATACGAATCAAATTTTATCATTATGACAAAAGAAAAGGATTTAAAATTGCAGGCTCTAAAACTTGCTATGGAAAAAATAGATAAAGCTTATGGTAAAGGCTCTATTATGAAGTTAGGAGATATGATAATAGAAAAAATAGATTCAATCTCGACAGGTTCTATTTCTATTGATGCCGCATTAGGTGTTGGTGGGCTTCCAAAAGGAAGAGTTATTGAAATATTTGGGCCTGAGTCTTCAGGAAAAACAACATTAACAATACATGCTATTGCCGAATGTCAAAAGCAAGGAGGTATTGCGGCTTTTATTGATGCAGAACATGCTTTTGATAGATTTTATGCCGAAAATTTAGGTGTTGATATAGAAAATTTGGTTATTTCTCAACCCGACAATGGAGAGCAAGCATTAGAAATAGCAGATAATTTAATAAGATCAGGGGCTATAGATTTAATCATTATTGATTCTGTAGCAGCCTTAACTCCAAAAAGTGAAATTGAAGGAGAAATGGGAGATGCTTCAGTAGGTGTTCAGGCAAGATTAATGTCAAAAGCTTTAAGGAAAATGACAGCTAGTATCAGTAAAACTGGAGCAACTTGTGTGTTTATTAATCAACTTAGATCTAAAATTGGGATTATGTTTGGTAATCCAGAAACTACAACTGGAGGAAATGCGTTAAAGTTTTATTCATCTGTTAGAATAGATATAAGAAGAAGTACACAAATCAAAGATGGTGAAAAAATTTTAGGTAATAGAACAAGAGTGAAGATTGTAAAAAATAAAATTGCTCCTCCATTTAGAAGAGCAGAATTTGATATTATGTATGGTCAAGGAATTTCAAAAACAGGTGAGATTATTGATTTAGGTGTGGAGCATGAAATAATTGAAAAAAGTGGTTCTTGGTATAGTTATGATGGAACAAAACTAGGCCAGGGAAAAGAAGCTGTTAAAAATCTATTAAAAGACAATCCAGAATTAATGTCACAATTAGAAATAAAAGTTAAAGAAGCTATCGTCTAATAAATAAAGCCTTGTGAATCCAAGATATTTGTTATTTATTTTTACTTTTTTCTTGATTTCTTGTTCGGATTCCAGATTTTCAAAAAAAAAAATCAAAGAAGTTTCTTTTAAAAAAGAAAAAAATTATGATTATTATTTTCAGGAAGGGAAATTAGATTCAGCTAAAATTTATATTGAAGAATTATATAACAAAGAACCAAATGATAAAAACATTTTAGTAAAGCGAGGTGATATTTACTTTCTATTAAATGATTTTGAAGTAGCTGAAGAGTCCTGGTTAAAGTGTGTTTCGCTTGATTTAAAGGATGAGGTTTGTTATGAAAAGTTAACTAATTTATATTGTGTTGTAGATGGTTTAATAGGTGAGAACTGTTATAATATTATTTCTAAAACTTTAAAAATTAATGAAGACAATAAAATTGCTCTTTTTTATAAAGCCAAGCGTTTTTCAAAAGAAAACAATATTAATAATGCAATTAACTTATATGAAAAGCTATTAAAAGACGATCCAAATAATTTAATACTTTTAAATGAATTAGCAGTTTTATATGAACCTAGTAGTCTTCAATCTAAAGTGTACTATAATAAAATGGTAGAAATAGATTCTAATTATATTGGTTTTTATGGATTAGCTATGCATTTTCAAAAAAATCAATTATTTGAAAGTGCAATAGAAAATTACAATAATGCTTTAAGTATAGAAAAAAACAAAAACGCATACTATAATATTGGTTATTGTTATTTAGAGATGAATTTTCCTGATAAAGCAATTGATTTTTTTTCGAAAGTAATAAATATAGACCCCTCTCATGTATTAGCTTATTATGGAAGGGGTTATTCTTATAGTCTAATAAAAAAAAATAAATTAGCAATAGAGGACTATAAATTCTGTTTAATGTTAGAGCCAGGTTTTGAAGATGCCAGAAATCAATTAGAAAAAATAAAGTAAAATTATTTTTTCAGGCTTTGCACTAAAGATTTAAAAATTTCTGGTTCATTCATAGCTAAATCTGCTAATACCTTCCTGTTTAAATCGATATTATTTTTTTTCAACAAACCCATGAATTGAGAGTAAGACATTCCATGTTCTCTTACCCCTGCATTAATTCTTTGTATCCAAAGTGCACGGAAGTTTCGTTTTTTTGTTTTTCTGTCTCTATAAGCATAAGATAATGCTTTTTCAACTGCGTTTTTTGCAACTGTATAGACATTCTTTCTTCTTCCAAAAAAACCTTTTGCTTGTTTTAATATTTTTTTTCTTCTTGCTTTTGAAGCTACGGAGTTAATTGACCTTGGCATATTTTTCTATTTTTTTGTAATTAGCGGTTTTTAAAAAAAACACTTTAAGGCATAATTACATGGTTGATAATTTTATTTACAAAGTTGAATTTTGATGTTTGGTGTATCGGCTTCATGTACCAATCCACTTTTTGTTAAATTTCTTTTTCTTGTTGTTGCTTTTTTAGTCAGAATATGACTTTTAAAAGCGTGCTTTCTTTTTATTTTCCCACTTCCTGTAATCGAAAAACGTTTTTTTGCACTAGATTTTGTTTTCATTTTAGGCATAGCTTTTTATTTTAATGGTGTTAATAACATATTCATTTTTTTTCCTTCTAATTTTGGCAGTTGATCTACTTTAGCAATTTCTTCTAATTCTTGTGCTAATTTCAATAAAATCATTTCGCCTTTATCTTTAAATATAATTTGTCTTCCTTTAAAAAAGACATAAGCTTTCAATTTACATCCATCACTCAAGAATCTTTTCGCATGGTTAAGTTTAAAGTTGAAATCATGTTCATCAGTATTTGGTCCAAATCGAATTTCTTTTACTATAACTTTAGTAGTTTTTGCTTTTAATTCTTTTTGTTTCTTTTTTTGATTATATAAAAACTTTTGATAATCCATTATTTTACAAACGGGAGGGTCTGCTTTAGGAGAAATTTCTACTAAATCTAAACCAATGCTTTTAGCATAGGCGAGAGCTTTTTTAGTATTTGAAATATCGCTTGCTGTGTTGTTGTCAACTGTATTGTCACCAACTAAACGAATATTAAAACTTAATATCTCTTCATTAATCCTATGAGGATTCTGTTTTTTGACTCTACCCCTGTAAGGTTTTCTTCTTCTATTAAAAGCTATAACATTTTTTTTTAAATTAAACTTCCAGTTCTTTTTTTATTTCTTGACTTATGTGATTGTAAAAATCGTCGTAAGTCATACTTCCTAAATCTTCTTTTCCTCTCTTTCTAACTGAGATGCATTTTTCTTTTAATTCTTTTTCACCTATGATAATCATATATGGTGTTTTTTTGATTTCAGCATCCCTAATTCGTTTTCCAATTGTTTCCGATCTAATATCAATGTGAGCGCGAATTTCGTAATTTTTTAGGAATTTTAAAATTTTATTTGAATATTCTGTAAATTTTTCACTTACAGGAAGAATTACTACTTGTTCAGGAATAAGCCACAAAGGGAAGTTTCCGGCAGTATGTTCTATTAAAATAGCTAAAAATCTCTCGAGAGAACCAAAAGGAGCTCTGTGTATCATTATTGGTCGGTGACTTTTATTATCTGACCCAATATATTCTAATTCAAATCTTTCAGGTAAGTTGTAATCTACTTGGATTGTGCCTAATTGCCAATTTCTACCTAATGCATCTTTTATCATAAAATCTAATTTAGGGCCATAAAAGGCTGCTTCTCCATATTCAATTATTGTTTTTATATTTTTATTTTTTGTTGCTTGGAGAATAGCAGATTCTGCTAAATCCCAATTCTTTTCAGAACCTATATATTTTGTTTTGTCTTCTTTATTTCGTAAAGAAATTTGTGCTGTATAATCTTCAAATTTTAAAACTTTCAAAACATATAATACAATATCAATTACTTTTTTAAATTCTGTTTCTAGTTGTTTTTCTGTAACAAAAATATGAGCATCATCTTGAGTGAAACCTCTTACTCTTGTGAGTCCGTGTAATTCTCCACTTTGTTCATATCTATAAACTGTTCCAAATTCTGCGTATCGGATAGGTAAATCTTTATATGATTTAGGAGAAGATTTAAATATTTCACAATGATGAGGGCAGTTCATGGGTTTTAGGAAAAACTCTTCTTTTGAAGAAGGTGTTTTTATTGGCTGAAAAGAATCTTCGCCATATTTTTCATAATGTCCAGAACAAACATAAAGATCTTTATTTCCAATATGAGGAGAAACTACAGATTCATATCCAGATTTAACTTGTAAGTTTCTCATGAATTTTATTAATTCATCTCTTATGATAGTACCTTTTGGGAGCCAAAGAGGTAATCCTTGTCCAACTTTTTTGGAGAATGTGAATAATCCCATTTCTTTTCCAATTTTTCGATGGTCTCTTTTCTTTGCTTCTTCAAGTAAAACTAAATATTCGTTTAATTCTTTTCTTTTCGGAAATGATATTCCATATAATCGCGTGAGTTGTTCATTATTTTCATCGCCTTTCCAGTAAGCTCCAGCAACATTTAATAATTTGACCGCTTTAATGAAATTAGTATTTGGAATGTGAGGGCCTTTGCAAAGATCTGTAAAATTTCCTTGTGTATAGAATGTGATATTTCCATCCTCTAAATCTTCTAAAAGTTCTAATTTATATTTATTTTTTTTCTTTTTGTAATATTTTATAGCTTCCGATTTACTAATTTCTTTTCTGCTAAATGTATTTTTTTGAGATGCTAATTCTAGCATTTTTTTTTCAATTTTCTCAAAATCATCTGATGAAATGGTAATATCCTTAGGAAGTTCTATATCGTAATAAAAACCATTTTCAATTGGTGGGCCAATTGTAAATTTTGCTTCCGGAAAAAAAAATTGAATTGCTTCTGCCATTAAGTGAGCAGAAGAGTGCCAAAGTATAGATTTACTTTTTTCATCATTCCATGTAAGAAGATTTAAATTCAATAATTTACCTTCTTGAAGTTCTCTGTTAGCATCCCAAAGTTCGCCATTAATTTCAGCAGCTAATACATTTCGGGCAAGTCCTTCACTAATACTTTTTGCAATATCTAGAGAAGTAGTTCCTTTTGGGAATTCTTTTTTTGTGTTATCAGGTAGTTGAATTTTTATCATGATTACTTTGTCGATTGTAAATATACAAATTTAGGAATATGAAAAACAGCCTTTAAATTAGGTTTGAATAACTCCTGTTTTAAATTCTTTTATAGAACTATTATTGCTTGCTTCAATTCCTATTGATAAAACTTTCCTAGTATCTAAAGGGTTTATTATTTGATCAATCCATAGTCTAGATGCAGCATAATAAGGAGAAGTTTGTTTGTTATAATTTTCTTTTATCTTTTTTTTCAAGGATTTCTCCTCCTTTTCAGAAATCACTTTTCCTAATTTTTCTAATCGACTTTTTTCTAGATTTAATAATACATTTGAGGCTTGGTCTCCACCCATTACTGCTATTCTAGCAGTTGGCCATGCAATAATAAGCCTTGGGTCATATGCTTTTCCACACATTGCATAATTCCCCGCTCCATAAGAGTTTCCTATAATTACTGTAAATTTAGGCACTGTGCTATTTGCCATGGCGTTTACCATTTTTGCTCCATCTTTAATAATACCTCCATGTTCTGATTTTGACCCAACCATAAAACCAGTTACGTCTTGTAAGAATACTAAAGGTATTTTTTTCTGATTACAATTCATTATAAATCTTGCCGATTTATCTGCACTTTCAGAATAGATAACGCCTCCTATTTGCATTTCCCCTTTTCCATTTTTGACAATGGTTCTTTGATTTGCAACAATACCCACTTCCCAACCATCGATTCTAGCATATCCACAAATAATAGTTTTTCCATAGTCTTTTTTATATTCAATGAATTTGCTTTCATCAACTAGTCTTTCTATAACCTTATTCATATCATATTGCTTGTCTCTTTTCTTTGGAATAATACCAAGGATTTCTTTTGGCTCTTTTTTAGGTTCTTTACTTTCTTTTCTTAGAAAACCTACTTTTTTACAATCAGATGTTTTTTCAATTAAATCTCGAATCAATAATATCGCTTCTTTATCATTTTTACATATATAATCAGCCGTTCCTGATATTTCAGCATGTGTTTTTGCCCCTCCAAGAGTTTCATTATCAATAACCTCACCTATAGCCGCTTTTACTAAATGTGATCCTGCTAAAAAAACACTACCACTTTTTTCTACAATAATTGTTTCATCACACATAATAGGCAAATAAGCACCTCCAGCTACACAGCTTCCCATGATTGCGGCAATTTGAGGTATACCCATAGAAGACAAAATCGCATTATTACGAAATTGTCTACCAAAATGTTCTTTATCTGCAAAAATATCATTTTGTAATGGTAGAAATATACCCGCGCTATCAACTAAATAAATAATAGGTAGTTTATTTTCTATAGCAATTTCTTGTGCTCTAAGGTTTTTTTTTGCTGTCATTGGAAACCATGCTCCTGCTTTTACAGTTGCGTCATTAGCGACAATCATACACTTTTTAGAATGGATCGTGCCTATTCCAACCAAAACACCAGCAGAGTTACATCCACCGTGCTCTTGATACATTCCCATTGCAGCTAAAGATCCAATTTCTAAGAAATCCGTGTTTGGGTCTATTAAAATAGAGACTCTCTCTTTTGCTGTTAACTTGCCTTTGTTTTTATGTTTTTCTATCGCTTTTTTTCCTCCTCCTAAATTAGAATTAGATAAATGATGCTTTAATTCACCTATTAAAAGGTTCATGTTGTCTTCATTTTTATTAAAAACTAAATCTTTCATTTTTACCATATATTAAATATAGTTATTTGTTTTTTTTCAATCTAGAAATAATAGTATTCTTACTTTCATTTCCTAAATTAAATAATAAATCAATAATTGAATATTTTTCTAAATCTTTATTCTTGTTTAAAAAATTTTGCTGGTATTTAATTAAAATAGGCTGTGTTAATTTTAGCCTTTTTTGTCTAAAATCTAGATAGCTATCCCCATAATCTTGAATATATTCATTCGTGTAGTTAATCTTTTTTTTAATATTTAATTCTTTTAAAAAATAACTTAAAAGATTAGAATTTAAATCTAATAATAGATTGTGTTTTTTGTTTATTATTTGAGATATTTCATTTATATAATGAATAAAAAAAGGACTATTTCCATAAGCTGTTTTTATACTTTGTAAATGTTTTTTTCTCCAAATACTACTTGAGATTTGTAAATTTTTAAAAATCATTTTAGATTTTCCTTTTCTTTCAATTGGCACAGTAAGTTTTTGATTTCCATTAGGTCCTAAAATAATAGCATGATTTCGAAAAGATTGCTTAATGTAAAATTCATGTGATTCTATTAAAACATTTTCATATTTTAAAATTAAATAAAAGTAATATATGCTAGGTAAATAAGAACTTGGAAGAATTATAGTTTTTATTTGTTTCATTTTAATTTTTGCTCTTTAGCATCTTTCCAAAAAAAGAACCACAATGTTAATTAGCACAATAAGAACAGGTAAAACAATTAGTTATAGATTATTCTTTTTTTAAATTTTTCAATGAATTATATATTTTTTTTCTAAAGTATATAATTATCATAAAAACTATAAAGTGAGGTAAATACCATCTAGAATTCCCATCTCCATGAATTGTTGTAAACATTCTTTTCCATCTAATTTTATTATAAATTTTATCAGCTTTTAAATCTACACTTAACCAAAGAAATATAGGTTTTCCTACTATATGATTTTCAGGAACAAACCCCCATGCCCTAGAATCTTGAGAATTATGTCTATTATCTCCCATCATCCAATAATAATCCATCTGAAATGTGTAAACTGTATCAGATTCCTTTAGTTGATATGACTCGTAATTTTGAATTACATCTTTATATATTGCTAGGGTAGAATCATTTAAAATTATTTGGTCACCTTTTTTTGGAATATAAATTGGTCCATAATTATCGTAATCCCAATTATGTTTCCATTTATAAGGGAATAAACTAGTTGTCTTTCTAGTTAAAATATCTGTATATGTATTGTGGTTATATCCATATATTGAAAATGGAAATTCTTCCCCAAGAGAATCTATTAATTCTTGTGATATTCTAGTATGTTCTATCTTTTCCCTATATCCTGATTTCACTTCGTTTTTTACTAAATTTTCAACCTCTTCTTGAGTTCCGTAAACTATCATGTCTTTTATTTTACTATATAAGTTAGTGTTATATCTTCCGTTTTTGTCTATAAAAGGTGGCCAAATTAATGCTGTTTCAAGATTATAATTATTTTGAAAAGCTCTATCTATTTTACTTTTTTCTATCGGTTTTCCAATTGGCTTCAAGTATTTCAAATGATTGTCTTTTTTAAATTTAATCCAATAAGCATGCTGAATAACACCTCTATTTGGAGATTTCTTTTGGTTTCCATTGATAATTAAATTCCCGTTTTTAATCTCTAAAGTATCACCAGCAATTCCTGTACATCTTTTTACATAGTTTGTTTTTTTATCAAAAGGCATATTTTTTTGTAAGTTATCAGTAGGCCAATTAAAAACTACGATGTCATTATTTTTTATTTTTTGAAATCCAGGTAATCTATTATATCCGAATTGGATCCAGTCTAGATAAGATGGGGTGTTTTTTGTAAATGGAAGTTTATTATGCATGAAAGGTAAAAAAATAGGAGTGTTAGGGACATTTGAACCATAATTAAATTTACTTACAAATAAAAAATCACCTCTTATCAATGTTCCTTCTAATGATGATGTCGGTATAACATATGGTTGGATTAAAAACACATGAATTAAAGTGGCTGCAATAATGGCGAAAACTACAGACTCAAACCATTCTCTTAATGGAGTTTTTTTTTCTTTTTTTCGTTCAGTTCTCTTTTTCCAGGGAGTCCAATTAATAAAATAAAAAAAGTAATGATCAATCACAGCAAGAATACCAAAATAAAACCATTTTAAAGCCTCAATTTTAGTTATTTTTACACATAAAAAAATAAAAACAATATAGATTAATGAACTAACGACGAATAGGCCTAGGTTTTTATATTTTTGATTCATTTTTTCTATTTATTAACACAAAATTAATTTTTTATTCTTGTAATTTTATTTTTAATGAGATTAATTCTATAGTGTTTTGTTGATTATTAAAAACAGGGTGGAAACTTAAGGATAGATTTTCATTTACATTGTATTCAAATAGATGTGCATCGACATAAGCATCCGTAATATTAAGTAAATAAATAATGGTCCCAATAATAATAGATAAATCTTTTTTATTTCTGTAATAGTCTTGTAGTGTAATCAATCCATTTTCCGAATAATTTAAATAATTATCAATAGTAGTATCATTACCATCAGTTCGTATAATATATGCATCTTTATATTGTTGGAATTTTTGATTGTAAAAACTATACGCATATATTGCCCCCCCAATACTACTAAGTATAATAGGTGTTTTCCAATATTTTTTATTATACAGCTGACCTAATCCCGGGCATGCCATTGATAATAATGATGCTTTTGTGGGAGATTTTTTTTGAGCAAAAATATTAGAACTAAATAATAATATAAAAACTAGAAATTTAAGTTTCAAGTACATTGATTATTTTATTTAGTTCTTTTTCTGATTTAAATGTAATTTGTATGTTTCCAGAGCCATTTTCGAATGATTTTATTTTCACATTCATTTCAAGAATTTGGTTTAATTTTTTTTCAGTTTCTTTTAATTTTTCAGATAAAACATTTTTTTTTGTTTTTGATTTCTTTTTTGTGTTTAAATCTTCTCTAATCATTTTTTCTGTTTCTCTGACAGATAAATTTTTGGATATAATAAACTTATAAAAATCAAGTTGTTTTTCTTGATTTGATATACTTAATAAACATTTTGCATGGCCTACCGTTAATATAAAATCTCTCAATCCAGCTTGAATAATAGGGTGTAAATTTAAAAGTCTTAAGTAGTGACTAATAGTAGCTCTCTTTTTTCCTATTTTCTCAGCTAAATTTT
>MDSW01086058.1_pt1 | contig 13662 bp, 13 predicted proteins | sample 811171 | NCBI WGS metagenome assembly MDSW01 (sample SAMN05326641, study PRJNA326480) | marine metagenome | isolation source: seawater | place: Atlantic Ocean: North West | collected 2012 | reverse complement strand
TTTTGCTAATAAAATCTGACCCATACAATTATTTATTTTATGTGCACCTGTATGATTCAATTCATCTCTTTTAAAATAAATTTTAGGACCTTTTAAATCTTCAGTTATTCTTTTTGCGTAAAATAATGGACTTGGCCTTCCAACGTATGTTTTTAAATAATAGTCAAATTCTTCAATAAATTCTTTGTCATTTTTTATTTTTTTGTATTCTTTTTCAACATCTATAATTAAAGGCATTAAAGTTTCAGAGACATATCTACCTCCAAACTTGCCAAAATAACCTTTTTCATTAGGATTGTTCTTATAATTATTCCTATGCATCATTAAATTTAACCATAAAATTATTTATAATATCATTATCTTTAATGCCAAGTTTTTTTTCTAAACTTGATGATAAATCGATTCCATAAGGTTTAATTTTTGATTTAATTTCAAATATATTATCTATATTGATCCCTCCAGATAGAAACCAGGGTTTTTCCATATTCAAATTTTTAATAATTTCCCAATCAAATTTTTTTGCATTACCCCCAGGTAATTCATTTACACCTGGCTTATAATCGAACAAAAAATAATCTACATTAATAAAATTATCTATTTCTTTTAAATCACTTTTTTCTTTAATAGATATTTTTTTAATAATCTTGACATTTAAACTTTTAAATTCATTTATGTATTCATTGTTTTCATTTCCATGAAGCTGGACAAATTTTAAATTTAAAATTCTTATTATGTTTTTTAAATTTTCAATATTTTCATCAACAAATACACCAACTCCTTTAATAGATAAATTTTTTGAGTCTTCTTGTAGTTTTAACGCTTCATCAATAATTATATTTCTTGGACTATTCTTATAAAAAATCATTCCAAAAAAATTAACATTATTATTATTGCAACAAATTAATGTGCTCTTATTTTTAATTCCACATATTTTAATTAGCATGTTATTTTATTGAAGCATTAATTTTTTTAATAACATTTAGAGGATCTTTTGATTTTAAAATTGGACGACCAATAACTAGGAGATTAGCACCAAGTTTCATTGCTTCTTTCGGGCTTAAAATTCTCTTTTGGTCATCATTTTTAATAATACTACCCTTCAATCTTACACCAGGTGTAACTATTATAAAATTCTTGTCCATTTGTTTTCTTATAAAAGATATTTCTTTAGGACTACAAATAATACCGTCTAAATTATTTTTTTTTGCTTGTTTTACAAATTTAATTACTAAATTTTTAGTGTTATGTTCATTATAATATTTTTTAGTTTGTTCTGAATTAAGACTAGTTAATATTGACACTCCCAATATTTTAGTATTTTTTTTTCTAAAACTAACCGCAGATTTGAGCATATCATCACCACCACTAATGTGTATGGTTGTAAATTTTGGTTTTAAATTTGCGATAGCTTTTAGTCCTGCATTTACTGTATTCGGAATATCATGTAATTTCAAATCAAGAAAAATATTAGGACAAATATTATAAATCTTTTTGTAACCACTTAAACCATGATTAAAAAAAAATTCGTATCCAATTTTAATGCTATTGATTTCGTCTTTAACTTTTTTTACAATGTTAACTGCGAAATTTAAATCTTTTGTATCTAATGCTAAAATAATTTTTTTATTCTTCATTTATAACTGTATTATTCAGCCTATTATGAAGTGTTTTACCAATTTTAAAGTGTAGTTTAAATGATTTGCTTTTAAAAATTTTTTCATCCGTTTTTGGATTTCTTACAAACTTTTCTTTATTAATTTTTTTGCTAAATGTTCCAAATCCTCTAATTTCTATGTTGTTACCTTTAATTAATGAGGAAATTAATTTTTTAGTAAATAAGTTAAATATTTGTTCAATATCATCAGCTGTAAGATGTTTATGTTTTGAGTGTAAAATGTCTAGTATTTCAGATTTTAACATTAGTTCTTTTTATTAAGAACTGAACCTAAAATATCTCCGAGAGAAGCTCCTGAGTCGCTAGATCCGTATTTTGATAACGCCTCTTTTTCATCTTGTATTTCTAACTCTTTAATAGATAAATTAATCATTCTTGTTTTGCTATCTATTGAATTTATAATAGAATCTATTTTTTCACCAATAGCGAATCTATCTGTTTTTTGTTCATTTTTATCTTTTGATAAATTAGATTTTTTGATGTATCCAAATACATTTTCTCCTAGCTCCACCTTTAAACCTTTTTCCTCGACTAGCATAATTTTACTAGTGATTTTAGTTTTAATAGGATTATTGGTAATGAAGTTTTGAATTGGGTCATCTTCAAGGTGTTTTATTCCTAAGCTAATTCTTTCTTTGTCTGCATTTATATCAAGAATTTTTACTTTAACCTTATCTCCTTTTTTAAAATTTTGAAGCATTTCAGCACAATTTTTTTCTTCCCAACTTAGATCAGAGACATGAACCATGCCATCTATTTCATCTTGAACTTTAACAAAAATACCAAAATCAACAATGTTAACTATTTCCGTTTCAAAACTATCATTGATATTAAAGTTCTCATTTAACTTAGTCCATGGATTATCTTTCATTTGTTTTAAACTACAGATTATCTTTTTCTTTTCTTCATCTAATTCAAGAACTTTAACATCTATAAGATCATTTAAATTTACAATCTTTGATGGATGCGGAGGTTTTTTAAGCCAAGTTAATTCTGATAGTGAAATTAAACCATCATAACTTTCATCTATGACGATATTAATATGACTTTCACTAATATGAACTACTTTAGCCTTTGTATTTTGATCAACTTTAATTTTTTCATTAACTACTTCCCATGGATTTTCAGTCAGTTGTTTTATGCCCAAACTTAATCTCGAAAGTTCTTCATCAAATTTCAAAACTTTAACTTTGATTTTTTGATTAAGTTCTAAAACTTCTTCAGGATTATTTATTTTAGTCCATGAGATATCTGTTACATGGACCAGTCCATCCATTCCACCTAAATCAATAAATGCTCCATAATCAGTAAGGTTCTTAACTTTACCTTCAATTATTGAGCCTTCTTCAATTTTACTTAGAAGTTCTTTTTTTTGTTCTTTAAGTTCATTTTCTGTGATTGCTTTTCGTGATACAACAATATTACCTCTAAACTTATCCATTTTTAAAATTAATAAGTCCAATGGTTTATTAAGAAGTTCTTTTGTATCTTTTACTATTTGTCTAGTATCTATTTGACTACCTGGAAGAAAAGCTGTTACACCATCTAAATCAACACTAATTCCACCTTTAACTCTATTAAATGGTGTACCAGTTACAACTAAATTTTTATCAAAAGACTCTTGTAAATTATGCCAAGCCTTTTGTTTAACTGCTTTTTCTCTAGAAAGTTTAGTTTCTCCATCAGAACTATCAAAGTTTTCTATATAAACTTCTGTTTTATCTCCAATATTTAGTTCTGCTTTTTGACCCGGTCTATTAAATTCATTTAATGGAATTCTTCCTTCACTTTTTAAACCAACATCTATTGTAACGACATCATTTTCAATAGAAACTATTTTGCCAGTAACAATACTTTTTTCTTTTATATTAGCATTGTTAAATGTTGCAGAAACCAATTTATCATATTCAGAATTTGAGATTGATTGATTTTTTTGTTGTTCCATATTTTACAGTTTTCTTACTAAATTATTTATTTTTTTTATAGTTGAGGAAAATGAATTATTATTTATTATTATTTTTGCACCCTTAGGTATAACCAAAGGTGAATTTTTTCTATTTATATCTTTTTTATCTCTCAATTTTATATCCTTTAAAACCTGTGGGTATATAGACTTTTCACCAATATCAATCAACTGTTTATGTCTTCTTTTTGCTCTAATTATTGAACTTGCCTCGATATATAGTTTTAAATCTGCTTTTTTGAAAACAACTGAGCCAATATCTCTTCCATCAATAACAAAACCTCTTTTTTTCAACGATTTATTTACTATTTTCTTTTGTAATTTATTAATAAATTCTCTAACAATTTTAATTGTAGCAAGTTTTGAAGATAATTTGGTTATTTCGGTAGATCTCAGGGATTTATGATTTCTTGAAGATAGTTTTTTAATTTTTAGTAAATTATAACTTAAATCACTTGTATTTGAAAAGTTAACATTTTTTTTTAAAAATATTAATGATAACCTTCTGTATAAGACGCCAGAGTCCAAGTGTATTAGTTTCCATTTTTTACTTAAGTATTTAGCTATTCTTCCTTTTCCGGAGCCAGCAGGACCATCAATAGTTATAATTATTTTTTTCAAAAAATGTTTCCACCAGATTTACTAAATTCACTTATAAATGTTGGAAAGCTTGTATTAATACAATCAGCCTGTCCGATTTCTAATGGTCCAATTTTTGTACCCATAATTATAAAAGACATTGCAATTCTGTGATCAAAATTTGTTATAATTTTAGGATCCTTAACAATATATTTTTTTGATGGATGGATAATTAAATCATCTCCTTCAATTCTAGTATTAACACCACAATTTACTAAATTTTTTCTTATAAGTTCCAATCTGTCACTTTCTTTTACCCTTAATTCTCCTAGACCCCTAAATATACTTTTACTATTTGCAAAAGCTGCGGCCACAGAGAGTATTGGATATTCGTCTATCATTAATTTTGCCATTTCAGCGCTTAGATCACATCCATTTAATTTCGAACTTAATACTTCTATGTCTGCTATTAACTCGTTATTTAAATACATTTTATTTTTTATATTAATATTTGCATTCATTTTTTCTAGAGCTATTAAAATACCAACTCTAGTAGGATTAATATTTATATTTTTAAGTAATATTTTAGAGTTATTATTTATTAATGCTGCTATAATAAAAAAAGAAGCGCTAGATAAATCAGATGGGACACTAATATTTTTTGAGGTTAATTCTTTTTTTCCAACAACTGAAATAATATTTAGGTTGTTTTTTTTAGTCACTTCTATATTTGCTCCAAAGGACTCAAGCATAATTTCAGTATGATTTCGTGTAATATTTTCTTCAATTATTTTTGTTGTTCCTTCTGTATTTAGAGAAGCTAAAATTAACCCTGATTTAATTTGAGCTGACGGAATTTTAACATTAATTTCAGCTTTATTTAATTCATTCCCTTTTATGAATACAGGGAGAGATTTATTGGTTTCTTCAATATTCGCACCCATTATTCTTAATAAATTAGAAATTCTTGTCATTGGTCTAGATGATAAAGACTCATCTCCAGTTAATATAGAATTAAATTTTTGGGATGAAAGTAGACCTATTAAAAGTCTAGCACTTGTCCCTGAATTACCAAGATAAATTTCTTTTTTTGGTTTTTTTAAAGACCCTAAACCTTTTCCTATGATTATAATTTTATTTCCATTTTCTTTAATATTAACCCCCATGGATTTAAAAGCATTCATTGTATTGATTACATCATCTGATTTTAAAATATTTGATATTTCCGAAACCCCTTGTGATATTGAAGGTATAATTATTGATCTATGAGAAATTGACTTATCGCCGGGAATATTAATATCTCCATTTATTCCCGATTCAATTATAGCACTTTTCATTATTAGATTTTGAATTCTGATCCTAAATAAAATTTTCTAATCTTTTCATCATTTATGGCACCTTGAGGATTACCTTCAAAAAAAATTGTGCCCTCATTAACAATATATACTTTGTCTACTATTTTTAGAGTTTCTCTTACATTATGGTCAGTAATTAATATTCCTATATTCTTCTCTTTTAGTTTTTTAATTATCGTTTTTATTTCCTCAATAGAAACAGGATCTATTCCTGTTAAAGGTTCATCTAAAAGTAAGTATTTAGGATTTGATGCAACTGTTCTTGCAATTTCCAATCTTCTTCTTTCACCGCCTGACAAAACTATAGACTTGGATTTCCTTACATGATTAATATCAAACTCATTAAGTAAATTCTGAAGCAATATTTCATGTTTAGATTTATTTTTTTCAACTATTTCGATAATTGAAAGTAAATTATCTTCAACGTTCATACCTCTAAAAATCGAGGCTTCTTGAGGCAAATAACTTATTCCCATTTTTCCTCTAGAATAAATTGGAATATTGGTGATTTCTTTTTTATCTAAATACAAAGAACCTCTATCTTGCTTTACTAACCCTACAATTACATAAAAACTAGTTGTTTTGCCTGCACCATTAGGACCTAATAAACCAACAATTTCACCTCTTTTAACTTTTAAACTTACATCTCTAATAACTTCTTTGTTACCATATGTTTTCGATATTTTATTAATAATGAGCCCATCATCTAAAATATTAAATTTATTCATTTTTATTTGTTATTATTACTTTAACTTTATTATTATTATTTGATTTCACTTTATATGAATTGTTTTTTGTATCAAGAGTACCATAATCACCATTAACAACTTCACTGCCTCTAATGATCTTAACATTATCAAATAACTCTATCAATGAAGAGTCCTTGTTATAAATTGCTTTTTTAGAAAACATTTCAGTATCCTCTGTTTTAATATATGATTCATTGTTATCTTTTACATCTAAGAAAATTATTTCATTTCCTTCATTATTCTTAATGAATTCGCCATAAATATTATTACCATCTATATATATATCCTCTGCAGTTAAATTTGAATTGGGACCCTCTATAAAAAATTTACCATCAATATTTTCTACAATAATTTCACCATCTGATGACATCATCATTTCATTTGTATTTAATTTTGATGAATTTCCAGATATTGATATCTTTTCTAAATCTACCTCAAAAAAAAGCATATCTCCTTTTCCATCTATACCATATTCTTCTGATGTTAATATAACACTACCCTTTGCATCTATTTTTTGTATATCATAAAGATCTTTTTCAAAATAAATTTTAATTAAATCACCAAACAATTCAAAATTATCTGATATAATCTTAACATTGTCTTTTAAAATATAAAATTTTTCATCTTGAAATACCTCTACTCCATTATCAGCTGTTATCTCTGTTTGACCTATTTCTCTAGCGTAAGTAGCATTTAAATTAAGTAAAAAAAAAATTTTAAAGAATATAAATATATATTTCATTTAATTAATATTTTTGATTTACCATTAAATATTATTTTATCTCCATTGTCGCTTATGTCAAAACCATTTGAAAATATTTTTGTTTTTTTTGAAGTAAATTCTGATTTTCTTTTGGTTTTTGCTGTAAGTTTTTTTTTATCAAATATTACATTATCAGATGAAATTGTGAATTTATCAGATTTAAAAACAACATTTTTTTTTAATAAAATTTCATCTTCATTAATAAAATTACCTTCTTTGGCAGTTATAAATATCTTATTTTTTGAATTATTGATTGAAAATTTTGGCTCAACTATATCTATATTAGTATTATCAATTTTAATATCTTCAAAATAAAAATTAGATGAAAGGTAAAATTTAATTAAAATAAACAAAGAAATTATTATTACAAATATAAAACTAACAAACAAAACTAGTTTTTTATTAATTAAAAGCAGACTATTCAATTTAACTAGTTAACCTCAAAAGATCATGTATGTGAATTATTCCCAAGGGTTTTTTTTTCTTGCATACAAATAAACTTGTAATTTTTTTCTTATTCATTAAATTTAATGCTTCTCCAACTAACATTTTAGGTTCAGCAATTGTAGGTTTATGAGTCATTACCTCAGATGCTTTTTTATTTAACAATGATGAATTCATTTTTCTTCTTAAGTCTCCATCAGTTATAATTCCAAGCATATTTCTTTTTTTGTCTATTACTCCAAGACAACCAAAACTTTTTTTAGTCATTGTAATTAATGCAGAGGACATTTTTTCATTTGCTTGAGCTAATGGTAAATATTTTGCACCATGCATAATTTCATCAATGTATTTTAAATCTTTACCTAAATTACCTCCAGGATGTAAACTTTTAAATTGATCGCTCTTAAATCCTTTAAGCTCTAACAATGATATTGCTATACAATCTCCAATAATCATTGCCATACTTGTAGATGTAGTGGGAGCAAGATTTAGTGGACAAGCTTCTAAAGGTTTTTTATATAAAATACCTATAGAGGCATTTTTATGTAATGAACTCTTCGAATTACTAGTTATGCTTATAAGTGTAATATTAAATCTTTTTATAAATTGTATAATATTTTTTAACTCTGATGTTTCGCCAGAATTTGATATTGCTATAACGCAGTCATTTTTTTGAATACTTCCAAGATCCCCATGGCTTGCTTCTGTGGCATGAATAAAATATGAGGGTGTACCTGTTGAAGTTAATGTAGCAGAAATTTTTCTACCGACGTGAGCACTTTTACCAACACCAGTTACAATTACTCTGCCTTTAAGTTTATGTATTGCATCTATAGCTTTATAAAAGTTATTATTAAAAGTTGATGAAAGAGTTTTAATACTTGCTAATTCTTTAGAAAAAGCACGTTTGGCACTTGTTAATATTTTTCTTTTATTTGTCATCAATGTTTAAAAATATCTTGTTCCGCCCAACCATTTATATCAAGATCTGTTCTGTGTTCAATAAAATCAAAACACGCTTTAGCAAGTTTATTTCTGCTTTCTCTTAAAAGCATCTTATCAAGTTTATCTTTTATTCTATGAAGGTATAGCACATCTGTTGCTGCATATTTTTGTTGATTTTTTGTTAGTTCGCCTCCCCAATCTGATGTTTGTTCAGTTTTTGAAATATTTTTATTTAACAGTTCGCTACAGAGATCTTTGTAACCATGTTTATCTGTATATGTTCGCACTAATTTGGAAGCTATTTTTGTACAATATATATTTTTTACATTAATTTTAAAATTATATTTAAAAACTGCTACATCAAACCTAGCATAATGAAATATTTTTTGAATTTTATTATTTTTTAAAATTTTAATTAAATTTAATGGTTTTTTATTTTTTTGATCAATTTTAATTAAATGACATATTTCGTCACCGTTTGAAATTTGGACAAGGCATAATTTATCACGTTTTGGGTTTAGGCCCATCGTTTCACTATCAACAGCAATACTTTTAGCTATTTTGATAGTTTCGGGAAGATCATCCTTATAAAGATTAATTTTCATTTTGATATTATTACCTTTAATATGTATATTTTTATATTATATCATTTATTCTTTTAAAGGTCATGAAATCAATTGTAATTTTTGGAGGCGCGGGATTTGTAGGAAAGCATTTAATCAGAAGACTCGCTAAAAATGGTTATAAAATTATCGTTCCTTATCAAAAATCCATTCAAGAGGCAAAAATTAGACTTTTAGGAGTTACTGGTCAAATTATACCATTTCGCTTTTCTTCATTAGATGAAAAAAGGTTAAAAACAGTATTATTAAGTTCAGATATATGCTTTAATTTAAAGACTACTTATGACCAAAAAAAAGGCAATTTTGATACGACAATTTTTCAATTTAATAAAAAACTAGTAAAAATTTTAAAATTAAATAATAATTTAAAACAATTTATTTTTTTCTCTGGGCTGGGTGTAGATTCTGATAAAAATTCAACACGAAGTATTGCAGTTCATAATTCTGAAAAAATGGCACTTGATACTATTGATAATGTAGCGATTATAAGGCCTGGGGTAATTATTGGAGGTGGTGATGTATTTTTAAAAAGACTTCTTCCAATTTTCAAGAGATCATTTTTTGTACCTCTTTTTGGTGATGGTAAAATAAAATTTCAACCAGTTTTTATTGATGATATTTCATTAGCAATAGAAACCCTAATTAAAAGAAATATTGTTGGAAAAAATATTTATGAATTAGCAGGACCAGAAATAATTACATATCGTGACTTTTATAATCATATTTCAAAATGCTTAAATAAAGTTAGAGTTTTGAGCCCAATACCACTTAGTATAATGAAAACCATAATAGGCATTGCTGAAAAAACACCTTTTGCCCCATTAACCTCTGAGCAATTATTATTATTTGAAAAAGATAATATTTTGCAAAATATTGACAAAACTTTCAAAAATTTAGATATTAATCCACAGGATACATTAGAAATTACTAAAAAAATCGTTGAAAAATAAACATTAAATTAAATTTAGTACACATATGGGACTAAATTAGTCATTTTAATATTTATTTTTAATATAATAGCGTGTATTCGTATTTTCTTTTAATAAAAAGTAAACAATACTGACCTAAATGTTAAAATTTATCAAAATAAACCAAGAAAACCCAAAAAAAACTCCTGCTGAAAAAAGGATTAAATCTTTTGATGAGATTTATGCAAGATATGCAACACAAAAAGCGGAAGAACAAGCCTCAAGATGTTCTCAATGCGGAGTTCCTTTTTGTCAAGTGCATTGCCCTCTTCATAATAATATTCCTGATTGGTTGAAGCTTACTGCTGAAAATAGAATGCAGGAGGCCTATGAAATATCAAGTTCAACTAATAATATGCCAGAAATTTGTGGAAGAATTTGTCCTCAAGATCGCTTGTGTGAAGGAAATTGTGTGATCGAACAATCGGGACATGGGACAGTTACTATTGGCTCAATAGAAAAATTTATAACAGATAAAGCATGGGAAGAAGGTTGGATTACAAAAATAAATCCAGTAGAAGAAAAAAAACAAAGTGTAGGTATTATTGGTTCTGGTCCAGCTGGATTAGCAGCGGCTGAAGAACTTCGCAAAAATGGGTTTCAGGTTACTATATACGATAGATATGATAGACCAGGTGGACTTTTAATTTACGGCATACCTAATTTCAAGTTAGAAAAAGAAATTGTTATAAGAAGAACAGACCGCCTAAAAGAAAGTGGAATTAAATTTGAGTTAAGTTGTGATATCGGAAAAGATATTACTTTCAAAGATATCAAAAATAAACACGAGGCAATTTTAATTGCTACTGGGGTTTATAAATTTAGAGACATTAATCTTAATACATCAAATTTTAACAATGTAGTTCCAGCTTTAGATTTTTTGATAGCAAGTAATAAAACTGGACTTAAAGACAAAATTAAAGATTTTGAAAACGGTAGACTAAATGCAAATGGTAAAAATGTTGTTGTCATAGGAGGAGGAGATACAGCAATGGATTGCGTAAGAACAGCAGTAAGACAAGGAGCAAAATCTGTTAAGTGTCTTTACAGACGAGATAAAAATAACATGCCCGGTTCTCAAAGAGAAGTTCATAATGCTATTGAAGAAGGTGTAGATTTTCAATGGTTAACCCTACCAACACAATATTCTGGAAATGGTTTTTTGAAAAATATTAAAACAGTTTTAATGCAACTTGGGGAACCAGATGAGTCAGGAAGAAGAAAACCCGAACCAAAAGAAGGAACCGAAAAAGAGCTTGATGTAGATCTTGCCATAGAAGCCCTTGGTTTTGAACCAGAAAATTTACCAAAACTTTTTAATGACGATGAATTAACTGTAACAAAATGGGGAACACTTAAAATAAATTACAAAAATATGATGACATCAATCGATGGCGTGTTTGCAGCAGGTGATATTGTTCGTGGAGCAAGTCTTGTTGTTTGGGGAATCAAAGATGGAAGAGATGCAGCAAAAAATATTCGAGAATACATAGAATTCAAAAAATTTTTAGAAAATAAAGATAATAAGAAGGTTGTAAATGTCTAATAGTTTGATTGAAAACTACAAAAAGAATAAAAAGTTTCTTGAAGATAATCATATATATAATGAAAATGATGAGCATTCATCATGCGGTGTAGGTTTAATTGCATCTTTAGACGGGTTTGAAACAAGAGAAATTGTTGAACTAGGAGTACAGGCCCTCAAAGTTCTTTATCATAGAGGTGCTATTGATGCTGATGGCAAAACAGGTGATGGAGCTGGAATTCAATTATCAATTCCTAAAGAATTTTTTATAGAGAAAATTGAACGCACTGGACATAGACCAAATGATTATCCTTTTGGCGTTGGTATGATATTTTTGCCTCGGACAGATTTTGTTGCTCAAGAAAATGCACGTACAATCGTAGAATCTGAAATTATTAGAGAAGGTCTTAAAATTTATGGTTGGCGACATGTGCCAATTAATTCTTCAATTATCGGTGACAAAGATAAAGCTACTAGACCTGAAATTGAACAAATACTTATATGCAATGAAGAAACTCAAGATGAAAAAGAATTTGATAATAAACTTTATATAATTAGAAAGAGAATAGAAAAAGAAATAAGAAATCAGAATATATCAGATTTTTATATCTGCTCTCTTTCTTGCCAGTCAATTGTTTATAAAGGAATGTTTTTAGCCGAACAACTTTCTAATTTTTATCCAGACATACAAAAAGAAAACTTTATTTCTAGGTATGCTATTTACCATCAAAGATATTCTACCAATACATTTCCAACATGGTCTCTTGCACAACCTTTTAGAGTAATTGCTCATAATGGTGAAATTAATACATTAAAGGGTAATAAAAACTGGATGTCAGCTCATGAGCCAAGAATGCGACATAAAAATTTTAATGGTAATATTGATGATTTAAAACCAATAATAGATTTTAATGCTTCTGACTCTGCAGCACTAGATTCTACAATTGAGCTATTAGTTAAAGCTAACCGTTCTCTTCCAATGGCCAAAATTATAACAATACCTGAGGCATGGGCGCATAGAAGAGATTTTCCAAAAAAATTAAAAGATTTATATGCATATGGTGGAGCTGTAATGGAACCATGGGATGGGCCAGCTGCTATTTGTGGAGCTCATGATGATTGGGCGATTGCAGGTATGGATAGGAATGGTTTGAGACCTATTCGTTATACTCTAACAAAAAATCTTCTTATTGCCGGTTCAGAAACAGGTATGGTTAAAGTTGATGAACAAGATGTATTAGAAAAAGGGAGGGTAGGTCCCGGTCAATTAATTGCAATAAACTTTAAAGAAAAAAAATTTTATAAAGATAATGAAATTAAAAAATATTTATCAGACACTAAACCATTTGGGAATTGGACAAAAAAAATTACTTATATTGATAAGCTTGTTAAATCTGTAGATGAAGAATTTAGAGATTTAGACTCAGGTGATTTAAGGAAAAGAATGGCATGTTTTGCATGGTCTGTTGAAGATATAGAATTAATTCTTCATCCTATGATCGCTGAAAAAAAAGAGGCAACAGGTTCAATGGGAGACGATACACCTCTTGCTGTACTCTCAAACAAATACCGTGGACTTCATCACTTTTTTAGACAAAATTTCAGTCAAGTAACAAACCCGCCAATTGATTCTCTAAGAGAAAAAGTTGTAATGAGTCTTAGAACAAGAATAGGAAATTTAAGTAATATTTTGGATGAAAACGAAAACCAATGTGATCACCTTCAATTAAACTCACCTGTTTTATCTATAGAGCAATTTAAGTCTATGAGAAAATATATGAAGCAAACGGTTAAGATTATCGATACGACAATGGATAAAACTGATCATGAAAATAATTTTGAAAATGAAATTTTAAGAATAAACAAAGAGGCAGAAGAAGCTGTCAGAGAAGGTTATGTTCATATTATATTAAGTGACAAGGCGATGTCTAAAACAAAAATTGCTCTTCCTATGATTTTAGTAACAAGTTCTGTTCATCATTATTTAATCAAAAATAACTTAAGAACTTTTATTTCACTTAATGTTCAGTCAGCTGAATGTCTTGATGTTCATTATTTCGCTGTTCTTATTGG
>MDSW01018140.1_pt1 | contig 13662 bp, 10 predicted proteins | sample 811171 | NCBI WGS metagenome assembly MDSW01 (sample SAMN05326641, study PRJNA326480) | marine metagenome | isolation source: seawater | place: Atlantic Ocean: North West | collected 2012 | reverse complement strand
TCTCCATGAAGCAGCTACCGTTCCTCTTTCAGCGAAAAAGAATACTGTAGTTGCAATCATACCCATTGATACAAGCCAGAAAGAAATTCCTACGAAATCTCCTGTGTTCAACATGGCAGTCGAAGCATTAGCAGAGCTTGTTATGCCTAAAAAAGCAACAGCTGCTAAAGCTATAAGACCTAGTTTTTTCATGAAAACCTCCCTCGTTAGTTAGTTTTCGTTTTAGTTTAATATTAAACCATTCGGGCAAATGATTTTTTTATTCACCCCCGAATAATATGGATCGAACCATAATAAAAATAGTAGCTACAGTGAAGCCTTTTTTTTAAAAAAAACCCTTGTTTTTATTGGTTTTTTTATTTTTTTTTGGGGATATTTGTGAAATACTGTCAAAAACTGTGAAATTTATTGGGGGTTGATTTGGTTAAAAAATATCAGCAAATTTATGATTCTTCTATTAATAATAAGGAAGATTTTTGGAAAAAAGTGGCTGAAGACATTTTTTGGTTCAAGAAACCATCAAAAATCCTTAATTCCTCAAATCCACCATTTTATAGATGGTTCGAAGACGGAACAACAAACACTTGTTATAACGCTATAGATCATCACATAAACAATGGTAATGGTAATAAAATTGCCATCATTTATGATAGCCCAATAACCGGCACAAAAAAAACATTTACATATAAAACTTTGAAAGAAAAGGTATCACTTTTTGCTGGAGCCCTAGTTAATCAAGGTGTTTCAAAGGGAGATAGAGTAATTATTTACATGCCGATGATACCTGAGGCCGTTATCGCTATGTTAGCTTGTGGTAGAATTGGAGCAATTCATTCGGTTGTGTTTGGTGGCTTTGCTGCTAATGAGCTTGCAAGCAGAATAGATGACTCCAAAGCAAAAATAATTGTATCTGCATCATGCGGGTACGAACCAGGACGAGTTGTTGAATATAAACCTTTGCTTAATAAAGCTCTTGATTTGGCAAATCATAAACCAAAAAAATGTATAATCTTTCAAAGAGAAAAAAATAAAGCAAAGCTTAATCCAAAAATGGATATTACTTGGGAAGACTCTCTTAAAAATGCTACGTCACAGGATTGCGTAGAAATGAAATCAACTGATTATGCCTATATACTATATACATCTGGGACCACTGGGCTTCCAAAAGGAATAGTAAGAGATATTGGTGGTCACATAGTTGCATTGAAGTGGACTATGAAAAATATTTACAATATAAATCAAAATGATGTTTGGTGGTCTGCTAGTGATATTGGCTGGATAGTGGGACACTCATATATAGTTTATGGACCTTTGTTTTATGGATGCACAACTATCCTGTTTGAGGGAAAACCTGTAGGAACACCAGACGCTGGGGTTTTTTGGAGAGTAATCTCAGAACATAAAGTAAAATCTTTATTTACAGCACCAACAGCGATTAGAGCAATCAAAAAAGAAGATCCTGATGGAAAATTTTTTAAAAAATACGACTTAACAAAATTTGATACATTGTTTTTAGCAGGAGAAAGAGCTGACCCAGATACAATAAAATGGTTTGAAAACTTATCAAAATCTCCAGTTGTTGATCATTGGTGGCAAACAGAGACGAGTTGGGCAATCACATCAAGCTGCACAGGTATAGAAAAATTTCCAGTAAAGTACGGCTCTGCATTTAAACCTGTTCCAGGATATAATCTAAAAGTTTTAAATTCAGATGGAAAAGAAGTCGGGCCAGGAAAAATGGGTGATATAGTTGTAAAACTTCCTCTACCTCCAGGAACTTTTCCAACTTTATGGGGTGCTGACAAAAGATATAAAGAAAATTATATGACTAATTATCCAGGCTATTATCAAACTTATGATGCTGGCCATATTGATGAAGATGGTTATGTTTGGATAATGTCTAGAACTGATGACATAATTAATGTTGCTGGCCATAGGCTTTCGACTGGTGCTATTGAAGAGGTCTTAGCAGAACATAAGTCGGTAGCAGAATGTGCTGTCATTGGTATTGCTGATAAACTAAAAGGACAAATACCCATTGGATTGCTTGCTTTGAAAGCCGGGGTTAAACAGAAGAATGATGATATAATTAAAGAATGCGTCTCAATGGTAAGAGACAAAGTGGGTCCTGTTGCTGCATTCAAAATAGCCATAATTGTAAAAAGATTGCCAAAAACAAGATCGGGAAAAGTTCTTAGGGGAACAGTAAGAAAAATTGCAGATAATGAACCATATAAAATGCCTGCAACCATAGATGATCCTGTAATTTTAGATGAAATTAAACAAGACCTAAAAGATAATAATATTTTAAAAGTTTAGAGGTTTTCCTTTAGACTCTTCTAAAATTTTTCCATCAGACATTACTAAAATTCCGTTTACAATCGTCCCTACTGGAAAACCTTTAACCTTATAATTGTGAAATGGTGTCCAGCCACATTTGCTAGCAATCATCTCATTTTTAATTGTAACTTTTTTATTCATATCAACTATAGTCAAATCCGCGTCATACCCTACTTTAATAAAACCTTTGTTTTTTATTCCAAATATTTTACATGGGTTTTCACACATTAAGTTTATGAGTTGATTTAAATTTAATCTTCCATTATTTACATGGTCAATCATAACTGGAAAAATTGTTTGCACTCCTGGCATGCCCGAAGGGGTATTTGGATATTCCTTGTTTTTATTCGCTTTTAAATGAGGTGCATGATCAGAGCCTAAAACATCAACAATATCATTTTTTATAGCCGTCCATAGGCGGTCATAATGCTCTTTCCCACGTAAAGGAGGGTTCATTTGTGCATAGGTACCTAGTTTATCATAGCAGTCTGGAGCGTATAAAGTTAAGTGTTGAGGAGTGGTTTCAAAAGTGACATTTTTTTTATGCATAGCTAAAAAATCTACCTCCTCTTTAGTGGTAACATGAAGAACATGAATTTTTTTATTAAACCTTTCTGCAATTTTTACAACTCTTCGAGTTGAAGACATCGCACATTCAACATTTCTCCACTCTGGATGAGAGTGTACATTTCCTTTTTTTATGAATTTTTTTCTCATTCTTATAATATCTTCATCTTCAGAATGAATTGAGACAATTCTATCACTGCTAGATATTACTTTTTCTATATCTGCCTCTTTATCAACTAGAAGGTTTCCGGTAGAGGAACCGGCAAAAAGTTTGACGCCACAACAACCCTCAACGTTTTTTAATTTTGAAAGTTGATCAGTATTAGAGGGGGTTGCACCAAAATAAAATGCGTAATTACAATGCATTCTATTTTTTGCTGCTTTGAGTTTTTTATCAAATTCAATCAAGTTAGCCGTTGGCGGATTTGTATTAGGCATTTCAAATAAAGATGTGACTCCGCCTAGTACTGCAGCCTTACTACCACTCTCTAAATCTTCGGCGTCAGTAGAACCTGGTTCCCTGAAGTGAACTTGAGTATCTATAATTCCAGGTAAAACTATTTTTTTTGTCGCATCAATAATTTGACCGCTTTTTTCCTGATGTAATTTTCCTATTTTTTCAATTTTATTGTCAACAACACCGATATCTGCAATAGTTAATTTACCATCTATAAAACAGTTTCCATTTTTTATTATTAAGGTATATTTTTGCGACATAATTAGAAATATATAATACACTATAATCTATTAAAATGGAAAAAGATCAAATTATTTTATTTAAAGATAGAGGTTTAATTTCTATTAATGGAGATGATGCAAAAGATTTTCTTCAAAATATAATTACAAACGACATAAATAAGGTTAATCAAGAAAATTCTATTTACTCAGGTATTTTCACACCCCAGGGAAAGTTTCTTTTTGAATTCTTTATTATTAAATCTAAATTAGGTTTTTATATCGAATGTGATATAGAAATTTTATCGGAATTGATAGTCTATCTTCAAAAATATAAACTTAACTCGAATTTATCCATAAATGATATTACTCCTAAATTCGTTGTTGGTGTAATAAGTAATAAAAAATTTGATATAATAAAAAAAGATTTAAATAAAAACTGTCAAACTATCTTTCTTGAAAACATTATTTACTATCAAGATGTCAGGTCTCAAAAATTGGGCGCTAGATTAATAATTTCACTCAGAGACGTGTTTTTTTTTCTTAAAAAACAAGGTCTGAAAGAAGTTGAACAAACTTTATATTTTAAATTAGCTCATGAAGAGGGAGTCCCAATCAAAGGAATTAAAAAATTACAAAATAAGGTTTTTGGGCTTGAAGCAAATTTTGAAGAGTACAATGGAGTAGATTTTAAAAAAGGATGTTTTATTGGACAAGAAAATACTGCGCGAATGAAATTAAGAGGTAAAGTTTTAAAAAAAATAATGGCTATAAAATCTGATATCCCTTTAACCATAGGAACAGAGTTGATTCTTGAAGAAAAAAAAATTGGTGAGGTAATTTTAGACGAACCTTTTCCTTTTGGTCTAATTAAAATTAAAGATATTGATTTAAGTCAAATAAAAAACTACGAGTTTTACGCAAATAAAAGTAAAATAAAAATTATCTGTTGACATTTTCTATCGAGTTTAGATAAAGTGAAATTAGCATATCTCATGCTAAAAAAGAGGCCGATGTCGCATCGGTTAAAAGCGAGTTTTGGTAATAACTAAAAGGAGATGTGTATGTTATCTAAATTACATAATCTGCTCTCTGGGTTTAGCCGAGGCTCTAAGAAAGCTAAGCTAAATCAATTTATGTTTAAAAATATAAGATCAATAAACGTAAATGATAATGGTACGAGCGGATACTTAATTAAAAATGGAAAAAACTCTGGAAAAGTTTTAAAGCATCCAGAGATTAAATCAAAAAAAATTTAGTTTGATTTAAACATATTTTATAAAGCACTAAGTAATCTCGATAAAGATGCGAGAATTCCGTATCCACTTAGTTCTATAAAAAGCACTATTAATATAATTAATATGATTTTTTTTCTTTTTTGAAAGAAATTCATTTTTTTAATCTATTATATTAATAGGGGTTTTCAATTAGATTTATGGTGCGGTCGGAGAGACTCGAACTCTCACGGGAAACCCACACGCCCCTCAAGCGTGCCTGTCTACCAATTTCAGCACGACCGCATTTTATATGCGACAATAAATGAATGACAATATTCAATCAAGTTGATACATTGGAATTTAATGAGTGAAATTAATGACATTTACGATAAAATTTCGAAAGTAATACCAAACATAGAGTGGGATTTTCACGCGCCATACATTAAAAAAATTAATGAGCTAAAAAAAAAGAAAAATGCAGTTATCTTAGCTCACAATTATCAAACACCGGAAATTTATCATGGAGTCGCTGACATAGCAGCTGACTCGTTAGCTTTAGCCTTAGAGGCGGCAAAGACCAAGGCTGATATAATTGTTCTTTGTGGTGTTCACTTTATGGCCGAAACTGCAAAATTAATGAATCCTAATAAAAAAGTTTTAATACCAGATATGGATGCTGGTTGCTCGTTAGCATCATCAATTACTGGTGAAGACGTGAGAATGTTAAAAGAAAAATACCCTGGCGTGCCTGTTGTTTCGTATGTCAATACTTCCGCCGAGGTAAAAGCTGAAAGCGATGTATGCTGTACATCCGCAAATGCAGTGAAGGTTGTTGAGTCTTTAGGTGTAGAAAAAGTGATTTTTTTACCAGACCACTATCTTGCAAACTATGTTCAAAAAAATACAAAAGTAAAGATTATTTCTTGGCAAGGCACATGTATCGTTCATGAAAAATTTACCGGAAATGAAGTTAAAGAAATTCGTAAACAAAATCCTGGAATTAAAATCATTGCCCATCCCGAATGTCCACCGGATGTAATAAGTGCTTCAGATTTTGCTGGATCAACTTCAAGTATGGTAAATTATGTCAAAGAAAAACAACCAAAAAAGGTCTTATTAGTAACCGAATGTTCAATGAGTGATAATATTCAAATTGAAAATCCTAATGTTAATTTCGTTAAACCATGTAATCTTTGCCCTTATATGAAAAAAATTACACTTAAAAAAATTCTTGAATGCTTAGAAAAAGAAAGTAATGAAATCAAAATTGGAAACAATATTGCAGCGAGAGCTAGGAAATCAGTAGTAAGAATGGCTGATATTGGTCGTTAGATCAGTGCAAAAGATTAATATAAAATATATAAATGGTATTGTTAAAAAAGCTTTAAGTGAAGATTTAAAGCCAAAAGGCGATATAACTTCCAATCTGCTTAAATCTAAAAATAGGAATGTCAAAGCACAAATAATAGCTAAACAAAGTGGTATTATCGCAGGATTAGATTTCTGCAAAGCAGCTTTTAAATTGACCGGAAAAGAAGTAATTTTTAAAAAAAAAATATCGGATGGAGTAAAAACAAAAAAAAATAAGGTTATTGCTGAAATTCAAGCTAGACTAATAACAATTTTAACTGCAGAGAGAACAGCTTTAAATTTTCTTAATCACGCCTCGGGTATTGCAACTTTCACAAGTCAATTCGTAAAAAAAGTTGGTAAAAAAACTAAAATTTGTTGCACAAGAAAAACCACGCCAAATCTAAGAACCCTTGAGAAATATGCTGTGATAAAAGGGGGAGGTCATAATCATCGATATAATTTAAGTGATGAGATATTAATTAAAGATAATCATATTAAAGCTTCTAATAATTTAAGAAGACTAATTCAAAAAGCTATTAAAACAAAAAAAGTAATTACTGTAGAAATTGAAAACATAAATCAATTAAAACAAGTTTTAGGTTTAAAATTTAAGAGAATACTTTTTGACAATATGAGTTTAAAACAGCTTAAAAAATGTTTAAAACTTTGTAAAAATAAGTATCAAACTGAGTACTCTGGTAATGTAATGCTTAAAAATGTTAGAAAGATATCAAGGTCTGGGGTAAATAGAATTTCAATTGGAGCTATCACTCATAGCTCGAAATCATTTGACTCAACTCTTTTACTTAGATAATTCCGCTTGAGCAGCTGCCAATCTTGCTACAGGCACTCTAAAAGGTGAACACGAAACGTAATTTAGTCCTGTTCTTGAACAAAATTCGATACTTTTAGGATCTCCACCATGTTCTCCGCAAATTCCTAATTTAATTTTTTTATTTGTTTTTCTGCCTCTGTGTGAAGCTATTTCAACGAGTTCACCCACCCCACTTTGATCAATACTCACAAAAGGATCAACTTCAAAAATTTTGTTATCGATATAATCGTTCAAAAATTTACCAGAGTCATCTCTGCTAATACCCAGGGTAGTTTGGGTCAGATCGTTAGTTCCAAAACTGAAAAAATCAGCATATTTTGATATGGACCTTGCTTGTAAAGCCGCGCGTGGTAATTCAATCATAGTTCCAACAGTGTATCTTAACTTAATTTGGTTTTCTTTTTCAATTTGGCTAGCAATTTTTGTGACTAAATCTCTTAATATTTTTAATTCTAAATCAGTAGAAACTAGCGGTATCATAACTTCAACTTCAGCTGATTTTATTTTTTCTTTTTTTAATTCAATAATTGATTCGAAAATTGCTTTGCATTGCATTTCATAAATTTCTGGAAAGGAAATACCGAGCCTACATCCCCTGTGGCCTAACATTGGATTTTCCTCATGTAGTTCAGAAATTCTATCTTTTATTTCTTTTGATGATAAGTTCAAAGATCTTGCGACCTCATCTATATCTTTTTCAGCTTTTGGTAAAAACTCGTGAAGAGGTGGATCAAGCAATCTTACTGTTACGGGCAGACCTGACATAACTTTAAAAATCTTTTTAAAATCCTCTCGTTGATAAGGTAAAATTTTTTCCAAAGCACTTTTCCTATCCTCTATTGATTTAGATAAAATCATTTGTCTTACTGATAAAATTCTTTCCTCATCAAAGAACATGTGTTCTGTCCTACACAAACCTATCCCTTCTGCTCCGAAATCTCTTGCTGTTTTACTATCTTTTTCTGTTTCAGCATTAGTTCTAACTTTTAATTTTCTGTATTGATCCGCCCATTTCATTATTGTTGAAAAGTAACCTGAAATTTCTGGTTGGACAGTTGGCACTCTACCTTTCATAACTTTACCGCTTCCGCCATCTATTGTGATTATATCACCCTCTTTAATTAAAATATCACCGGCTTTAAATTGCTTTGCCTCATAATCAATTGTGATTTCACTAGAACCAGAGACACAAGGTCTTCCCATGCCTCTAGCAACTACCGCGGCATGACTTGTCATACCACCTCTTGAAGTCAATATACCTTTCGCTGCATGCATACCGTGAATATCTTCAGGCGATGTTTCTAGTCGGACTAAAATTGTGTCTTGCATCATCCCATTCAATTTTTCTGCTTCTTCAGCAGTAAAAACAACCTTACCGCTCGCTGCTCCAGGTGATGCCGGCAATCCTGAAGCTATCACGTCTTTTTTAACTTTATCATCTAAAGTTGGATGTAAAAGAGTATCTAAAGTATTTGGATCAATTCTTAATATTGCTTCTTTTTTTGAAATAAGTTTTTCTTTTACCATATCAACTGCAATTTTAATCGCAGCTTTTGCAGTTCTTTTCCCAGATCTTGTTTGCAGCATCCAAAGCTTGTTTCTCTCAACTGTAAACTCAATATCTTGCATATCCTTGTAATGTTTTTCTAATTTAAGAAACACTTTTGTTAACTCTTTAAAAACTTTAGGCATCGCCTCCTCCATTGATGGATTTTTTGAGCCTGACTCATTTTTCGCTTTTTTTGTAATATATTGGGGTGTTCGCGTCCCGGCTACCACATCTTCACCTTGAGCATTAATTAAGAATTCTCCAAAAAATGAGTTCTCACCAGTTGAAGGATTTCTAGTAAAAGCAACTCCTGTAGAACAATCATTTCCCATATTTCCAAATACCATGGCTTGAACGTTTACTGCTGTCCCCCAATGATCCGGTATTTTATTTAATTTTCTATAAGTTTTGGCTCTTTGGCTTTGCCAAGACAAAAATACAGAATTTATTGCTCCTAACAGCTGTGTTTTTACATCTTGTGGAAAAGAAATATTTTTTTCTTTCTTTACCAGTTCCTTAAAGTTAATTATCAAACCATCCCAGTCACTTTCATTCAAATCTGTGTCTAATAAAACTCCTTTTGTTAATTTATAATTATCTATAAGTTCTTCAAATAAATGTCCCTCTATTCCAAGTACTACGTTACTGTACATTTGTATGAACCTTCTATAACTATCCTTTGCAAATCGACCATTTGCGGTCTTTTTCTTCAACGCTTCAACCGTTAAATCATTTAATCCCAAGTTCAAAATAGTGTCCATCATTCCAGGCATGGAAATTCTTGCGCCAGATCTTACTGAGACTAAAAGTGGATCTTTTAAATCTCCGAATATTTTTTTTGTTTTTTTTTCTACATTCTTTAATTCAGACTCTATTTTACTTATTACTTTAGATGGTAATTTTTTTTTATTTTGATAAAAAATATCACAAACTTCTGTTGTGATTGTAAAACCCGGAGGAACCGGTAATCCCAACCTTCCCATCTCTGCTAGATTTGCACCTTTACCCCCTAATAGGAATTTTTTATTTTTGATTTTTTTGATTTTTTTATCATCAAAACTAAAAATTAATTTCATTTATGAAACCCCTTCTAATTTGGAAAAATTTATAAAAGAATTAAACGTGTTACAAAACATTTTCAATAAATGTAATCTATTATTTTTAATATCATCATTATCGTCATTAACTTTCACTTTATCAAAGAAATTATCTGTTAAAATTTTAGTTTCAGAAAAATTTTTAAGTAATTTCTCAAAATCTTTATGATCGTCTTTTACTGTAAGTGATTTTCTTATCTCATTTATTTTATTGAAAAGAGCTTTTTCTTCATCCTTTCTGAATAAGACAGCATCGGGTCTTCCGTCAATTTCTTTGTCAATTTTATCAATAATATTAAATGCTCTTTTGTATGAATTGATCGCGTTTATTCCTATATCTTTGTTTATAAATTTATTCATTAGAATACTTTTATTAAATAATTCAAAAAAATTATCTCCTCTGTGAGAACTTATTGACGCTTCAATTATATCAGGTTTTATATTTTTTTCTTTTAAAATATTTTTCATTCTTTCTCTTAAAAAATCTATTATTTCTTTTTCCGCAAGTTTATTTATAATTTTTGTACCTTGCTCCTCAAATAATCTTATATTTAAATTAATTAAATTGCCTAACTTTAAATTTAATTTATTATGAATTATTGTTTTTAGTAAACCTATTGCAGATCTTCTCAAAGCTAGAGGATCTTTTGAACTTGTAGGCTTCTGGTTGATTAAAAAGAAACCAGTAAGATTATCAATTTTATCTACAATAGAAATCGAATAGCTAATTGGTCTCTTTGGAATATTCGAATTAATATTTACAGGCTGATAATGATCGCTTATAGCTCTGGCCACATCTTGTTCAAATCCTTGTGATAATGCAAAATATTTTCCCATTACTCCTTGTAAATCTGGAAACTCTCCGACTAACTCTGAGCATAGATCTGATTTAGAAATTGAGGCAGCGATCTCTACTTTTTCTTTACTTATATTTAATTCATCTGATAACCAGCCACCTAATTTCCTCAATCTTTGAGTTTTATCGTAAATATTTCCTAAGCCATCAAAAAAAATTATTTTTTTTAAATTTCCGATCTGTTTTATAAGATTTTTCGATTTATCCCTATTCCAAAAAAAATTAGCGTCTGAAAGTCTAGCCTCCACAACTCTTTTGTTTCCACTCTTAATAACATTATTTTGATCTTTTTTATTTGCAACAATGACGAAAAGATTTGTCAATTCTTCATTATTTTTGTTTAAACAAGGAAAATACCTTTGATGATTTTCTAAAGTAGAGATGATAATTTCCTTAGGAATTTCTAAATAATCTCTATTGAAATCAGCAAGAATAACGCTAGGGTTTTCCACCAGGTTAACAACCTCGTCTAAAAGTTTATCATTAGATTTAACTAACAAATTATGAGATTTACTAATTTTTTTAAAACTTTTAATGATCTTGTCTCTTCTTTCTGATTGATTGATGAGAATATTGTGAGAATTAAGAAGTTTAAAATATTCTTTTGAAGAGTAAATTTTTTTACTTGTTATTTTTAAGTCATCTTCAAATAACACATGATCACTACTTTTAAGATGATTAAATTGAAAATCTAAAATTTTGTAATCATACATCGCAAAAATTGATCTTAATGGTCTACCCCATAGCATATTATTTGATGACCATTTCATTGATTTTTTCCAACTAATTTCGTTTAAAGATTTTAGTAGATGTTTCACTATCACATTATTAACTTGAAGTTCCCTAGGGGGCCTTTTTAAAAAGTAGAATTTACCCTTATCTAGTTCCTTCTCAAAAAGGTTTTCTCTTGATGAATGGTTTGATTTTATAAAGTTATCTATAATACTCTGATTTAGACCAACTTTTGGACCTTTTATCTCTTTTGAAGGCATCTTTACTTTAATGGGTAAATCTTTAATTACTATAGTGATTCTTGTAGGGCAGGAGAAAACAAAATATTTTTCGAATTTTATATTATCTATCATTAAATTATCTTTAAGTGATTTAAATATTTGGTCTCTTGCACTAACTTGAAGGTTAGCAGGAATCTCTTCTGAATAAAGTTCTAACAAAAATTCAGCCATAGTTTATAACTGTGATTTGAGCCACAAGGCTCCTGAGCCTTTTGCTAAATCTCTTATTCTATTTATATAAGTGGTTCTTTCAGTTACACTTATAACACCTCTAGCATCCAATAAATTAAAAAAATGGCTAGCTTTTAAACACTGATCGTAAGCAGGTAAAGCTAAGTTCTTTTCTAAAAGTGATTTGCACTCACTTTCTGCCATTTCAAAATTTTTAAGTAATGTTTCGGTGTTTGCAATTTCAAAATTATAGGCTGAAAATTCTTTTTCAGCCTGATAAAAAACTTCTCTATATTTAACTCCTTCGTTATTCCAATCTAGGTCAAAAACATTATTTTTTTTTTGTACAAACATACAAAGTCTTTCTAAACCATAGGTGATTTCAACAGGTATAGGTTTGCACTCAAGACCAACCATCTGTTGGAAATATGTAAATTGCGTAATTTCCATACCATCACACCAAACCTCCCAACCTAATCCAGAGGCTCCTAATGTTGGACTTTCCCAGTCATCCTCTACAAATCTTATATCGTGTTTTTTAACTTCTATACCAACAGCCCCCAAACTTTTTAAGTAAACTTGTTTAATGTTATCTGGAGAGGGTTTAATTATTACTTGATATTGATAATAATGTTGTAGACGATTTGGATTTTCTCCGTATCTTCCATCAGTAGGTCTTCTTGAAGGTTGAACATATGCTGCCTTCCAAGAATTAGGTCCGAGAGATCTCAAAGTTGTTGCAGGATGAAAAGTTCCTGCTCCTACTTCCACATCATAGGGTTGTAAAAGTATGCAGCCTTGTTTGCCCCAGAATTTTTGTAAGTTCATGATTATTTCTTGAAAAGATAAGAAATTACTTTTTTTCTTTTTTTTTAATTTTTTCATCTATAAACCAAATTTTTGCCATAGATTTCTCTCTTCTAAATTATCTATCATCTTTTCTATTTGACTATCTAGAGAAGATGAGAGTTTCTTTGCAAGAAACCCTTTTTGCTTTTCAAATCTTTTAATTATTACATTTTCACCAAACTTTTCTTTAAGAACTTGATCTAAATTTCCAATACCGTCGACTAAACCAAGTTTCAAAGCTTTAGATCCTGACCAAAATTCACCGGTGAAAATATTATTTTTTTCTGGATCTTTTAATTTGTTTCCCCTGCTTTCTTTTACGACTTTAATAAAATCTGCATGTAGATCTAATTGAAGATTTTTGATTCTTTTAACATCTTCCTCTTTTTCCTCTACAAAAGGGTCGAGAGTGCTTTTATTTTTTCCCGCTGTATAAACTCTTCTCTCAATTCCAATTTTTTTAATCAATTCTTTAAATCCAAAGGAGGCAGAAATAACTCCTATTGAACCTACAATTGAACTTGAATTTGCGTAAATCTCATCCCCAGCACAGGCGATAAAATATCCTCCTGAGGCCGCAACATCTTCAGCAAAGAAAATAACTTTCATCTTATTTTTGTTAGCTAATTGCCTTATATAACTATAAATTAAATGAGACTGAACTGGCGAGCCTCCTGGTGAGTTTATTGATATAGCAATATGTTTGGATTTTTTATAAGAAAAAGCTTTTTTTAAAATTGCTTGTTGACCAGCAAGATCAATTCCTTGCTTAAATCTTCCTACCGATCCGATTATTCCTGTTAATCTGACATGGGGTATAACAGGTTTTTTTTTAAATATTGAAAACATAATTTAGATTACTTTTTTAAATATCTTTATATCAATAGTCGCAGTAAACTTTAAATATTTATTGTGCTACTAAGAGTTGAATTAAAGGTGCGTCACCAGGGATTAATTTAAAAAATTTTTCTAAGAAAAAATCAATTATAACTACATTTATGGGTTCAGTAATTCCTTTAAAAAAATCTGCAAATTCGGCTTACATTGACCTTAAGAATCTTGTAGGGGATAAACTTGCAAGGGTTGAAAAAGTTATTGATTCAAGACTTAAGAGCAAGGTTGATTTAATCAAAAAAATGA
>MDSW01217095.1_pt1 | contig 13670 bp, 13 predicted proteins | sample 811171 | NCBI WGS metagenome assembly MDSW01 (sample SAMN05326641, study PRJNA326480) | marine metagenome | isolation source: seawater | place: Atlantic Ocean: North West | collected 2012 | reverse complement strand
ATTTAAAATACCAGTAGGAAAAAATGGTGACTGTTACGATAGATATTTATGCAGAATTGAAGAAATGAGAGAAAGCATAAATATAATTAATCAATGTTTAGTCAAACTACCTAAAGGCCCAGTTAAAACCCAAGATGCCAAAGTTACACCACCACCAAAAAAAGATTTAAAAAATTCTATGGAAGCTTTAATTCATCATTTCAAGCTATTTACCGAAGGATACAGAGTAGATAAAGATGAAATTTATAAGGCTGTAGAGGCACCAAAAGGTGAATTTGGTGTCTATCTAATATCAGATGGATCAAACAAGCCGTACAAGTGCAAAATAAGAGCACCAGGATTCTCACATTTGCAAGCAATGGATTATTTAATTAAGGGTCATATGCTAGCAGACGTACCAGCGGTTCTAGGATCAATGGATATAGTTTTTGGAGAAGTTGATAGATGAGTATAAAAAAAATATCAAAAAATCAGCCAGATAATTTTGAATTTAATTCAAAAAATAACGAATTAGCAAAAAAAATTATAGCAAATTATCCAGAAGGAAAACAACAAAGTGCAGTTATGGCACTTTTGTATTTAGCGCAAAGACAAAATAATAATTGGATACCTCTCTCAGCAATGAAATATATAGCAAGATATTTGGCGATGCCGTACATAAAAGTTTATGAAGTTGCAACTTTTTATTCGATGTATAATTTAGCACCTGTAGGTGATTATTTTTTTCAAGTTTGCACAACAACACCATGCATGCTTAGAGGTGCATATAAGCTAGTTGATGTTTGTAAAAAAAAAATTTCAGAAAATGAAAATGAAATTTCAAGAAATGGAAAAATATCCTGGATGGAAGTTGAATGTTTAGGTGCCTGCGTTAATGCCCCAATGTTACAAATTAATGATGACTACTTTGAAGATCTTGATGAAATAAAACTAGAAAAAATAATTGATAATATTAAACAAGATCTAACAATAAAACCTGGCTCATATAAAGGGAGGAAAAGTTCAGAGCCTGAGGAGAACAGAATTACATTGATGGAAAATAAAAATGCTTGAGGATAAAGATAGAATATTCAAAAATTTATATAATGATTTTGGTGCAGATCTTAAATCATCAAAAGAGAGAGGTGATTGGATAAATACAAAAGATATATGTAACAAAGGAAGAGATTGGATAATTAATGAGATCAAAGACTCCCAATTAAGAGGCAGAGGTGGTGCAGGATTTCCGACTGGACTAAAATGGTCGTTCGCACCCAAAGAAATAGGATCAAGACCACACTATTTAGTTATTAATGCTGATGAGTCAGAACCAGGCACATGTAAAGATAGAGACATTCTAAGATTTGAACCACACAAATTAATAGAAGGTTGTTTAATTTCCTCTTATGCAGTAAATGCTCATGTTTGTTACATTTATATTAGAGGAGAATATATAAATGAAGGTGCAAAACTTCAAAAAGCTATAGATGAAGCCTATGCTGATGGCTTAATAGGAAAAAATTCCTCAAATACAGGTTGGGATTTAGATATTTATATACATTATGGTGCGGGCGCATATATTTGTGGAGAGGAAACAGCTTTATTGGAGAGTCTTGAAGGGAAAAAGGGACAGCCGAGGTTAAAACCTCCTTTTCCAGCCATAATAGGTTTATATGGATGTCCAACAATAATAAATAATGTTGAAACAATTTCAGTTGTTCCTACAATTTTAAGAAGAGGCGCAAAATGGTTTTCATCTCTAGGTCGTGACAGAAACACTGGAACTAAAATTTATTGCATATCTGGAAATGTAAATAACCCATGCAATGTTGAAGAAGAAATGGGTGTATCACTGAAAGATCTTATTGAAAAACATGCTGGTGGTGTTCAAGGAGGTTGGGATAATCTAAAAGCGGTTATACCTGGAGGATCATCAATGCCGTTATTGCCAAAAAATATTTGCGATACAATAAAAATGGATTTTGATGCATGTGTGGAAAATAAAACAGGATTAGGAACAGCAGGGATAGTTGTTATCAACAATGATCAGGACATCATCAAATGTATGGCTAGAATTGCGAGATTTTATAAACATGAAAGTTGTGGACAATGTACTCCATGTAGAGAAGGCTCAGGTTGGATGTGGAGAATGTTAGAAAGAATGGCAAAAGGTGAAGCATCAAGAGAAGAAGTAGATATGTTAATGGATGTAACAAAACAAATTGAGGGTCATACTATTTGTGCTTTTGGCGAAGGATCATCATGGCCAGTGCAAGGTTTGTTAAGACATTTTAAAAAGGAAATTGAGGAAAGAAATAATTTTAATCCTTTAGTTAATACAGGTCAAAAAAACCCTTATTTGGTTGATCAACATTTATTAGAAAAAGAAAATGCTTAAAGTAAAAGTAAATGATAAAGAAATTGAAGTAGAAGAGGGTCTCACTGTCTTACAAGCATGTGAGCAAGCAGGATTTGAAATACCTAGATTTTGTTATCACGAAAAATTATCAATTGCAGGAAACTGCAGAATGTGTTTAGTTGAAATTGAAAAGTCTCCTAAACCAGTTGCATCTTGTGCGATGCCTGTAGCCCAGGGAATGAATATTAAAACTAATACTAATTTAGTTGAGAAAGCTAGAAAAGGCGTAATGGAATTTTTATTAGTTAATCATCCTTTAGATTGTCCTGTATGTGATCAAGGAGGTGAGTGTGATCTTCAAGATCAATCAATGTTTTATGGTGTTGATAAGTCAAGATTTAAAGAAAACAAAAGGCAAGTTCCTGAAAAATATATGGGACCATTAATTAAAACACAAATGACAAGATGCATTCATTGCACAAGATGCATAAGATTTGCAACTGAAGTTGCTGGTGTACCAGAATTAGGTGCCATAGGAAGAGGAGAAAATATGCAAATTTCAACATATTTAGAAAAAGCCATGGAGTCTGAACTATCTGCCAATGTAATTGATCTTTGTCCTGTTGGAGCGCTTACCTCTAAACCTTATGTATTTGAAGCTAGACCTTGGGAGTTAAAAAAAACTGAATCTATTGATGTAATGGATGCTGTTGGTTCAAATATTAGGGTAGACACTTATGGCTGGGAAGTAAAAAGAATTCTTCCAAGAATTAATGAGGAAATTAATGAAGAATGGATTTCAGATAAAACAAGATATGCATGTGATGGACTAAAAAATCAAAGGCTGGATACACCATATTTAAGGGATGGTAATACATTTAGTAAAATTTCTTGGAATGACGCATATGAGGTCATCAATACAAAAATAAAGAATACAAATGAGGAAAAAATTGGTTGTTTTACTGGTGATTTAACAAATATGGAAACCGGATATATCGCTAAAGAATTTTTTAATAAAGTAATAAAATCAAATTTAATAGAATCAAGAGCTGAAAATTATTATGTGAATTTTTCTGATAAGCAAAATTATAGATTTAATAGTAATATTTTAGGTATTGAGGAGGCTGATTTAATTTTAATGATTGGTTGTAATCCTAGATATGAAGCAACAATTTTGAATAGCAGAATAAGAAAATCATATTTGAAATCAAAATTACCAATATATTCAACAAATGATATTGGAGATCAAACTTATCCATACAAGATACTAGATAATTCAACTAATTATATAAAAGACATAGTTGAAAATAAAAATGATTTATCAGTGGAAATAAATAATTCTTCAAAACCAATTATTATTATAGGTCAATCAATATTAAAGTTGAAATCCGGAAAATATATATTTGAAGAAATGAAAAAATTTCTGATCAAATCAAACAAGATCAATGAAAAATGGAATGCTTTTAATTTACTTGCTAAAGATGCATCTACAGTTGGTTCGTACGATTTAACATTATTTAGTACTAACAATGGTAGAAATATTTTATTAGAAAAATTACATGAAAAATCTATAGATTTATTATTTTTATTAGGTCAAGATAAATTAAAAATCAAAAGAAACGGTTTATTTATTGTCTACATTGGCTCACATGGGGATGAAGGCGCAAAGAACTCAGACTTAATATTGCCAAGTGCAGCATTTACTGAGCAAGATGGTTTATATACAAATTTAGAAGGAAAAATTCAAAAAGCCTACAAAGCATCTTACCCTACTGAGCTTGCTAAAGAAGATTGGTTAATAATAAATGAAATTGCCAATAAGGTACGTAATAAGTTTTTATATAAAGATAAAGATGAACTTGTTGATAGTATGTTTAATTATTTAAATCAAAATAGAAAAGAAGAATTTATACAGACCAATTATATTTTTGAAAATGAAAAAATTTTTATTGAAGATATTGATTATTATTTCTCAAACGTAATTGCTAAAAATTCAAAAACAATGTCTGAATGTAGATCATTAAGATCTAATTTGAATAAAACAGGGACCGAAGGGTAAAATGAATACTCTAAATATATTTTTTTCTGAAACTTATAAAATATTATTTTTATTAATACCGGTTTTAGTAACTGTAGCGATGATAGTGTGGCTAGATAGAAGAGTATGGGCATTTGTTCAAAAGCGAAGAGGTCCAAATGTAGTTGGCCCTTTTGGCTTACTTCAATCTTTAGCTGATGCTTTAAAATACATATTTAAGGAAATAATTATACCAGCTAGTTCAAACAAAGTAATTTTTATAATAGCTCCAATTATCACAATGACTCTAGCTCTTGTTGCTTGGGCAGTCATACCATTTAGTGAAACTTTAGTCTTGGCTGATATAAATGTAGGAATATTGTATTTATTTGCTATTTCATCTCTTGGTGTTTATGGAATAATAATGGGTGGTTGGGCTTCTAATTCAAAATATCCGTTCCTTGGTGCAATACGATCTGCTGCACAAATGGTATCTTATGAGGTTTCTATAGGAGTAATAATAATTAATGTTCTGCTCTGTGTAGGTTCTCTCAATTTAAATGATATTGTTTTAGCTCAACAAAATATTTGGTTTATAATTCCTTTATTTCCAATGTTTATTATTTTTTTTATTTCTGCTCTTGCAGAGACAAATAGACCTCCTTTTGACTTGCCTGAAGCTGAAGCAGAGTTAGTTGCTGGATATCAAACTGAATATTCAGGCATGATGTATGCAATGTTTTGGCTCGGAGAATATGCTAATATTTTATTAATGTGTGCAATGGGTTCAATTCTATTTTTAGGAGGCTGGCTACCTCCAGCTGATATAGAATTGTTTTCCTTAATACCATCACCTTTTTGGTTGGTATTTAAAATTTTACTTTTATTTATTCTTTTTGCTTTAGTTAAAGCAATAGTTCCAAGATATAGGTATGATCAATTAATGAAGTTAGGTTGGAAAATATTTTTACCATTTTCACTAATTTGGGTTGTGTTAACAGCAGGATATTTGCTTTATTTTAATTTATTACCGGTGCAAATATGAAATTAGGAAGATTATTAAAAACGATTTTTATGGTTGATTTTATTACTGGATTACTTATTGCCATTAAAGAGATTTTTAAATCAAAAAAAACAATTAACTATCCATTTGAAAAAGGTCAAGTAAGTTCAAGAGCCAGAGGTGAACATGCTTTAAGAAGATACCCTAATGGTGAAGAAAGATGTATTGCTTGTAAACTTTGTGAAGCAGTTTGTCCAGCTCAAGCAATAACAATTGAGTCTGCCGAAAGAGAAGATGGAAGCAGAAAGACTACTCGATACGATATTGACATGCTAAAATGTATTTATTGTGGACTTTGCGAAGAATCTTGCCCGGTAGATGCTATAGTTCAAGGTCCAAATTTTGAATTTGCTACAGAAACTCGAGAAGAACTTTATTACAACAAGGAAAAACTTTTAGAAAATGGAGATAGATGGGAAAATATTCTTGCCGCAAACATAAAAGCTGACAACCCATATAGATAATAATGATCGCCCACGCTATATTTTTTTACTTATTTTCTTTTATCGCAATTATTTCAGCAATTATGGTAACTGCAGCCAGAAATACAGTTCATTCTGTATTCTTTTTAATATTAGATTTTATAAGTATCTCATGCCTTTTTATAATGATCGGTGCTGAATTTTTAGGAATGATCATGTTAATAGTATATGTAGGTGCTGTAGCTGTTCTTTTCTTATTTGTAGTAATGATGTTGAATGTTGCTCAACAAAAAAATCAATGGTTTTCATCAGTAAAAAGCAGTTCTCACATACCCATTGGATTACTTGTAAGTTTAGTGATATTTGTAGAATTAATAGTAGTAGTTGGAGGTTGGAAATATAAGCCAGACTTATTAAACTCCTCCACAATTCTTATTGATAAAAATATTTCAAACACTCATTCATTAGGTAACGTATTGTACACAGATTATGTTCATCTGTTTCAACTTTCTGGGATGATATTACTTGTGGCTATGATAGGTGCAATAGTTTTAACTTTTAGGGAAAGATTAGGGGTAAAAAAACAAAGCTACATAAGGCAAATTTCAAGAGAGAGAAAAGATGGTGTCCAACTAGTTAATGTTCCAAATAATAAAGGAGTTAAAATTGATGTTTGATGTAGGTTTAGGACATTATTTAACTCTAGGAGCAATTATATTTACTATTGGTTTAATAGGAATATTTTTAAATCGAAAAAATGTAATAGTTCTTTTAATGAGTATAGAATTAATACTACTAGCGGTTAATATTAATTTAGTATCCTTTTCAATATTTATTAATGATTTAAGTGGTCAAATTTTTACTTTATTTATATTAACGGTAGCAGCAGCAGAGGCTGCAATTGGATTAGCAATTATAGTGGTTTATTTTAGAAATTCTGGAACTATTAGAGTTGAGGAAATAGAAAAACTTAAGGGATAGTGTGGAAAAATTAATAATCTTTTTACCCCTGGTTGCTGCAATAGCTTCTGGTTTTTTTGGAAAGTATATTGGAAATAAAGCTTCTCAAATTATTACAACTTTATTTGTTACCTTATCGGCTTTATTATCAATTTATATTTTTTATGATGTAGTATTCAACAATTACTCAAATAATATTATTATAGCAAAATGGATAACCTCAGGACTTCTTGATGTAAATTGGGGTATAAAAATAGATCAACTTTCTGCTGTTATGCTTGTAGTGGTAACTTTTGTTTCAGCAATAGTTCATGTCTATTCCATAGGTTATATGTCACACGACCCTCACCAGCCACGATTCATGTCTTATTTATCATTATTTACATTTTCAATGTTAGTTTTAGTAACTTCTGATAATTTTTTACAATTATTTTTTGGATGGGAAGGTGTTGGTCTCTGTTCCTATTTTTTAATTGGATTTTGGTTTAAAAAACCAACAGCTAATGCTGCCGCAATTAAAGCATTTGTTGTAAATAGAGTTGGAGATTTTGGTTTTGCTCTTGGAATATTTTTGATTTTCTACATTTTTGGAAGCGTTAATTATGACGAGGTGTTCAATCAGTCTTCTTTATATGTTAATACTAAAGTTAATTTTTTAAGTCTTGAATTAAATGTAATAAATTTAATTTGTTTTCTATTGTTCATTGGTGCCATGGGTAAATCTGCCCAAATTTTTTTACATACTTGGTTACCAGATGCTATGGAAGGACCCACTCCAGTTTCTGCATTAATTCATGCAGCGACTATGGTAACTGCTGGAGTTTTTTTAGTTGTAAGATGCTCACCAATTTTTGAATATTCTCCAATTGTTTTGAATTTTATAACTGTTATTGGAATGTCAACAGCTCTATTTGCAGCAACTATTGCTTTAGTCCAAAATGATATTAAAAAAATAATTGCATATTCAACATGTAGTCAACTAGGTTATATGTTTTTTGCTACAGGCGTAGGTGCTTACAATATTGCAATGTTTCATCTATTTACACATGCTTTTTTTAAAGCTTTATTATTTCTAGGAGCTGGATCTGTTATTCATTCATTTAATGATGAACAGAATATAAATAAAATGGGAGGAGTTTACAAACATTTACCTTACACTTATATACTTATGATAATTGGCACTTTGGCTTTAACAGGATTTCCATTTTTATCGGGATTTTATTCTAAAGATTTAATTATAGAATATGCTTTCTTAAAAGGTAATACTTTTGGCTATTATGCTTGCGCAATAGGTATTATAACAGCAGTATTAACTTCAATTTATTCCTGGAGATTAATTATTAAAACATTTCATGGCGAATTTAATAATAAGGCTATGTCAATTTCTGCCATTCATGATTCTCCCAAGGTTATGTTAATACCATTATTTTTTTTGGCTATTGGATCAATATTTGCAGGATTTGTTTTCAAAGATTTATTTTTGAGCAAAGGATCGTTTATTGATTTTTGGGGTGGATCAATTTTCTTTTTGGAACCCTTATCAAACAAACATCCACCTGCTTACATATTATATTTAACTCCAATACTTGTAACTATTTCTATACCTTTAAGTTATTATTTATTTTTAAAAAATAAATCAATTATTGAAGGTTTGGTTAACTCTAATAAACCAGTTTATCAATTTCTTAAAAATAAATGGTATTTTGATGAATTATATGAAGTCATATTTATAAAATCATCAAAGTATTTAGGAAAATATTTTTGGAAAAAAATCGATGGTTTGGTAATTGATAGATTTGGACCAGATGGATTGTCAAGTTTATTTAAATATTTTTCAATAAAGGCTTCTAAATTCCAAACTGGATTTATATATCAATATGCATTTGTGATGTTGATTGGTTTTTCTATAATTTTAACAATTATAATAATTGAATAATGAATTTTCCTATACTTTCATCTCTTATTATATTTCCTACCGTAGGTGCAATATTTATTTTATTTGGCAGATCATCATCAAATTATAACGCAGCAAAGTATATTTCTTTGTTTGTTTCACTAGCTAATTTTATTTTGTCAATTTTCTTGTGGTATGAATTTGATAAAAATAATTCAGGATTTCAATTCGTTGAAGAACGATTGTGGCTAGAAGGCCTTATAAATTATAAAATTGGAATTGATGGTATATCAATATTATTTATTATTTTAACAACTTTTATAACTCCACTTTGTATTATTTCAGTTAATTCAACAATTAAAAATAGACTTAAAGATTTTTTAATAGCTATACTTGTTATGGAAACTATGATGATTGGTGTTTTTTGCTCGCTAGATTTAGTCATTTTTTACTTATTTTTTGAAGCTGGTTTAATTCCAATGTTTTTAATTATTGGTATTTGGGGTGGACAAAGGAGAGTTTATTCAGCTTTCAAGTTTTTCTTGTACACATTGTTAGGCTCTGTATTAATGTTGGTTGCTATAATTTCTATATATTGGATAACAGGAACAACCGATGTAATTAAATTATACGAACTTGGTATTGATGCCAAATATCAACATTTATTATGGTTGGCTTTTTTTAGTTCATTTGCTGTTAAAACTCCAATGTGGCCTGTTCATACATGGCTTCCTGATGCTCACGTTGAAGCGCCAACAGCAGGCTCAGTTTTACTTGCTGCTATTTTGTTAAAAATGGCAGGTTATGGTTTTATAAGATTTTCAGTAGGTTTATTTCCTATAGCATCAGAATATTTTGTATCTTTTATTTTTGTTTTAAGCCTTATTGCAATTATTTACACATCATTAGTTGCCTTAATGCAGGAAGATATGAAAAAATTAATTGCATATTCATCAGTTGCTCATATGGGATTTGTAACAATGGGTATTTTTACCATGACACCAGAAGGCATCGAAGGAAGTATTTTCCAAATGATAAGCCACGGAATTATATCTGCAGCATTATTTTTATGTGTAGGTGTAGTATACGAAAGAACTCATACAAGAGAAATAAGCAAATATGGTGGTATAGTATCAGTAATGCCAAGATACGCTGTTGTATTTATGGTATTTACTTTAGGTGCATTGGGGTTGCCTGGTACAACAGGCTTTATTGGTGAATTTTTAATATTGTTAGGAACATTTAAGGTAAATTTTGTTGTTGCTACAATTGCAAGCTTAGGTGTCATATTAGGCGCTGCTTATATGTTATGGCTTTATAGAAGAATAGTTTTTGGCGAAATTACAAATACTGAATTAAATAAATTAGTAGATTTAAACAAGTCTGAAATGACCACTTTATCTATTTTAGCAATTGCTTCAATTCTATTTGGTTTTTATCCTGATCCTTTATTAAGCACAACAACAACATCTGTGGAAAGCTTAATTGAATTATTTAACTCTAATATCAAATTATATACTGCTAGTAATTTATGATAAATTTTGATTTAATTTTTCCTGAAATATTCTTATCTCTAGTGATTATGTTTTTATTAATGATTGGAGTATTTAAAAAAAATAGTGAAAGACTAGTTTATAATTTATCAATAATTTCTCTTATAATCTTATTTGCTCTAGTTATAAATTTATATACATTTGAAGAATCATACATATTTAATGAAAGTTACAAAATTGATATTTTATCTTTATTTACAAAATCCTTGGTTTTAATTGTTGCAATTTTTATTATGATTTCGTCTTTTTCATATCTTAAGACTCAAAGTATTTTAAAGATAGAATATCCTATATTAATTTTAAGTTCCATACTTGGTATGATGGTGATGATTAGCTCTAACGATTTAATAGTATTTTATTTAGGTTTGGAGCTACAGTCGCTTGCATTATATGTACTTGCATCATTTAAAAGGGATAATATTTTATCATCAGAGTCTGGATTAAAGTATTTTGTTTTAAGTGCTTTATCATCTGGTTTATTATTGTATGGATGTTCACTCGTTTATGGATTTTCAGGCTCAACAAATTTTAATACCATATCCGATCAAACATTCCAAACCCAATATGGAGTAATATTTGGATTAGTATTTATAATAGTGGGACTAGCATTTAAAATCTCTGCTGTTCCATTTCATATGTGGGCCCCAGATGTTTATCAAGGATCGCCAACCTCAGTCACATTATTTTTTGCAGCGTTGCCAAAAGTTGCTGCATTAACAGTTATAATTAGATTTTTATACACACCATTTGTAAATTTGATGGATCAGTGGCAAACAATACTTGTATTTATCTCAATTGCCTCTATGTTATTCGGAGCTATTGCAGCAATAGGTCAATATAACTTAAAAAGACTTATAGCTTATAGTTCAATTAGTCATATGGGATATGCTCTAGCTGGATTGGCATCAGGCACTAACCAAGGAATTCAAAGTTCTATAACATACATCTCAATTTATCTTGTTATGACTTTAGCATTTTTTTCATGCCTGTTTATGCTAAGAAAAAAAAGTGTATTTTATGAAAAAATCGAAGATCTTTCCGGCCTATCCACAAATCATCCCGTACTTTCAGTCGCATTATTAATAGTCTTATTTTCACTTGCAGGAATTCCACCATTAGCAGGTTTTTTTGCTAAATTTTATATATTTATGGCAGTTATAGAGCAATCCATGTACTTCTTGGCAATTGTAGGGCTTTTATCAACTGTAGTAGCAGCATTTTACTACTTAAGATTAATTAAAATAATTTATTTCGATAAACCAAAGGAAAAATTTGAAAAAGATCATAATATTGGATTAAAAATTACTTTAGCTATTTCAACTGGAATTTTGGGATTATATTTTATATATCCAGGATTGCTTAATAACATTATTTCAAGAATTTTATTAATCTAATGAAACTTAAAAAATATTTATTAAAATCAGTTACAAGTACAAACGATGTCGCTATTAAAAAAATTAAACAAGGATTTAAGACTGGAATAATTCTTGCAAACAAGCAAACAAAAGGAAGAGGTAGATATGGCAATAAATGGATATACATGAAAAACAATTTATTTATGTCAGTTTTTTTTAACTTGAATTCAAGTCTAAGTTTAAGAAAATTGACTATTACAAGTTGTAAAATAGTAAAAAAATCATTGTTTAAATTACTTAAAATAAGAATAACAATTAAAAGACCAAATGATTTACAAATAAATAATAAAAAGGTGTGTGGAATTTTACAGGAAACTTTATTTTATAAGAAAGATAAATTTGCAATAATAGGAATAGGAATAAATATTCATACAAGTCCATACATTGATGACTATCCAACTACACATTTAAATTTTTATGCAAAAAAAAAATTAAATAAAATAAAAGTTTTTGAAGAAATCAAAAAAAATTTTGAAAATTTTTTAACAAAGTAAAATGAATATAATTGGAGATATTGGAAATACTGAAGTAAAAATTTGTTTAATTGGTAAAAACTTTAAAATTAAAAAAAGAGTAAATATAAAAACAAACAAAATCGAATATATCAAAATAAAAAAAAAACTTAAATTTTTACTTTCAAATAAAAAAAAAATTGAACACGTAATTTTCAGCAGTGTTGTTCCAAACATATATCGAAAATTTTTATTTTTTTTTAAAAAAAATTTGAATAAAAAAGTTATTGAAATCAAAGAACTTAATTTAAAAAAATTAATTGAAATCAAAGTTAATAAAAAACAAGTTGGATCTGATAGATTAGCTAATTCAATAGCTGCAATTGATAATAAAAATAATTATATTATTATTGATTTTGGAACAGCCACAACCTTTGATGTAGTAATGAAAAATAAATATTTGGGTGGTATAATATCTCCTGGTATAAATTTATCCTTAAATACATTGACCATGAGAGCATCCTTAATTCCTAAAATTAATCTAAAAAAAATATCATACGTTATTGGTAAGAATACTAATGAAGCTGTAAGATCAGGATTTTTTTGGGGATATTCAGGTTTGATTGACAATATAATTAAATTAATTAAAGAGCAGACTAAATCTGATTTTAAAGTTGTTTTAACAGGTGGTCTTGCGGATTTATATAAAAATTCAATCAATACAAAATGTAAAATTGATAGAGATTTAACAATAAAAGGGATTATTAAAATTTCAAAAAAAATGATTTAATAAATGAAGGAAGAACTATTATTTTGTCCACTTGGTGGCTCCGGTGAAATTGGAATGAACCTTAATCTTTATGCTTATGGCAATTCTGAAAATCAAAAGTGGATAATTGTAGATGTTGGAGTTACATTTGCCGATGATAGTGTTCCAGGAATTGATCTTATATATCCAGATCCTGGTTTTATAGTTGATAAAAAGGATGATGTTTTAGGAATCATATTAACTCATGCCCATGAAGATCATATAGGTGCAATTGCTCATATTTGGCCAAAATTAAAATGCAATATTTACGCAACACCTTTCACGGCAGTTCTTGTTAGAGAAAAATTTAAGGAAAAAAAAATTGATATTAGTACAAATTTAAAAGTAGTTGAATTGAATGGAAATCTAAATCTTGATCCATTTAATATTGAATTTGTAACTTTAACTCATTCAATACTTGAACCAAACGGTTTAAAAATAAATACCCCATCAGGCACTGTTCTTCATACTGGCGATTGGAAATGCGATCCAAATCCACTTATAGGAAATAAAATTGATGAAAATAAATTAAAAAAAATAGGAGATGAAGGTGTTCTCGCAATGGTATGTGACTCCACAAATGTATTTAGCATGGGGAGATCTGGATCGGAGATGGACGTAAGAAAAAATATGCTCAATATAATTGAAAGATTAAAAAAAAAAAATTATTGTAACTTCCTTTGCATCTAACGTTGCAAGAATGGAAAGTGTATTTTATTGTGCTGAAAAAACAGGTAGGCAAATAGCT
>MDSW01108893.1_pt1 | contig 13670 bp, 11 predicted proteins | sample 811171 | NCBI WGS metagenome assembly MDSW01 (sample SAMN05326641, study PRJNA326480) | marine metagenome | isolation source: seawater | place: Atlantic Ocean: North West | collected 2012 | reverse complement strand
CTAAACATTCAGAACCTAGCGGTTTAAAAGAAGCTGTTGTTAAGATAAATGGACAAGGAGTTTTTAAGTTCCTTAAATTTGAATCTGGGGTGCACCGAGTCCAACGAGTTCCAGAGACTGAATCTCAGGGAAGAATTCATACTTCAACGGTTACAGTTGCAATTTTACCTGAGGTTGATGAGGTGCAAGATGTAGAGATAGATAAAAGCGATTTAAGAATAGATACTTATAGGGCATCCGGTGCAGGAGGCCAGCATGTTAATAAAACTGATTCAGCAGTTAGATTAACCCATATTCCAACCGGCGTCGTTGTAGAGTGTCAAGATGACAGATCTCAACATAAAAATAAAGCTAGAGCTATGGCTTTGTTAGCTGCTAAATTGAAGCAAAACGAGATTGACGAGCAGCAAAACACTATTGCAAGTGAAAGAAAAATTTTAGTTGGAACTGGTGATAGAAGCGAAAAAATAAGAACATATAATTTTCCTCAAGGGAGAATTACAGATCATAGGATTAAATTAACTCAGCATAATTTAGATCAAGTCATGGATGGAGATATGGTTTCAATCTGCCAAGCTTTGATTACAGAAAATCAATTGGCTCAACTTTCTAATTTAGAACAATCTTCATAATTGAACGAAACAATTAAATCATATTTTGCACTTGCCAAATCAAATACTCATACTCATGAGTTTATAGTCCGAGATTTAGAGTTTTTTTTAAAATCTTTAGGAATTAATGATGCAATTATCAAGCTTGAAGATAATTTTGATTTATCAAAAGATCAGATAAAAAAAATAGAAACTTTTTTCACATCTTATTTAGATGGATTGCCAATTGATTATATTTTAAATGAATCAATATTTTATGGATTTAAATTTTTTGTGGATTCGAGAGTTCTTATTCCTCGACCAGAGACAGAGCTAATCATAGATTATATTTTGGATTTAAAATTAACGAAAAGCTCAAAGATTGTAGAGGTTGGCACAGGATCCGGTTGTATTGCATTAACGCTAGCTATGCTTAAGCCAGAAATTAAGATCATTGCCTCAGATATTTCAAACTCTGCTTTGGAAGTAGCCGAGGTAAATAAAAAATTACATAAAGTTAGCAATGTCTCATTAGTACATTCTAATTGGATGTCTTTTGCAATGGAGAATTCTTTAGATTTAATAATTTCTAATCCACCCTATTTGACGCCAAGTGACTGTCATCTTAAAAATTTAACTCATGAGCCTTTGGTGGCTTTGACTTCAAAAAATGGATCTCAAAGTTTCATTGATATTGCCTATCAAGCAAGATTTGCCTTAAAACCTGGTGGAAAAATTATCTTTGAACATGGTTATTTACAAGCAGGAGAGGTTGCCGAAATTTTACAAGAGCAAGATTTTCACAGTATTGTTTCAAATCAAGATTACCAAGGCTTGGATCGATATACTTATGCTAGTAAATAATAATTTTTTCATATGATAAGATTTGTGATTATGAACTTACAATTAACAAAATTGTGTTCAAAAATATAGTTTTTTAAATACAGGGGTTTTTAATGAAAGGTAATATGATGAATTGGGGTTTAACAATCCCGCAGGCAATTTTACATGCTGAAAAATATAATTTTGATGGTAAGTTGATTTCACGAGAATTGGATGGCTCAATAAATTCAACTACATATGGAGATTCAATTAGACGCTCAAAAAAGCTTGCTAATGCCCTTAAAAAACTTGGAGTAAATTCATATGATCGAGTTGCAACAATTGCTTGGAATAACAGTAGACATTTTGAGACTTATTTTGCAGTTTCAGGCATGGGGGCTATCTTGCATACTCTCAATCCAAGATACTCTCCTGATCAGCTTATATACATACTAAATCATGCTGAGGATGAAGTTTTAATTGTTGATCCATCATTTATCCCTTTGGTTGAGAGTGTTCAAGATAAATTAGATACTGTTAATAAGATAATTATTGCCTCATCAAAAGATAAGATTCCTGAAAATAATTTACAAAATGCATTAAGTTACGAGGAGTTGATTCAAGATGAATCAGATCAATTTGATTGGCCTGAAGTAGATGAAAATGATGCTGCTTCTTTATGTTATACCTCGGGTACGACGGGCAATCCAAAAGGCGTATTATATTCACATAGATCAACTATATTGCATGCAATTTCAATTTCTGGAGGCCTTGGATTTAATTCTTCCAGTTCAGTATTGCCGGTTGTGCCTATGTTTCATGTAAATGCTTGGGGTGTGCCTTATTGCGCATTAATAAGTGGAATGACTTTAGTTCTTCCTGGACATGCCCTTGATGGAGAGTCTTTATATGAACTTGTGAAACAGGAGTCGGTTGATTCAATGTTAGGTGTTCCTACAGTTTGGCTGGGGTTATTGCAGTATCTTGAGGAAAAAGGGCTCAAGCTTGATACAGTTGATCAAGTTTTGGTTGGCGGCTCTGCAGCCCCATATGCAATGATTAAGGCATTTGATGAACAGCACGATGCATTTTTAACTCATGGATGGGGGATGACTGAAATGAGTCCACTAGGAACTATTAATTCTCCAACAAAGAAAACCATGAATCTTCCAAAAGAAGATCGATATCAGCTGCAAACGAAGCAAGGCTATCCTTTATTTGGTGTAGAGATTAAGACAGTTGATGATGAAGATAATGAACTTCCAAGAGATGGAGAGGCTAGTGGTGCTCTCAAGGTAAAGGGACCATGGATAATGCATACATACTTTAAAGCAGAAGGTCCTGCAGTTGATAATGAGGGTTGGTTTGATACTGGTGATGTTGCAACAATTCATCCCGATGGTTGTATGCAAATTGTTGATAGAGCGAAGGATGTCATCAAAACTGGAGGTGAATGGATTAGCTCAATAGATTTAGAAAATGCTGCGCTGACTCATGAAAACGTACTTGAGGCATGTGTTGTCGGAGTTCCTCATCCAAAATGGGATGAAAGACCGTTATTGTTTTTAATAACAAAAGATGGCAATGAAATGGACAAAGACGAGATTAATAATTTTCTTTTAGAGAAGGTAGTTAAATGGTGGTTGCCTGATGATATTATTTTTGTAAAAGAACTTCCGCATGGAGCAACTGGAAAATTACAAAAGGTTGAATTAAGAGACGAGTACAAAGATCATTTAATGGAGAAATAAAATGGCAATAACAATAGTTAAACCTGAAAATTTGAATGATTATATAGGAAAAGAGTTAGAAGCGACTGATTGGTTTAAAGTTGATCAGGACAGAATAAATAAATTTGCTGATGCAACTGAAGATCATCAATTTATTCATGTGGATCCTGAAAAGGCTACTCCTATTTTTGGCTCAACAATTGCGCATGGTTTTCTTTCGCTTTCATTGGTTGCAGGTCTTGGCAAAGATACTGCACTCGTTGTTGAAGGGGCAAAAATGGGTTTAAATTACGGGCTTGATAAAGTCAGATTTTTAAGTCCAGTAGCAGTTGATTCTAGGGTTAGGCTCCATACCAAGATTGTTGATATTACAGAAAAGAATCCTGGCCAATATCTAGTTAAAGCATCTATATCTATGGAGATAGAAGGTGTTGAAAAGCCTGCATATATAGCAGAAACATTATCTATGTGGGTTACTTAAAGCAGAATATTTTTAATAATGCAGTTAATATTTTCTAGGTATGGATACTTAATTTGTATCATTTCTGTTTTAAGCGCCTCAATTTTTTTACTTGAAAACGGGTTTAGCGAATTACAAGTCTTACTTTTCGCTGGCATTGGCTCAATTTCATTTACTGTAATTGGAGAGTTTCTTGTTCCTTTATACAAAGATTGGAGACCAAACCTCAAAGAAAATTTTTTCCCAGATGCCTCACTGTTTGTATTAAATTACATTGTGTTACAAAGTCAATTGTTACAAATTTTTCTTACTTCCATTGCTCTAAAATTTGCTGGTGGAGGGTTTGATCTGTGGCCATCAGATTTAAACATATTTATACAACTAGTTTTTGCTTTAATAATTTCTGAATTTGGACTTTATTGGTTCCATAGGGGCTGTCATGAGATTCCTCTTTTATGGAGATTTCATAGCATCCATCACAACCCACAAAGACTTTATTGGTTTAATGCAACAAGATTTCATTATGTTGATGTGACGCTGCTTCAGGTTTTTGGAATAGTGCCTTTACTGATTTTAGGCGCAGAAGCAAAGATTATTGCATTAGTAACTATTTTCAGCACTGTACACGGATTCTGGCAACATGTTAATGCTGAGCAAGATCAAAAAATTCTAAATTACTTCTTTTCTGGTCCAGAATTACACAGATGGCATCATAATTTAAAGCCAGAGATAGCAAATCATAATTATGGAAATAATCTTATTATTTGGGATCACGTATTTAAGACATTTTATTGGCCAAAAGATAATGACGAAGAATTGATAAATGTGGGTGTTCAAGGAAATTTGGCAAACAATATAAAATCAATGATATTGGATCCTTTCAAAGGATAAATTACTTTTTCAACTTTTCTTTAAGAATCTTGTTAACTGTTTGAGGGTTAGCCTTTCCCTGAGTTTTCTTCATAACTTGACCAACAAAAAAGCCAAATAATTTTTCTTTTCCGCTTTTGTAACCCTGAACTTGCTCTGAGTTATTTCTGATAACTTCATCAACAACTTTTTCGATGGAATCATCATCAGTTATTTGTTTTAAACCTTTAGACTCGATGATTTGATCTGGCGAAGATCCGTAAATGCACATTTCCTCAAAAATAGATTTTCCAATTTTACCCGAAATGGTCTGATCGTCGATTCGGTTAATGAGCATTGCTATATTCTCAGGATTTAATTTTGATTCATGAATTTCAATTAGCTCTTTATTAAGATAGGCACTGATTTCACCTATCAACCAATTTGCTAACAGAGAATAATTTTTTACACCTGATAGCGAAGATTCAAAGAAATCAGCCATAGACTTTGAGGATGCAATTATTTGTGCATCGTAAGATGAAAGTCCATATTCCTTTTGATAACGAATCTCTTTTTCAGTTGGGAGCTCAGGAAATTCATCTTTAATTTTTTGCATCTCATCATCCGAAATTACCACTGGCAAAAGATCTGGCTCTGGAAAATATCTATAATCGTTTGCAAATTCCTTTGACCTCATTGGTCTAGTTTCATCTTTGGCACTGTCATAAAGCCGAGTTTCTTGTGTAACTTTTTTTCCGCTTTCCAAGACTTTTATCTGTCTTTTAATCTCAAAATTAATAGCTTTCTCAATAAATTTAAAAGAATTAATATTTTTAATTTCAGTTCTTATACCAAGTTCTGAATCTCCCCTTTTTCTAATGGATACATTCGCATCACATCTCAGTGAGCCTTGGGCCATGTTACCGTCTGAAACATCCAAGTAGGTTACAAGCTGATGCATTGCTTTCATATACGCCACTGCCTCTTTAGCGCTTGATATTTCTGGCTCTGAAACTATTTCTAAAAGAGGAGTTCCTGCTCGATTAAGGTCTATTGCAGAGAAGCCATCAAATTCATCATGAATTGATTTTCCAGCATCTTCCTCTAAATGTGCTCTTGTAATATTTATGGTTTTAGTTGAATCATCTGTAAGGATTTCTATTGATCCGCCTAATACAATTGGCAAATCCATTTGGGTGATTTGATATCCCTTAGGTAAATCTGCATAAAAGTAGTTTTTTCTATCGAAAATGGAGGTTTGGTTTATATGAGCACCTATAGCCATTCCAAATCTTATCGCTTTATAAAATGCTTCTTTATTAACAGATGGTAAAACTCCTGGAAGACCACAATCTATTAGATTTACATTTGTATTTGGGCTAGCTCCAAAGGCAGTTGAAGCTCTTGAAAATAATTTTGTTTTTGTTGATAGTTGAACATGAGTCTCAAGGCCTATTACAGTTTCCCAACTCATTTAAAATTCTCCAAATTGGGTTTGGCATTATGAAAGTCAGAGTTCTGTTGGAAGACATGCGCAGCATTAAGCAACAGATCCTCTCTTAAAAAATTTCCAATTAGTTGCAATCCGACTGGTAGTGAATGCACTTGTCCATGAGGTATTGAAATAGCAGGTAATCCAGCTAAATTTGAGGAGATTGTAAAAAGATCTTCAAGGTATAACTCAACTGGATTTTGGGTACCTTTACTTTCAAATTTAAAAGCAGAATTCGGAGAGGTAGGAGTCATCAATAAATCTATGGATTTAAATACTTGATCAAAATCGTTCTTAATTAACCTTCTTACCTGTTGTGCTTTTTTATAGTAGGCATCATAGTAACCTGAAGAAAGCGCATAGGTCCCGATAAGAATTCTTCTCTTCACTTCATCTCCAAACCCTTCACTTCTTGATTTTATATATAGATCATTCAGATCATCTGTATTTTCAGCCCTATGTCCAAAACGTACGCCATCATATCTTGATAAATTTGATGAACACTCTGCAGGGGCAATAGAATAGTATGTCGGAACAGATGCTGAAATATTCGGGAGTGAGACCTCGATGAATTCAGCACCTAAATTTTCATAAGCTTTTTTAGATTCATCAAAACGTTTCTGAACTTCTGTATCTAGACCAGAAAGATCAAATTCTTTAATAATGCCTATTTTTTTTCCTTTAATGGATTGATTAATATTTTCTAAAAAATTTGGCACATCTGAGTTCAACGAAGTAGTATCTTTTGAATCATATCCTGACATTGAGTTAAGCAAGATAGCACAATCTTCAGCGCTTCTAGCTAATGGTCCAGCTTGATCTAGACTCGATGCAAAGGCTATCATTCCCCATCTTGAAATTCTTCCATAAGTTGGCTTTAATCCGGTAATTCCACAATGTGCGGCAGGTTGACGAATTGATCCACCTGTATCCGTTCCAGTAGCAGCTGGCACTATACCAGCGGCAACTGCTGCTGCTGATCCACCAGAACTTCCCCCAGGAACAAAACCTTTTTTCCAGGGATTATGCACACTTCCAAAAAAGCTGGTTTCATTTGAGGAGCCCATTGCAAACTCATCCATATTTGTTTTCCCAATAGTTATTGAACCAGCATCTTCAAGTTTTTCAACTACAGTGGCGCTGTATGGAGGTATAAAATTTGAAAGTATTTTTGAGGAGCATGTTGTTCTTAAACCCTTCGTACAAAATAAATCTTTTTGTGCTAATGGAATTCCTGAGAGCAACGAGGTATTTTTTTCATCTCGGTCTATAGAACTTGCTTTTTTAGAGCTATTTTCTTCATTTAAAGTTACAAAACAGTTCAATTCATCATATTTTTTAGCTAGCTGAATTGATTCTTGAGTTAATTCTGAGACTGAGATTGCTTTGTTATCCAGCAACTCATTTAGTTCGGTTATGGATTTAAATTGAATACTCATTCAACCACCCTAGGAACAAGAAAGTAATCCTCATTTGATTCAGCAGCATTTTTCAGAAATTTATTTTTTTTATTATCAGATATTACTAAATCTTCATGCTTAAAAGCTGTCATCTCAAGCGGATTATAAAGAGGTTCTATATCAGATGTGTCAATGGATTGAAGGCTTCCTATTAATTCAATAATAGTTTCAAGATCTTTTTGTATTTTTTCAGACTTATTTTGATCTATTTCTAATCTTGCAAGATAGCAAATAGTTCTGACTGTTTCTTGGTCCATATGATATTATCTATTTTTGATGCGAAATATTAAACTAAAAGCATCTTAAAATGAATTTACAGGGAATATCATAGTGGATTTCAACTTATTTAAAACTGTTCGAGGCTTATTTTCTAATGATTTATCAATAGATCTAGGAACCGCGAATACTTTAATTTATACCAAAGATATTGGGATAGTACTTAATGAGCCCTCTGTTGTAGCTATTAGAGAAAGTCGAGGTCAAAAAACAGTTGTTGCAGTAGGACATGAAGCAAAAAAAATGCTTGGTAGAACTCCAGGTAATATCAAAGCTATTAGACCTTTGTCAGAGGGAGTGATAGCAGATTTCCAGGTTACTGAAAAGATGCTTCAGCATTTCATTGGAAAAGTGCATGAACAGAGATTTATAAAACCAAGTCCAAGAGTTCTGGTATGTGTGCCTTGCAGATCAACTCAAGTAGAAAGGAGAGCTATTAGAGAGTCTGTTTTGGGTGCCGGGGCTAGAGATGTTAAGTTAATTGAAGAACCTATGGCTGCTGCTATTGGGGCAGGTCTTCCAGTCGAAGAGGCTAATGGAAATATGGTTGTGGATATTGGAGGAGGTACTTCAGAAATTGCAATACTTTCTCTTAATGGTGTTGTTTATGCAGAATCTGTAAAAATAGGTGGAGATCTCATGGATAGCTCAATTACATCATGGGTAAGAAGAAATTATGGCTGCGTGATTGGAGAATCTACTGCTGAAAAAATTAAATATACCATTGGTTGCGCATCACCGGAGTCTGAAGAACTTGAAATGAATGTAACAGGTCGAAATCTAGCTGAAGGAATTCCGGAAACATTTACATTAAAGAGTTCTCAAGTATATGAAGCTATGAAAGATCCCTTATCTGGAATAATTAGGGCTATTAGAAATGCACTTGAACTTTCTCCTCCGGAATTAGCTGCTGATATAGCTGAAAGAGGCATTGTTCTAACTGGAGGAGGCGCATTAATGACAGACTTGGATAAATTAATCTCTTCATCTACTGGAATTCCAGTAATATGCGCAGAAGATCCTTTGACATGTGTTGCAAGAGGGGGCGGAAAAGCGCTTGAGATTATTGACAAGTATAATATCGATTTACTTTCAACAGAATAATTAATTAGATATGGCGAGATACACGCCTACAAATACTCCAATAAGAAATTACGCAATTGCTCTTATAATATCTGCATTATTTCTTTATGCCGATATCAGCAACCAAACCTTCGCACCTCTGAGGGGAATTGTGAGCGCTTCTAGCTCTTATGTTCAGATTATTTCTGGGAGTATTTTTGAAAATATCAGATTCACTTTTGCCTCTTTCAAGCAAAATAAATATCTATTGCAAGAAAATAAGAATCTAAGAGACCAAATTCTTCAAATTGGCACAAAGGATTTCATTGAAAAAAAAGACAATGAAGACAAAGTTCAAATTACTGATTTTCAAGATGCTCTATCTAATATTTTTAAAACTAATAACATCAATGTATACAAAATAGCCTCAATAGATTTAAGAAATTATTTTTGCTGCTCATCTCATAAAATCTTTTTGCATAATCCAAATAAAATTAATATTGAAGAAAATTTTTCAGTCTTTGCAGGAACCTCATATGTTGGTCAAACAAAAAAAACATATATGAACTTCATTGAAGTCATTCTCTTATCAGATAGAGAGCACGTATTGCCAATAAAATCCGATTTTTTTTATTGTGACGCTAGAGGCAAAGGAAAGCCAATGCTAATTTCCTGCAAACTTAATCATCAAAATCATGACCTCAAAAATAAAATTGGTGACATTGTTTTTACATCTGGATTAGGCGGAATTTTTTTAAAGGATGTTGAAATTGGATCCATATCAGAAATTATTTCTATCACATCAAATGAGATTGAGGTAGTAATAACCCTTAAAACAAATCCTTTAGAAGAAAATTTTTATGGGATTATAAGTAAAGATATAAATGAAATTTAAGAATCATTTAATAGTACTTTCCACAATTATTTTTGGTTTCTGGCTAGATGATTACTTTAATCAATTTACTATAAGGTATTTTCTTGAATTAAATTTTGGTTTTTTAATTTTCTCGTATTGGGTTTTTGCAATGCCTGAAAAAATTCAAAGCTTAGCGGCTGCGCTCTATGGACTGACAGTCGATTTATTTTTCTCTAATGCCATTGGTTTCAACATGTTATTTTTTGTTGCAACTTCTTATATTATCCACTTATATGTTTTTCGTTTTAGAATTTTTTCCTATTTTCAATTATCAGTTTTCTTTTCAGGATCCTCCACATTTTATATAGCTTGTAAATACCTTTTGCTTTCCCCTTATAATTATTCGTACCTTGTTCTAATTCTAAGTTTTGTTGTTAATGCAGTTTTATGGATAGGCATATACCTTACGATGAGAGCTTTTAGAAGAAGAATTTTTTAAAACTAGTTGATAATGAAAAGAGCATTCTTTTTTACAACTTTTACCTTAAGTGTATTGAGCTGGATATTTTTTTTGTGCCTTTCTTTCTTTTTACTTTTTCCAGCAAGTTCTATCAAAATTATTGATCAATATGTTATTGCTTCCTATAAAATCGAATTTTCTGATTTAGATAATTCTGGAAATATATTAAATCAGAATTTTAAATTTTATAATCTTCACATTAAGCATAATGATAAAACTTTTCTTAAACTTAGAGAGCTAGGATTAGGTATTTCGCTAAAACCTCATAACTTTTTTCAGCTTGTAAGTATAACAACCGTAAATATTCAAGATGGATATTATAATTATTCAGATTTTTCTAGATCTAGTTCATCTTTCTCTAATTTTATAGATTTTAATAAAAACTCATCTTTTTCAATCAAGAACTTTGAATTCAAAAGAGGTAATTCTACTGTAATAATAAATGGCGATCTTTTTGGTAAATTCCCAAGCTCATTAAATGGTCAGCTAAGTTTTCTTCATGATAACAACTTAAGCACTTTTGCAGTTAATTTGTCTGAAAGCTCTTATCGCTTTTCAATCAACCTCCATTCCTATGAATGGCTCAGTCTCATCCCATCACATACCGTTTCACCATTAAAGGATTTAGCATTTAAGTTTAATGCTGTTGGCGAAGTCAAAGATAATAAATCATTTATTAAGGGCTCATTTGATTATAGGGACCTATATCTTCAATCATTGAATATTAAGCCAAATCAAGGCTCTTTTGTTTTTCAATTGAATGAAGATATTGGGTCATTGATTTTAACAAAATTTCTTCATCCATTTGTTGACGAAGAGCATCCAATTCAAATAAATCTGAGCAAAAAATCTATCGCTTTTCCCAAATTTTTTCTTTCTCCTCAGGTACTAGAGGCAAAATCATTGAAATTTACAAATTTAATAGTTGAAAATCTTTTTTTATCATTTGAAAGGATGTTACCAAAATACTCAGGATCAATTCGTGGTTTAGATCTTAAAGATTTGTATTTTGATGAAATTCTTAATTTAGGAGGAAAGTTTTCTGGGCAAGGAAAAAATTTTAAATTTAAAATTAATTCCAAAAACTCAACATTAATAAATTATAAAAAAGATTTTGCTCCAGTCTCAATCATTGGTGGAGGAAATTTTTATGGCTCAGATCTCAATCTCTCAGGAATTATTAAAAGCAAATCATCCGGTATCGATTTTAATCTAATTATAAACTCAGATACAGTTAAACCGTCCTCTATTAGCATTAAAGGTAAAGATCTTAAGAAAGACTTTATTACGTTCTCATTGCCTTCTTCTCTCAATGAATATAGCTCATATATAAATGAAAACTTTATTTTGGGAGATCAAAATTCAATTTATTTTAATTATTTGGCTCCTGACAACGACCTTCAGGGAAAATTAAAATTAAAAGTATTAACTAATGAGTCAAAATTAAAAATCAATGAAGATTCGTCAATTAATTTTACAAGCTCTCTTATTGAGCTTGATGAAAAAGATTTATATTTTTATTCTCCATCAGGAAATGCATTAAATTTTTCTTATGATGCAGCCTTTGGTCTATTAAATTTTCAGAGTCAAAAACTTCGACTTTTCTCAATTCATGATATGGAATCATTTGAATTGAGAAATGCAATGGCTTTGCAAGAGGAAAGTTTCAATTTACCTGATATATATGCAGAGCATAAGGGAGAAATAAATTTATCTACCTTCAAAATAAAAAATACCATTTCAGCTAAAACAAAAAAATTTAATTTATCATTTTTTGATTTACATAAAATAAATTTTGACCAAGCAAGTATTTTTATTGTTGATCTAGATAAAATTTTCGGAATATTACCATCAACCTATTTAAAGCAGAAGCCTTTAATCCATCTCTCGGGAGGGGGCTTAAGTAGTGAATATGATTTAATTTTTTCAACAAAGGTCAATTTAGATATAAAAAAATATATTCCTGAATCGACATTTCTCAACGTGAATGGAGAAGATGATTTTGAATTAGATCTTAGCATTCAAAAAAATTCTTCTCCATTATTAAGGATGTATTCAGAATTAAAAAATACTGGATTTGTATCACCAATAAGTTCTCTCACAAAAGATAAAACAAAAACTTTGCCAACAGAAATTATCATAACTAATTTGTTAAATCCCTCTCTGAGACTTAGCAACCAATTAATTGATTTACATATAAGAGATTTAAGTAAATATGAGGGATATATTTCAATTGGCAAAAAACTACCTGAAAAGTTTATTGGTTTTAATAGAGAGCCTGGACTCAACCTATATCTAAATTTAGATTCTATAAATCAAAATTTCTTAGATTTAGTATTTGCTGAAGACACAGGTTTTTCAGCTATTGAGCTAAATAAATTAGCCTTCAATGTTAAAAATTTTCAATTTTATAAAAATAATTTTTCTAATGTCGAGGGAATGTTTGATCTTATTAATTCTGAAGTAAAAGGTTATTTAACAGCAGATAAATTTAACTTAAATTTAAGGATAGACAAAACTAAATTTATGAGAATCGAAATAAATGATTCAACAATTTCTAACACGTCATTTTTAAATTCAGCTAAATCAGCCTCTAAATTTAGTATTAATTCTAGACTGATTGTAAGAGATTCTTCCTTTGGCAAAATACAGATTAAAGATTTTGATGCCTATATTTTAAATAATAAAAATAATTTTACAGCCAATAACCTGAAGCTTAATTCAAATTTAATTTCAATCAAGCCTGTTAAAAATTCTTCTAAAGCATATTTCTCAATTAATAAGCTTCAACCTCTATATAAAGTAAGAGGGAATTTTTTAATCAAGGACTCCAATAAGATTCCTTATTTAGGAGACCTTGCAGATTTCTCCTACTTTAACGGGTCTGTTAATTTGCAATGGAAAGAGCTTTCTTCATTGAGTAATATAGAGGGAGAAAGTAAATTTATTTTAAAAGATCTTTTAATTAAAGATTCTATTTCTGATTCTCGTGCCATGAATTTATTAGGTGTTCTGAATTTAAAAAACATCCTTGGGAAGTTGGCTAATTTAGATCTTTCAATTGATGAGTTTACTTCCACGAAATTAAGTAGAGTTGAAGGAGATTTGTTATTTAGCAAATCAAAGATGAGACTCACAAGCCCGTTATTTATAGAAACAAATGCAGCTAAAATGAAGTGGGTAGGTCAAATTAATAAAAACTCTCAAAATAATTTGCATGGTCTTGATCTTAATCTAGATTTAAGAATCAGGTTTGGCGAAAATCTGCCTTGGTATGCAGCAATTCTTGGAGGACTTCCAGCCGTTGCTGGTTCAGCGGTAATAAATGAAATGTTTGCTGAAGATATAAATGATCTTACTAATTTCCAATATGAAGTTCTTGGCACAATTTCAGAACCTAAATTGAAAAGAGTTAAATAAGAAAGTAAGTGGCAAGACCAAGAAAAGAAAAGAAACCTATAACGTCAGTAACTGTAGTTACAACAACGCTTCCAGCAATGGCAGGATCTTGATTAAATTTACGTAAAATTATTGGTATAAAAATACCAGCAAT
>MDSW01034357.1_pt1 | contig 13671 bp, 17 predicted proteins | sample 811171 | NCBI WGS metagenome assembly MDSW01 (sample SAMN05326641, study PRJNA326480) | marine metagenome | isolation source: seawater | place: Atlantic Ocean: North West | collected 2012 | reverse complement strand
CGCGCTACCGTGCAACAAGCACGCTACGCGCACCTTTCCTCGCCAGCCACGCGCAAAGCACCCGGCGCGACCGCGACAGGTTGTGCAGAGCTTCCCTAGCTGATGGCGTGAAAGGTCATGGCAGCGGCGTTCATGCAGTAGCGCAGGCCCGTGGGCTCGGGGCCGTCGCGAAAGACATGGCCCAAGTGGGCCGCGCAGCGGGCACAGGCAATCTCGGTGCGCACGGTACCAAAGCTGGTATCGCGGTTTTCGGTCACGTTGTGGGGATCTACCGGCTGATAGAAGCTGGGCCAGCCGGTGCCGCTGTGGAACTGCGTCGCGCTGTCGTAGAGCGCAGTATCACAGCAGACACAGCGATATAGCCCGTGCTCGGGCGCGCTGTCGTAATACTGGCCGGTATACGGGCGCTCGGTGCCGGCTTCGCGCGTGATGTGATAAGCCTGCTTGGAAAGTTGCGCCCGCCACTCCGCCGGCGTTTTGACAACCGGTGCGAGCGATTCAAGGCCCGTGGCCTGGCCGCCGGCGTCATAGGTCATGATCGTGACCGGGTCCTTCAGCGTTCGCGAACCGGCCTCATCGGCGCGGGCACAGGCCGATAGGCCGGTGAGCGACAAGAAGCCGATCGAAGAGATCCCGGCCAACACGCGGCGGCGGCTGGCAGAAACGGACGTGTTGGGGCTGTGGCGTGTGTCGTTCATATACCGGCCCACCAGTTGTAGCCCCGGTCTTCCCAGAAGCCGCCCTTGCCGCCCTGAATATCGGCGAATGACTCGACCAGCTCGATATCCATGACGTATTTGGCCATCTTGTAGCCCAGCTGGCGTTCGGCGCGCAGCCGAATCGGCGCACCGTTGGCCACCGGCAGGTCGGCGCCATTAAGACCGTAGGCGAGAATGGTTTGTGGATGATACGCCTCGATCATATCGAGACTTTCATAGTACGGCTCGGCCGCCCCCAGCAGATGATCGGCGCAGTGAAAAACCACGAATTTGGCTTTGGCCGTGGGCTGGGCACGGACCAACAGATCGGACAGGCGGGCGCCGGTCCATTGGCCGATGCACGACCAACCTTCCACGCAGTCGTGTCGGGTAATCTGGGTACGCGACGGCGCCGCCTTCAGCTCGGCGAGCGACAACGTCTGCGGATTGGCCACCTCGCCATGAATCGCAAGACGATAATCCGCAAAGTTGTTGTCCAGCAGCGCCTGGTAAGCCGAGGTTTGCGGCTGGATCGACCCGTTGGGACGGAACTCGGGTGCAATCGCACTCTTGGGGTACTCTCGGGCCAGCGCTTCTCGTGAAGTCACCAGCCGCATAGCGGCCTGGGTAAGATCTTCGGTACGGCCGAGTGCTGCCTGCACGCTGTCACTCTTGGTCCAGTCGCAGCCGGCCAGCAGGCTCGCAGCGCCTAATGCGCCCAGCGAGCCCAGCAGACGGCGCCTGCGACGGTTGAGCGGATACTCGCGGGAGTCAGTCATGATCGCGCTCCGTGGCAGGTGAGGGCGCGTCGGCGTCCACGCGATAACCGCCGGTGGTCATGGCACGCATGTTGTTGACCAGGCCGGAGACCAGTACCAGCACCAGATGGATTACAAAAAAGCCGACCAGTGAGAACGCCGAGATGAAGTGAATGGTACGCGCAGACTGACGACCGCCAAAGACATAAGTCAGCCACGGCCAGGCCGCATCAATCGCCGGCGCCATGGTCAAGCCGGTCAGAATCATCAGCGGCAACAAGACGCCCAGTACCAACAGATAGGTGAGCTTCTGGATGATGTTGTAACCGGGGCGGCGTTCGAACTTCAGTTTGGCGTGTTCGACGACAGCATGGCCGAACTGACCGAGTTCACCGCGGTGTACGCCGATCAGCCGTCGCCGGCGGCGGCTGACGATGGAATAGAACAGGTATCCAACGAGCAGCACGCCAAACACCCAAGCCGCGGTGAAGTGCCACTGTCGGCCCAGCGACAGCCATTGACTGTCGGGCAGGGTGGCCCACGCCGGAAATGCTCGTGCCTGTTTCTGGCCCTCCGGGCCGGAGTAACCCAGCACGCCCGTGGTGGGCACCTGCCAGCCGGCGATAGCCAGATACCCCATGGGATCACCGGCGTCGTCGAGCTGGGCGCCGATGCTCATGATTGGATTATCGAAATCCGAGCCGCTGCCCCAGTAGAGCGACGGGTGCGCATTGAAGATCTGTAGCCCGCTCATCAAGAGCACGAGCAGACAGAGCGCGTTGACCCAGTGCCAGACGCGCGTGGTTACCCCGTGGCGTTTGACCACGTGCGACTGGCTTTGTGGGTTCGTCGAGGGTTCAGACATGACGGGCACGATATGAATCGACGATTGGATTGTACCCAATCGTTACGGGCCGCGCCGACCGACGACGCGTCATTCGCTGCTTCGGTCTTCGGCGGGTGCTAGGCGATCGGACTGGTCGGTATTAGCGGCCTTGTCGGCGGGCGTGTCATCAGGGCTTGTCGACGTGGGGCGCTGCCGATCGGCGTCATTGGCCGGTGCGCGGTCGACGTCGTTCGAAGACGGCTCTTGATCATCGCCGGAGGCGGCCTTGGCGGCGCGGGCTTTTTCGGTCGCCGCCGAGAGCTCGTCGTCGCTGGGCGCGCGAAAATCATCGGCACCGTAATCGTCGGTCTTGGGTTTAGGCAGCGTCTTGCCCGGGGCCGCGTCGTCGCGGGTCTTGTCGCCGCCCTGCATGCGCGCCTCTTCTGCCGCTATAGAGTCACTTAGAGCCGCGGCGCGATCTTCACGGTCCGTGCCGGAATCGTCGACCACGTCATTGGCATCGGCTTCGGGCGTTGCGCCCACCGAGGACGCATCGAATGTCTCATCACTCTGGGCTTGGGCCGTCGCAGAGACCGTAAGTACGGCGAGTGCGGCGGCGGGTATCAGGACAGATCGGCGCATGGCATGCCTCAAGTCGATATCACTAGCGCCTGAGCGTAACGCGGCTGATGGATACTGACGATTACGCCGTTATGTATTACGCTACATAGCGCTCATGTTTCCTGTCTGCCCTGCCATGCCTATCGCACGTCATCCGATCGGTCGTGTTCTGTTAGCGGCGCTTTTGCTTTGCTTGGCAAGCCCGGCGTTGGCCGGCTCGTCGATTACCGTATTCGCCGCGGCCAGCCTCAAGAACGCCATGGACCAGGTAGCCACGCAGTATGAGGCCGCCCATCCCGCGCGCGAGGTGAAGGTCAGCTATGCCGGTAGCGCGACTCTGGCGCGCCAGATTGAGGCCGGCGCGCCGGCAGATGTCTATGTCTCGGCCAACGAGCAATGGATGGACCAGCTCGATGACGACGGGCTGATCGATCGGGCCAGTCGTCGCAATCTGCTCACCAATACGCTCGTTGTCGTCACGCCGCGTGACAGCGCGGCCTCGGTGAACCTGGCCGCGCCGGGGCAGATCGCGCAAGCCCTGCCCGAGGGTGCCTATCTGGCGATGGCCGATACCCGGAGCGTGCCGGCCGGTATTTATGGGCGACAGGCGCTGAAGAGTCTCGGACTGTGGACAGCGCTTGACGGGCGTATCGCCCAGGCTGAAGACGTACGCGCTGCGCTCGCGCTGGTGGCCCGCGGGGAATCACCGCTGGGAATCGTCTATGGCTCGGATGCGGTGGCTGAAAAAGATGTGCGCGTGGTGGCCCGTTTCGACGCCGACTCGCACGATGCCATTGTGTACCCGGCTGCCGTCACGAAGCAGGCGAATGAGCCGGCGGCCCGGCAGTTCCTGACCTATCTGGGCAGCGAGCCTGCCGGGCGCGTGTTCACACGCTGGGGGTTTTCGCTGGCGGCTGAGTCAAGCTAAGCCACTCGTGCTCGATAGCGCCCAGCTGGACATACTGGCTCTCAGCCTGAAGGTGGCCGGCACCGCGGTAGCGGCCAGCCTTCCGCTGGCGCTATTGGTGGCGCGTTTTCTGGCGCGTTCGACCAGCCGTTTCCGTATGGTCGTCGATGCGCTCGTGCATCTGCCCTTGGTGCTGCCGCCGGTCGTTACTGGTTATCTCTTGCTGCTGGTGCTCGGGCGGCGCGGGCTGATCGGTGGCTGGCTGGCCGAGCATTTGGGCTTGGTTTTTGCGTTTAACTGGACCGGGGCCGCACTGGCCGGCGCCATCATGGGCTTTCCGCTCTTGGTTCGCCCGATTCGTCTGTCGCTTGAGGCCATTGATCGCGGCAGCGAGGCGGCAGCGGCTACGCTGGGGGCTTCGCCGCTCATGGTATGGCTCACTGTGACGCTGCCGCTGGCCATACCGGGGATACTGGCCGGGCTGGTACTGGCGTTCGCCCGAGCGCTGGGCGAGTTCGGCGCAACCATCACCTTTGCCTCGAATATTCCGGGCGAGACGCGCACGCTGCCGCTGGCGATCTATAGCTTTATTCAAGTGCCCGGCGGGGAGTCGGAGGCCGCGCAGCTGATTGCAATTTCGCTGTGTATATCGCTAGGCGCCCTCGTGCTGGCCGAGTGGGCCGCGCGACGTATCAGGGCGAGTCGTCATGAGATATGACGTCGCATTGCCCGCGCCGGGCGTGTCAGGCAAGGCGCGGGCCGCCGATGCGCCGCCTTATCTCATGACGACTCGCTCTAAGCAGCGCCAGAGCGCATGAGTCTGGATTTGAACATTCAGCTGCGTCAGGGGAATTTTTCGCTGAGCGCTGAGATGGCCGCTGAGGCGCGCGTCATTGGCCTGTTCGGGCCGTCCGGTGCGGGTAAGAGCACGTTGCTGCGTGTTATTGCCGGCCTGGGCCGTCCGACGGGCGGACACGTGGTAATCAACGGCCGGACCGTGTTCGATGCCGCCCGCGGCATCGACGTGCCCGCGCATCGACGGCGTCTGGGCGTGGTGTTCCAGCAGCCGCGGCTGTTCGCCCATCTCAACGTGGCTCACAACCTGACCTACGGCCGCTGGTTTGCGCGCAAGCGGATCACGCGTGATCGCTTCAGCCAGGTGGTGGATATGCTGGATATCGGTGATCTGCTGGGCCGGCGCATTGCAGCACTGTCCGGCGGCGAGGCCCAGCGCGTGGCGATTGGCCGCGCGCTGCTCGCCGAGCCCGAGATGCTCCTCCTGGACGAGCCCCTGGCGGGTCTCGACGTGGCGCGCCGGGCCGAAGTGTTGCCGTACATCGAGCGGCTCAGCGCCGAGACACGTCTGCCCATGGTGGTCGTGAGCCATCAGCTCGATGAGCTGCTGCGCCTGGCCAATCGATTCGTGGCGGTGGTGGACAACGGCCGGGTGGCGTTCGCCGGTGACACAGCCGAATTTCTGGCCCGACCCGATCTTTTGGGGGATACCGATCGACAAGAGGCCGGTCGCCTGCTCAGCGCGCGGGTGGCATACCACTTGCCGGAGAGCGGTCTGACCGAGCTCACGCTGGGCCAGCAAGCACTCTACGTGCCGGCGCTCGGCCAGCACGCGCCCGGAGAGACGGTCAGCGTTCATGTCCGAGCGCTGGACGTCATCATCGCGCGCGATGCGCCGCATGCCATGAGCGCGCTCAATCGCCTGTCGGCCACCATCGTTGCCATGGATGACACTGCCGATGGCCAAGGCGTGGTACTGCATCTGGACGTGGCCGGGCAACGCCTGGATGCCCGTATCACACAGCTCTCGGCTCGAACGCTACGCCTGACTGCCGGCGACTCGATCATTGCAATCGTCAAGTCACTGGCGCTGGCCGAACAGGCCTGGCAACGGCTCGGCGGCCTGTAGTCGTTACCTGCGGACCGGCTCGCTGCTAAGCCCGGCTGCTATGGCCGTGATGAAGACCTAGCGGCGATTCCACCTGCGCCACAAAACCATGTAAAGCGCCTTCACGCGTCAATGGCGTCGGGATACATCCCGGGATTCAAATGGTGTATGTGGGCGTTTGCATGATCGGTCGAACGGGCTCCGCGATAGGCGACAGGTTCGCCCGGCCGCCGGCGGCCAAAGCAGCCGATAAACGGTCTTGACGGCCGCCGCGCTTGCGCGCCATCTATTAGATCGATACTCATCAACATCCAGAGGATGTATGCATCGATCAACGACAATCGTGGCCGCTGGCCTGGTCGGCCTGGCCGGCGTCGTGGCCCTGCCCGTGTGGGCGCAGTCAGGCGGTGACAACACGAGCGAGTCGGCCAGCGCGCAGGCCCAGCCGCAACCGCCCCAGGCACAGAACAATCGGCCACAGCCGCCGAAGCAGCCCGGCGCGATGGGCCAGCCGATGGATCGTCACGGCCCTGACCGACATGGCCCGGACCATCATCGCCCCGATCATCACGGGCCCAAGATGGCCGACGGGCCGATGGCTGGCCCCAATCCCCTGCGGCATGTCTGCTTGAGCAAAAGCGAAGCGTACAGCCCGGGCGCGGTGGTGACCATGAATCAGAAGCCGTATACCTGCCAGGCGCTGCCGGAAGATACGTCGGGCACGCTGCACTGGGTCGCGGTTAACGAAGACGAATAACCCGCGACGTCGGCCGGCGCGATATTGCGCCGGCCGATTTACGGGGGGGGGGGCTACTGTCCGCTGGCAAAGCGCGCCTGAATCTTCAGGATATGTACCAGGCTGGGCAGCAGGGCGGTCATGGTCTCTTCCGCACCGCCCCGCGAGCCGGGGAAGGTGAGTGTCAGCGTCTGCCCGATAAAGCCGCCCACACCGCGAGACATAACGGCATGCGGGCTGCGCCGCTGGCCAAACGCGCGAGCGGTTTCCATCAGCCCGGGCATCGGCGTGCTCAGCATCGGCTCGATGGTTTCCACGGTCTTGTCTTTCGGGCCGATACCGGTCCCGCCGACCGTGATGATCAAGCCACACGAGGCAGCGACCGCATCCCGTACCGCCTCCTGTAGACGGGCTGGCTCTTCCGGCAGAAGCATGTAGTCGATCGGGGTGAAGCCGGCCTTTTCAAGATCGGCCTTGACCTGTTGGCCGGCGGTGTCGGGCTTGTTGCCATCGACGATCGGGTTGGATACCACGAACACCGCGGCCGGCACGGGTGCCGCGAGCGTGCGCGTGTGATCACTCTTGCCGCCGGTCTTATCGATCAGATGCGTATCACCAATCGCCAGCTCTTCGGGCTCTGCGTAAGGCTTCAGCATGTCGTAGAGGGTGAGTGCGGCCATGCTGGCAGCCGTCAATGCCTCCATCTCAACGCCCGTGGGCCCAATGGTGTGGGCCTCGGCCTCGATGGCCACATGATCGGCGTGAATGCTGAAGTGAACTTCCGCAGCATGGATCGGCAGCGGGTGACACAACGGCAGCAGTTCGTCCGTGCGCTTGGCCGCCAGAATACCGGCGATGCGGGCACTGGCCTGCGGGTCGCCTTTTTCGGTATCGCGCTCGGCGATCCGCGTCAGGCAGTGCGCCGGTGCATAGAACTTGGCGCCGGCCGTGGCCGAGCGCAGCGTATCGGGCTTCATGCCGACGTTTTTCATTCAAGACCCTTGTTTGGAGCGGCTGCGTTCCGGGCGTGCCAGCTCAGTGCCTTCCAGATAGGCCGAGCTGCCATCGCTGTAGTATTCGTTCTTCCACACCGCTACCCGCGCCTTGAGTTCTTCCAGCGCGTGTTCCGCGGCAGCGAAGGCCGGCGCCCGGTGTACACCGCGAACCACGATATAGACGCTGACCTCGCCGAGCGTGAGGCGGCCGGTGCGATGCACCATCCGACAGTGGCTGATATCGAAGGCGTCAACCGTCTCAGCCTCGATCTCGGCCATGGTGCGTGCGGCCAGCGGGCCGTAGGCCGAATAGTCCATCTCGGTGACCGTCTTGCCGGCGTTGGCCAGACGCACCGTGCCGCCGAAGACCACAAGCGCGCCGCAGGCCTCGTCCTCGGTTTCGGCCAGCAGGGCGTCAAGATCTAGCGGCTGCTCGGTCAGGTGCATCGCTTAGCCGCCCGAGACCGGCGGCACGAGCGCGATGGTGTCGCCGTCGCTGATGTCGTCGTCATCGGCCAGCAGCGTATCGCCGCGCGCGCAGGCCGACTGCGAGATCAGACCGACTGCGGCCGGCCAGCGCTCGGAGGCCACCTCGCGCACACGCTCGATGGAGTAGGGCGGGCCCATGGAAATCGTTGCGGTCTCGCCCAGATAATCGAGCAGCGCGCCGTTGGCTTCCAGGGTAATCGTGGCCAGATCGTCGTTCATAGGTCTGCCGGTTGGGTTAGCGTTTTTGCGCGGTCACGCCGTCGCCGCCGGCCACGATCAGCACGTCGGCCGGGCGGTGTGCGAATAGACCGGCCGTGACCACGCCGGGAATCGCGTTGATACGGGTTTCGATGTCTTTCGGATCCGTGAGATCCAGGTGATAGACATCGATGATGGGGTGGCCGTTGTCGCTGCGAAAATCCTCGCGCAGCTCGGGCAGGCCGCCCATCTTGACCAGCGCCCGGGCGACCGCACTGCGCCCCATCTCGATCACCTCGATGGGCAGCGGGAATGCCCCCAGCACGTCGACCTGCTTGGAGGTATCGACCATGCAGACGAACGTGTCCGAGACTTGGGCGATGATCTTTTCGCGCGTCATGGCGCCGCCGCCGCCCTTGATCAGCTCCAGGCGGGGATTGACCTCATCGGCCCCGTCGACATAGACCGACAGATCCCCGGCGAAGTTGAGCGTCTCGACGTCGAAGCCGGCTCGCTTCAAGCGCGCGGTGGTGGCCTCCGAGCTGGATACGCAGCCGCGAATCGCCGGGCGTCGCTCGGCCAGCACGTCGATGAAGTGATTGACCGTGGAGCCGGTGCCCACGCCGAGATATGCGCCTTCTACGACGTACTCGAACGCCGCCTCGGCGGCTGCGCGTTTCTGTTGTTCGTTGTCGCTCATGGTCTGTTCCGGCCTTGTATGAATCTAGCTCTCGCGCGCGCCAAAGATCGCCGTGCCGATACGGACATGCGTGGCACCCTCGGCGATGGCCGCCTCGATATCTGCGCTCATGCCGATGGATAACGTGTCCATGACATGGCCGCGGCCTCTCAGATCGTCGCGAATCGCGGCCAGGCGAGCAAACGGCGCGCGCTGGGCCGCAAGCCCCTCGCTGACTGCCGGAATGGCCATCAAGCCGCGCAGTTTGACGCCGTCTAATTCGGCGATCTGCTGGGCCAGGTCGGCGACCTCGTCCGCGGCCACGCCCGACTTGCTGGCCTCGTCGTCGATGTTGACCTGAATACAGATGTTGAGTGCCGCCATGCCGTCCGGGCGCTGCTCGGACAGGCGCCGGGCGATCTTGAAGCGATCAACCGCGTGGGCCCAGGCGAAATGAGTAGCGATGTCTTTGGTCTTATTGGACTGAATATCGCCTACGAAATGCCAGACGGGCGCCGGCTCAGCGTCACGCAGCGCGTCGATCTTTACCAGGGCATCCTGTAGATAGTTTTCGCCGAAATCGCGTTGGCCGTGGGCTAGTGCCGCGCGAATCATGGCGGCCGGTTTTTTCTTGCTGATGGCCACCAGCGTGATGTCGTCGGCGGCGCGGTTATGGGCCGTGGCGGCGGCGCTGATCTGGCGGCGCACCTCGGTCAGGCGGGCCGCGATATCGGGTTCGGTGTCAGCGGTCGAGACCATCGCAAGGCACACTAGCGAAAACGAGCCGCTAGGATAACCCATGCCGGGGGCGGGTTCGTGTTCGTCCGGCATCGATGTGATACGCGGGGGCTTATGGATATCGCGCAGTTACTGGCATTTGCCGTCAAGCAATCGGCATCGGATCTGCATCTGTCGGCGGGGCTTGCCCCCATGATTCGCGTGGACGGCGACATCCGCCGGATCAACCTGCCGGCCATGGACGACAAACAGGTCTTTTCGCTCGTGACCGAGATCATGACCGATCGTCAGCGCCGGGATTTCGACGAGCACTGGGAGACCGATTTCTCGTTCGAGATTTCCGGACTGGCGCGGTTTCGTGTCAACGCGTTTCAGCAAAACCGCGGCTCGGCGGCGGTCTTTCGCGCGATTCCCAGTGAAGTCGCCTCGCTGGCCACGCTGGGCGCACCGGCCAGTTTTGGCGATATCGCCGGACTGGCGCGCGGCCTGGTGCTGGTCACGGGCCCCACCGGCTCGGGCAAGTCCACCACGCTGGCCGCGATGATCGATCACAAGAATCGCCACGAGCTGGGCCACATCCTGACCATCGAGGACCCGATCGAGTTTGTGCACGCCTCGCACCGCTGCCTGGTCAACCAGCGTGAGGTGGCCCGCGATACCCACTCGTTCGCGGCCGCGCTTCGCAGTGCCCTGCGTGAAGATCCGGACACCATCCTGGTCGGCGAGCTGCGCGACCTGGAAACCATTCGCCTGGCGCTGACAGCCGCCGAAACCGGGCACCTGGTGTTCGGTACGTTGCACACCGTCTCCGCGGCCAAAACCATCGATCGCGTGATCGATGTCTTTCCCGGCGCCGAGAAAGACATGGTCCGGGCCATGCTGTCGGAATCGCTGGCGGCGGTCATTTCCCAGACGCTTTTGAAAAAGCCGGACGGGGGCCGGGTGGCTGCCCACGAGATCATGCGCGGCACGCCGGCCATCCGAAATCTCATCCGCGAAGGAAAGACCGCCCAGATGTATTCGGCGATTCAGACCGGCCAGAGCCACGGCATGCAGACGCTGGATCAATGTCTGGGTGAGTTGTTGCGCCGCGGCCAGATCACCCGCGCTGAGGCCCAGCGCTATGCGGTTCACAAGGACGGGGTCTGAGCATGGACGAGGCACAAGCGGGCAAGCTGGCCACCGTGCTGCTCGAGCGCCTGGTCAGCGAGGGTGGCTCTGATCTGTTCATCACGGCCGGCTTTGCTCCGGCCATCAAGAAAGACGGTGTGCTGGTCACGCTCATGGAACGCGCGCTGACGGCCGATCAGGCCGATCGAGTCGTGGCCGCCCTGATGAGCCCGGCCCAGCGGGCGGCGTTCGTCGATACCCAAGAGGCCCAGTTCGCCATCGCCCCGGCGGCCGGTCGGTTTCGGGTATCGGCGTTCGTGCAACGCGGAGCGACCGGTGCCGTGGTGCGTGTGATCAATACCCGTATTCCCACCATGGCCGAACTCGAGCTGCCGGCCTCGCTGGTTGATCTGGTCATGGCCAAGCGCGGGCTGGTGTTGTTCGTGGGCGCGACCGGCTCGGGCAAGTCGACGTCGCTGGCGGCGATGCTGGGCCATCGCAACCGCGAGAGCGCCGGGCATATCATTACGCTGGAAGACCCGATCGAGTTCGTACACGAGCACGCCGCGTCGATCGTCACCCAGCGCGAGATCGGCGTGGATACCCAAAGTTGGCAGGTGGCACTTCAGAACACGCTGCGTCAGGCCCCCGACGTGATCCTGATCGGTGAAGTCCGCTCTCGCGATACCATGGAACACGCGCTGAACTTCGCCGAGACCGGGCATCTGGTGTTGGCCAGCCTGCATGCCAACAACGCCAGCCAGGCCATCGATCGCGTGCTGAATCTGTTCGACGAGGACGAGCGCGCTCAGCGGCTGATGGATCTGTCGTTGAACCTGCGCGGCGTGGTGAGCCAGCGCCTGGTGCGCCGTACGGCCGGCGGTCGCGCGGCTGCACTGGAGATCCTGCGGGCCACGCCGCTGGTGGCCGACCTCATTCTGCGCGGGCGCGTGCCCGAGCTGCGCGAGGCCATGGCTCGAGGGGCCGAGCAGGGCATGCAGACCTTTGACGGCCATTTGCTGGCGCTCTACGAGGCCGGAACCATCGACCTGACCGAAGCACTGCGCCACGCCGACTCGCCGGGCGAGGTCAAGATGGCCATCAAGCTGCACAGTGCCCGTGGCGCGGCCGACAATATCTCGAGCGACATGCCGGCCGGCCTGGGCCTGGTGGACGACTTGCCGGCGGATGATGACCGATGAACCCGGTTTTACCGGTAAGCTGAGTGCGATCATCGAAGACAACAACGACATGACCGACGATAATCTGCGGGTGGGCTGGCGCGAGTGGGCCAGCCTCCCGGGGCTGGGCATCGATACCGTCAAGGCCAAGATCGACACGGGCGCGCGTACCTCGGCGCTGCATACGTTTTCTCTCGACGCCGACTATGAACACGGCGAGAAGATCGCGCGTTTTGGCGTTCATCCGGTCCAGGGCGATACCGATACCGTGGTTTGGTGCCAGGCCCCGATAGTCGACGAGCGCAACGTGCGGGACTCTGGCGGCCATCGCGAATGGCGCTTCGTCATCGCCACAGAGCTCGCGTTTACCCACGCCGCCGATTCGCGCCGATGGACGGTGGAGATCACGCTCACGGCGCGCGATACAATGCTGTTTCGGATGCTGATAGGGCGCACGGCGATGGCCGGGCTCTGGGTAGATCCGAGCGCTTCTTTTCTGACCGGCCGTCCGGCCCGCTAGCCGGCGGCGGCTTTCTTGTCCTTGTGCCAGGGCCACGCGCCCGGCAACGAACCGGGGGTTCGATCATGCATATCGCCATCATGTCGCGAAATCGACAGCTCTACTCGACGCGGCGGCTGATGGAAGCCGCCAAGGCGCGCGGCCACGATGTTTCGGTGGTTGATCCGCTGCGTTGTTATATGAACATCGTGCCGCATGCCCCAGAAATCCATTACAAGGGCAAGAAGCTGGAGGGCATCGACGCCGTCATCCCGCGTATCGGCGCCTCGGTCACGTTCTATGCCACGGCGGTGTTGCGCCAGTTCGAGATCATCGGGGTGTATCCGGTCAACGAATCGGTGGCGATCTCGCGCTCGCGCGACAAGCTGCGCTCGATGCAGCTGCTTTCGCGCAAGGGCATTGGCCTGCCGGTGACCGGCTTTGCCCATAGCCCGGACGATACCGACGATCTGCTGGAGCTGGTCGGCGGGAATTCTTATGTCATCAAGCTCACCGAGGGCACCCAGGGCAAAGGCGTGGTGCTCACCGAAACCCGCGGCGCGGCCGAGTCGGTGATTGATGCCTTCCGTGGCCTGGACGCGCATTTCCTGGTGCAGGAATACGTCAAGGAGGCCAAGGGCGCGGATATTCGGTGCTTCGTCATTGGCGACAAGGTCGTAGCCTCGATGAAGCGCCAGGGCAAGGAAGGCGAATTCCGCTCAAACCTGCACCGCGGTGGCTCGGCCAGCGTGGTCAAGATCACGCCGGAAGAACGCTCCACCGCGGTACGCGCAGCCAAGATCATGGGGCTGAACGTGGCCGGTGTGGATCTGCTGCGCTCCAACCACGGGCCGGTGGTCATGGAGGTTAATTCTTCGCCCGGCCTGGAGGGCATCGAGGGCGCGACCGGCAAGGACGTGGCCGGCCAGATCATCGGCTTCATCGAAACCCACTCCAAGCGCGGCAAGACCCGCACCCGCGGCGCCGGCTGAGCGTATCGTTCAGCCAGACCGAATTAAGATGAGCATCGGCGACACCTTTTTGTGTCGCCGTTTTTGTGTGTGGCCGTTAGGGCCTGTTGAGGTTCCAGACGAGCGCCGCGTTGGCGTCCGCAAATCGTGTCCTGCAAGGCGCGAGTCGCCGCATCGTGGCGTGCCACGATCAAGACTCGCAACGCCGCAGGGCGCCCCTTGTAAATTTTCTATGGGCGGCCCAACCCTTCGGGACAAGCGCCCATAAATTAACAATACGCCGGCAATCCAGCGTTCTAGCACGCTTGCGCAGAATGACTGCGCGGCGCGCACTACGCCTCGTCTTGCCGCAAAACAGCGCT
>MDSW01082407.1_pt1 | contig 13672 bp, 8 predicted proteins | sample 811171 | NCBI WGS metagenome assembly MDSW01 (sample SAMN05326641, study PRJNA326480) | marine metagenome | isolation source: seawater | place: Atlantic Ocean: North West | collected 2012 | reverse complement strand
GTCGCGCGCGCGTCGCGTCGCGTCGTCGCGTCCCCGCGTCGGCGCGTCGCCGCGTCGGCGCCGGCCGTCGGCGCGAAATCGCACCGCGTGCAGCGCTCGCCTACACGGTCTTAAGACTCGTAGTGTACGTAGCTCGCGCGGTCATGATAAATGGGCGAATCTCGCGCGTTCTACGTACGTAAAGGCGCGGAATTTTTCAGGTTTTCGCCCCGAAGGCGCGCGCGAAGCCGCATTCCGAGACGCGTCCGCGCCCGCTCTCGCGCGCACAAGATGATGTCTCTCACCTCGCGATCGCTCACGGTGCGTGTGAATATAGCCCCCATCGTCGACGCGCGACTGCGACGCCGCGCGACGGTGATGCGCGACGCCGCGCGACGATGACGACGCGCTTCGGAAGATTCTTCCAGGGTCGTCCGGCATCGCGCGCGACGACGACGACGACGGGGGGACGCGACGCGCGCGACGCGCGCGCGACGCGGCGACTGGATGAGAAAATTTTCGCGCGTTGGATCGCGCGACGGCGCGGTGACGGCGACGCGCGAGGACGCGCGTGCGTGGGCGCGGGAGGAGGCGCGCGCGAGGGGCGCCTCGCCGCCGTCGGACGGCTGGGGTGCGAAGCCGTCGACGCGACGGCGCGCGAAGGGCGCGACGGGCGCGAACGGCGTCGAGCGTGGTGGTGAAGAATAGTGCGCGAGCGATGACGCCGACTGACGATGATGATTGATGATTGATGACGCGCGCAGACGTCGGCGCTGACGGCGAAGCAGAGTCGACGCGGTGGCGGCCGCCGCCGCGTCGCGATGGTTCGCGCCGAGGCGAAGGATATCACGTTTGACATGAGTTCTCGACGCAAGATTCAAGCTGGAATCGATAAATTGGCGGATGCGGTCGGGGTGACGCTCGGTCCTCGCGGGAGAAACGTGGTGCTCGAGGAAAAGTTTGGGATGCCGCAAGTGATTAACGACGGAGTGACCATTGCGCGCGCCATCGAATTACCGGATCCGGTGGAGAACGCCGGTGCGCAGCTCATCAAGGAAGTCGCAGGGCGAACGAATGACTCTGCAGGCGATGGCACGACGACTGCGTCCGTGCTCGCGCGTGAGATGATCAAGTACGGCTTGCAATCTGTCGCCGCGGGCGCCAACCCGGTGACGGTGAAGCGCGGCATCGACAAGACGTCTGAATTCTGCCGTCAAAAGCTCGACGAGCTCACGATTCCGGTGCGCAACCAGCAAGATATCCGTGCCGTCGCTTCCATCTCCGCGGGTAACGATGTCTCCATCGGTGACATGATTGCCGAAGCCATCGAAAAGGTTGGCCCGGATGGCGTCTTGTCCATCGAAAACGGCACCGGTTTGGAAACCGTTGTCGAAGTCGAGGAGGGCATGGAAATCGATCGCGGTTACATTTCTCCGCAATTCGTCAACGACGACGAACGCTTGATGGTTGAATTTGAAGGCTGTCGCGTTTTGATCACGGACGAGAAGATTGAACAAGTTCAAGTGCTCGTGCCACTTTTGGAAGAGGTGTCCCAAGCGGGGTCCCCGCCGCTCTTGATCATCGCCGAAGACATCACGGGCGAAGCGCTCGCCACTTTGGTGGTCAACAAGATGCGCGGCGTGCTTAAGGTGGCCGCCATCAAGGCGCCGGGTTTCGGTGAGCGTCGTAAGGCCTTGTTGCAAGACATCGCCATCGTCACTGGCGCTCAATACATCGCCAAGGATCTCGGTCTCAGCGTCGCGCGCGCGAACATGGACTGCCTCGGCTACGCCCGTAAGGTTTCCATCGCGCAAACGACGACCACCATGATTGCTGATGGTGCGTCCAAGGAAGACATCGACCTTCGCGTGGCTCAACTCAAGCAAGAGCTCGCGGAGACGGATTCCGTGTACGATACCCAAAAGCTTTCCGAACGCATCGCCAAGCTCGCCGGTGGTGTTGCCGTCATTAAGGTTGGCGCCGCGACCGAAACTGAATTAGAAGAACGCAAGCTTCGTATTGAAGATGCCAAGAACGCCACTTTTGCCGCGGTCGAGGAAGGCATCGTCCCGGGTGGTGGCGCCGCTTTGGTGCACTTGAGCAAGATGATCGACGAATTCAAGCCGACCCTCACTAACGCCGAGGAACGCTTGGGCGCGGAAATCGTTCAAAAGGCGCTTCTGGCTCCGTGCAGACTCATCGGCAACAACGCTGGCGCGGAAGGTGATGTGATTGTGCAACACGTCATGGATGGCGAATTCAACTTTGGTTACGACGCCATGACTGGCGAGTACGGTGACTTGATTGATAAGGGCGTTCTCGACCCGAAGAAGGTCACCCGCTCTGGCGTGCAAAACTCTTGTTCCATCGCGGGTATGGTGCTCACGACGCAAGCGGTCATCACTGAAATCCCTAAGAAGAAGAAGAAGGCTGCCGGCGGCGCGGCCGCGCCCGATCCCGAAGCGTTCTCCTTGTAAGAAGCGTTGCGCGCGAACACAAAACATTAGAGCAGTAGAAGCTTCTTAATAAGCGACAACATTATTTTCACACTCATTCAATCAACACGTGTTTCTTTAAATTGACAACTAGCGACAATGTGTCGCTCAAATCTCTAATGTATCTATGAGTTTCGAGGAAAACTCTCCGGCGCTCTCGTCTCCTTCGTATTGTTCCGCCGTGTCCTGATTCGAATCGCCCTTCGAGTCGTCGACTGAACCGCACTGGCCGTTATCGTCGTCATCTTCATCGCTTCGTTCGTCTTCATCATCATCGCTCTCTCTCGCTTTTTCATCACACCATCGTTGCCACAAGTTGCGATAGATGACCTCGAGAGATTGTGTGAAACCGGCGGCGTCACACAGGGGCGAGCGCAGCAATTTCTCTCGCAAACCCCGTCGAAGCTCACGAATCTCATCCATCTTATTGCCATACGACGAAGCAATTCGCACGTACTCAATCACATCTTTCGCAACGAACCTTTCGAGACCAACAGCGGTCATCAACGACTTGCCCACGTTGTGCGCGTGACACGCGCCGGCGAGCGTCAGAACGGGCACGCCCATGTGGAGGGACTCGCATGTCGTCGTCGTGCCAGCGTATGGGAAGGTGTCTAGAGCGATATCGACGCGATCGTACATGGCGAGGTGCGAGGATGTCTCGCGCTCGAGCGGAACGCAGTCGATTCGCCAGTTGTCTACTCCCAACGCAGACATTTGCGACAAAAAGCGTTGGCGAATAACTTCGCACGCGAAAGCTTTCGACTTGAAGTACAAGCGACTTCCGGGAGTGGCGAGCAAGATCTGACTCCAAGCCACTCGGACGTCGGCGGTGACTTTGGCCATGGTATTGAAGCACCCAAACGTGACAAAGCCCTGACTTGCGCACGGCGCGTCCGAAACTTGCTGTGGTGCCTCGGGATTCGGGGTGTAGCAAAGGAACGAATGCGGTGACGGTATACGAACGAGCTGTTCCGTGAACGTCTGTTTAGTGTCCAGCGGATCACAGACTTTGTCGGTGATGCGATAGTGGATCGATCGCATTCCCGTGCTGTTCGGATAGCCAATCCACGTGATCTGAACTGGCGCCGGCTCGAGCGCGAGCGTGCCGAGGCGATTGTTCGCCGTGTGCCCGGTAAGCTCAACGAGAACGTCCACACAGTCACCTCGAATGCACTCGGCGAGTTCACGCTCATCAAGAGACGCGCAATCGCGCCACTCGCCTCCGGATTCCAACGTGAACTTCCGAAGGCGCTCGGTCTGCGCATCGCAAAATTTCGACACGTTGTACACCACAAGCTTGACGCTCTCCTTATCGTGCGAACGAAAAGGCGCAGCTGCGAAATAACTCACCGAGTGCGTGTACATATCAGGAGAGACGTAGCCGACGACGAGCTTTCTTCGCCCTGGCGTTCCAGCACCACTGTCCGAACGAACTGCCCTTCGAGCCTTGAGCGGCGGGCCTGCGAGTTTCACAAACCGCGTCCCCCACGTCGCGTGCGCCTCACAAACGTCTGGTTCTTCGCCTTGGCGCACGTAATTGAGCGCGAGCAAGTAGTTCTGTTCGGCATGACGATCGTTCGGAGAGTTTCGAATGCATTCTCTGTACGACTCACACGCGTGCTCGATGTCTCCCGTGTCCCGCAACAAGACGCCTAAATTGTTGTGCGCCACCGCATACGATGGATCCACCGTCACTGCGCGCTGGAGCGTCTCCAAAGCTTGCTGCGCCTCGCCAGTCATCGTGTGTAATACGCCCAGGTTATTGAGAGGTTGAGCAAAGTTGGGATTGCACGCGACGGCGCGGCGGTAGTAGTCCATAGCGCGAGCGTCATTACCTCTTTCCTTGTACAAGACCCCGGCGTTGTTCCAAATTTCCGCGCACTGCGGCCTTAAACGTCCCGCGTTTTCGTACGCAATGATAGCACGATCGTACTCTTCAGCTTCCGCGCACGCCACACCGAGGTTGTAGTACGCCTCAACGTTGGTCGTGTCGTATGAAAGCGCTCGCTCGTATGTCGCAATGGCATCGGCGAGCAAATTCTTCTTCTTTAGCTCCGTCCCTTGATCCGTGAGGACGAGCGACAAGTTCTTCTTCCCAAGGTCGAAATCGGGCGATATGCGCAGACATTTTTCACACGCGTCAAGCGCGTCATCTATGCGATTCGTCATCTTGAAGACGACGCCGATGTTGCAGTACGCCTCAGCTCTTGACGAATCGAGCGCGATGGAGCTTCGATAAGCGCTCTCCGCCTCGACCAATCGTCCACACTCCACGAGAGACACGCCCATATTGTAATACGCCGCCGCAGCGTGATGCGGTACGGCCGCTATGATCTCCGCGTACGTCTCCATCGCGCGCTTAGATTCTCCGTTCGCCTTGTACGTCGTCCCCAGATCCGTCCAAGCCGCGGCTAACTTTTTCTCTGCCTCCTCTGCTTCTTTCGTCATACCGATTCGTGCGTACGCATCGCGCGCAGCGCGTAAGCAATTCACCGCGTCCGTATACGCCCCCGAGGCGTGCGCCAGGCGCGCCAAGCCGCACCACGCGTCAGGATTCCCGATGTCTAATCCGCGCGAAGAGTCGTACGCACGAAACGCATCCGGCGCCGCGCCGATACCCTCGTAACACTCGCCTCTCAGCGCCAGCGCTCCCGCCTCTCCGCCCAGCGCCGAACACTGTGAGCGATTTATCAATTCAAGCGCGTCCGCGAATCGTCGGACGCGCATGAGTGAGCGAATCGTTTCCACGACGCCGCCGCGACGTTTCAAAACCGCGCCGCCGCGAGCGCCAACATCCAAATGCGCTCTCACCGCCGGCGCGCCCGCGCCCGAGCTCTCGGGGCGACACGCGTGCGTCTCATCGCACGATTCCACGCTCTGCACGCTAGAAACGCGCGAGAACGCGCGGTCGGCGCGGTCGCCGCCAGATCGTTCCGAGTCGACATCTTGCGCCGTCGCACGCGCGTCGTCGGACATCTCGACGCGCGAACGCGTCGCGCCTCGCGAGTCGTGTTCGTTTTCGCGATTTCGTCGCGCGCGACGCGGTTTTCCGGCAGCCGCGCCAACGCTCTTCCGTCAGCCCCGCGGCTCGCTGTGATGCGCGCGGCCGACGTCGCTTTCGTCGATGTGGAACGCAGAAGTTACAACAGATTCTACGCGCTAAAGCTCTTCGCGCGATTGCGCGCTCGCGGTGGACGTTTGCGCGTCAGCCCCGGCGCTCTCGGCGGCGTTCGTCGCGGGCTCGGGGTTTTCTCCACCGTTGCGCGCCGCCGTTTCGTCGGCGGCGTCGTCCTCGACGAGCGCGCACGTGATTTGTTCCACGTCCGGCCGCTTCGGCCTTAAATCTTTCGCTTTGCACGCCAGAGGCGTTCTAAAAGTCAACACATATCTACACGTCGCCGGCTCTTCCACTCCACTCAATCCTTCGCTACCGTCCTCGGCGCACACGAAGCGCACCTCGCTCGTGCGCCGCGTCTCGCTGTACGCCGCGCCGACATCTTCACATTTCGTCCCATCTGTGAACGCGTGCGCGTGATAGCGCTGATTCTCCAGCGCCAACTTCCCACTATCTACGCCTGCTTCCGCACCATCGCCCATCGTCGCCGCTCTTTCGCTCCCCAACTCCATCGTCGCCGCCTCGTCAAACTTTCCAAGCGAGTACGAATTCACCCTCGTCGCCCCCTCTCGATGGAACTGTTCGACTCGCGTCTTATAACACAGCTCGTACGTCCACCAATCGCCATTGCCATAATAAAAGCATCGTCCCTCGAGCGGTCGCAGGTGTTCGTCCACCGTGCGCGCGCGTTCGATGTCCTCCAACCGCGTCGCCTTTGGCGTCTCCGCGTCTTCGCGCGTCCCGCCCAGCGCCGTCTCGAGCGCACCATCGTCCTCGCCGTCGTCCTCGCCGTCACCGGTCGCGCCGAGCGGTATCGTGCACACGTACTTCTTCCCGTCGTGCGCCGTCATGGGCACGCGTCGATGCGGCGCGATGGGGCTGACGTCGAGTGGATCTTTCGGGACGCGCACGACGTAACGAGGCGCGTCGTCGCCGACGAATGCGTCGTCGTTGAGCACTTTCGCGTCGGCGCGGGCGCGCGCGCGCGCGAGCGCGATGACGCACGCGAGCGCGGCGAGCGCGCGGGGCGAACGGAGGCGATCGCGAGGCATGGCGCGGCGCGCAGTGCGGCGGGTGGTTGGCGCGGCGTCGGCGACGCTCGAACGAAGGCGCTCGGATTGAATGACAACGCATTAGTTGGCGGCGAGGTACGCGCGAAGCTTGGCGCACTGCTCGAGAACGCTGCGACGCGAGGTGCCGCCCTCGGTGTCGCGGGACTCGGCGGATTTCTCGTACGACCAAACCTCGGCGACGTCGGCGTCGAAGGCGGCGCAGAGGGGCTTCAAGTCGTCGACGGTTAATGAGGAAAGCGGTACGCCGCGGTCTTCGCTGAGCTTGACGGCGGCGCCGGAGATGTGATGAGTCTCGCGAAATGGTACACCCTTGCGAACGAGATACTCGGCGAGATCGGTGGCGAGCATTTCCGCGCACAAACCGCGTTCCATAGCGTCGGGGTAAATTTTGAGCGTCGCCAAGCAGCCGGCGGCGATTTGTAACGAATCGCTCATATTATCCACGGTGTAGTACATGGCGTGCCAGACCTCTTGAAGATCTTTGTTGTACGTCGTGGGCGTGCCCTTGATGGTGGCTAAGACTGCCATGAGCGAACCAATTTGCGTGCCGCTCTTGCCGCGCAAGAGCTCCAACGCGTCCGGGTTCTTCTTTTGCGGCATCAGGGAGGAGCCGGTGGAGTACGCGTCCGAACACTTCACCATACCAAACTGCTGCGAGCAGTACACGATCAAATCTTCACTCCATCGAGACAGGTGCGTGGCCGTCATCGACGCCCAAAAGCTCGCCTCGGCGATGTAATCGCGATCGCTCACGGCGTCCATGGAATTCGGGCACACGCCGTCGAAACCCAAATCCTTGGCCAACAGTTGACGATCGATGCCGAACGGGTTCCCCGCCAACGCCCCCGAACCGAGAGGCATGACGTTCACGCGTTTAATCATGTCTCCCAACCTCTGATCGTCTCGCTGCCAAGCCGCGGCGTGCGAAAGCAACCAATGCGACCATCGCACCGTCTGCGCGCTCTGCAAGTGCGTAAACCCGGGCATGACCACGTCCACCTCGCGCTCGGCGCGATCGACCGCGATCTCAATCAACGTCCTCAGGTGCGCTCGAATCCTAAGCAACTCCCCGCGCAACCACATGCGCGTATCCGTCGCCACTTGATCGTTTCTCGACCGTCCGGTGTGCAACTTCCCCGCGACGTCTCCGATGAGTTCCGTCAACCGCCGTTCATTCGCGGTGTGTATGTCCTCGTCCCCAGCCTTCGCCGCGAACGCCCCGCGCTCCCACTCCTTTCCCACCTCGCCCAATCCATCGATCAGCGCGTCCCTCTCGTCGTTCGTGATCACCCTCGCCCTCGCCAGCGCCCGCGCGTACCCGACCGAACCCTCCACGTCCTCTCGCCACATCCGTCGATCGAACGACAGCGATTCGTTAAACTTCTCCATCAGCGGGTCCTGCGCCTCGCTGAATCGTCCGCCCCACAGCTTTTTCGGTTCATCGCTCGCCGCGCCGCGCGCGACGTCGCGCCTTCGTCCTCGTCCTCGCGCGTCGCTTTTTCGTCGCGCGTTCGCGTTCGCGTTCGCGTTCGCGTTCGCGCGCGTCGGCGTCGGCGTCGCGCGCGTCGAGAGCGACATCACCGTCGTCGTCGTCGCGTCGTCGTCGTCGTCGTCGCGTCGCGCTCCGCCGCGTCGTCCACGCGCGCCGCGGCGGGACGCCCAGCGCGATGCCCTAGACCCTAGAAAACACCCGCGTGTGCGAGCGCGCCCGCCGACGCCAACCGCCGACGATCGCGCGCACACGACGGCGCGGCGACGCGCTTCGACGCGACGCGCGACCGGTGACGGACGCGCGCGACGCACCGAACGACGGACGACCGAACGAGCGAGAAAGCGACGGGTGAAGGAAAGGAAAGAGACGCGAACGCGAGGGACCGAACGACGCGAAGGCGGGACTTCGGACGGCGAGGGACGACGCGCCGAGCGCGAGGGACGACGCGCGAGCGATACCGGAGACGAGGGAGGCGATAAAGAAACGCGCGATGTTGAAGGCGGTGTTCAGTGGGAAGGATAAGGCGAAGATAACGTCGCATAAACGGACGGGGTCGTTGTTCGCGAGCGAGGAGGGCGAGGCGCTGGACGCCCTGGCGCGGTCGTCGAGTTATCTGAGCGGTAGGGGAGAGACGAAGGAGTTCAACGCGCACGACGTGATTGAGGAGTGTGATGAACTGCTTCGGACGATCTTCTTCGCCGTGGTGAGGGAGACGGCGGGAGATAAGTTTTTGGGGCAGTTGAAGAGCGTGTACGAGGCGAGCGAAAAGTTTGGCAGCTCGCACGACCCGAAGGATTTCGACGCGATGCAGGCGATGTTGGAGACGATGGAAGTGGATGAATCGTTGCAGTTCGCGTCGGCGTACTCGAATCTGTTGAATCTGCACAATATTTCCGAGCAAGTGGCGAACGCGATGGAGGAAAGACACAGACGTTTGGACGATATTCCGCGAGGGCCGGCAAAGACGACGAACGGCGCGATTAAAGGTTTGCTTCGAGCCGGGAAGTCGACGGAGGAAATCTACAGCGCTTTAGCGGTGCAGCACGTTGATTTAGTGCTCACCGCCCACCCCACGCAAGCCTTGAGACGGTCGATGTTGAAATCTTTCGGAATAATTCGTGAAAAGCTGTTGCAGCTGCAACGATTTCGCCTTTCGCGATACGAGCGTGCAGAAGTTTTGGACGAGATTCGATCGAAGGTCGCCTCGGCGTGGCGCACAGATGAGATCCGCCGCACGCCACCGAAGCCTCAAGACGAAATGCGCGCGGGTCTGACGTACTTTCAGCAAACCATCTGGGATGGCATCCCAACTTTCATGCGTCGCGTGGACACGTCGCTCTTGGCAAACGGATGCCCTCGTTTGCCGCTCGACAGATCCATCGTTACGTTCGGGTCGTGGATGGGTGGTGATCGTGACGGCAACCCATACGTCACGGCATCATGTACGCGCGACGTCGTTCTCTTGGCCCGTGTGCAAGGGGTTAACCTACTCTTCCGAGCGATTCAGCGTCTGATTTTCGATTTGTCCATGTGGCGATGCAACGACGCCGTCAAGGCGTTGGCAAAGGACATCTTGGAGAACTCGGAAACGGACAACTTTACGATCTTCGAAGAGCGCAAGAAGCGAAACTACGATGACTTTTGGAAGGCCATTCCCGAGCACGAGCCTTACCGCGTCATCTTGGCTGAACTTCGAGACAAGCTTTACAACACGCGAGAGGCGTTGCAGCGTTGCATCGCGGACAACGACGTCAACATCGACATGAACGACGAGACTATCATTCGTTCCAAGGACGAACTGTTCGCACCCTTGGTGGTGTGCTACGAGTCTCTCATCGAAGTCGGTGACGCTCAAATTGCCAACGCCTATCTTCTCGACGTCATTCGCCAAGTGCAGTGCTTTGGGTTGGGGCTGGTCAAACTCGATATCCGGCAAGAATCTGATCGCCACGCCGAGGCTTTGGACGCGGTGACCAGGTACATCGGCCTCGGATCGTACCTCGAATGGAGTGAGGAACAGAAAATTGAGTTCCTGACACGCGAGCTTGAGAGCAAGCGGCCACTTTTACCTTCCGACCTCGAATGCTCGGACGACGTTCGAGAAGTCCTGGACACGTGTAAGATGATTGCGCACTTGCAACAAACGTGCCCGGGTGCCCTCGGAACGTACGTTATATCCATGGCGACAAGTGCCAGCGATGTTTTGGCAGTTGTATTATTACAGCGCGAGTGTGGCTGTCGCAAACAGGATCTTCTTCGCGTTGCACCGCTCTTTGAGCGACTCGACGATCTGAACGACGCCCCGCGCGTGTTGCGCCAGCTCTTCTCCGTGAAGTGGTATCACGACCACATCGCGGGATTCCAAGAGGTTATGATCGGGTATTCGGATAGTGGAAAAGACGCTGGTCGCATGGCTGCAGCATGGGCGCTGTACGATGGTCAAGAACGCGTCGTGGCGGCAGGGAAGGAGTTTGACGTTGCGCTCACCCTGTTTCACGGTCGCGGAGGCACCGTAGGTCGCGGGGGCGGTCCAGCGCACATTGCCATGTTGTCTCAGCCTCCAGGCACTGTGAATGGTAGCATCAGAGTCACCGTGCAAGGAGAAGTGATCGAAACCGACTTCGGTGAAAAAGAAAACTGTTTTCACACTCTGGATTTGTACACGGCGTCCGTTCTGGAGCACACGTTGAAGCCGCCGGCGCATCCTCGCGATGAATGGCGCCGAGTCATGGATAGAATGAGCGAATACTCATGCGCGCATTATCGTAAGACTGTGTTCGAAACCCCTGATTTCGTCGGATACTTTGCACAGGCCACGCCTGGAGCCGAGCTTGGATCGCTCAACATCGGTTCTCGACCGGCCAAGCGTAAACCGAGTGCGGGCGTCACCGCTCTTCGAGCAATTCCGTGGATTTTCGCGTGGACGCAGTCGCGATTCCACTTGCCAGTCTGGCTCGGAATTTCCACATCATTCAGACGCTTGATCGACGAAGGCGAACTGGAAACGCTGAGGGATATGTACAAAAGTTGGCCTTTCTTTGAGGTGACGATCGATTTAGTGGAGATGGTGCTCGCCAAGGCGGATCCCGTCGTCGTGGCGTATTACGAAAGAGCCCTTGTCGATCCAAAATTGCACGACTTCGGCGCCAGTCTGCGCGGCGAGCTTCAAGAAAGCATCGATTGCATCCTCGCCGTCTCCGAGCATATCGGTTTGCTCGCCAAACCAGAAAAAGTCGAGGCGAACGAGGCGGTTCAGGTGCATAAAAAGCTCGCTCACAAACTTCACAAGCGGTCACTGTACATCACGCCGCTCAACGTGTGTCAAGTGCGATATCTCATCGCCGCTCGCGCGCTTGAAAATGAAGAAGACGGCGATAAGCTAAGCATGCAAAAAGTCAAGATCACCTTGCTCGAGGGTTACCCGTTCCAAGATTACAATTACAAGGGCGCGGTGAACGACGTTTTAAAAATCACGATGAAGGGCATCGCAGCCGGGATGCAAAACACTGGGTGACAACATCGAAATTTCATTAATACTACCTACGGCTAAAATCAATCCACGAGTTTCCTCTTCGTTCGTCCGAAGTCTACCCAATGACACGAGCCGTACTCGTGCATTTTCGGTGTGCCTATGGTTCGGTCAGCGTTTTCCTCAAAAGCGAGAAAATGCTTGAAAGCATCGTGGTGCGCCATTTGCGTCATGGCTTCCTCGTCGCTCGGGCATACGCACCCTTTCGCCCTCTTTCTCCTTCTCTCCACCACCAGTCCATCGTCATCGAGCGACCAACGCTCGCCTTGACCTTGAAGAGGAACCCAGTAACGGGTCAAATGACTATAACCGTAGCCAATCTTCACAACGGCAGCCACCGTGCCGCCCATCAGACGCGTTGAGATGACGCGCCGCGGCTCAAACGCCGTTCCGTCTTGACAATTATTGGCACGCCGGACCGCGCCATCTTTGTAACAACCCATACGGAATTGCGTAGGATACGTGCGATTCAATTGTGGGTCGAAAATGCGATGATTAATCAAAGAGATTTCGAAATCCTCGGGGTCGGCGTAGTAGGCGTTCAGAAAGCTGTAATCGGCGTTGGACTGGCCACCCCTTACGGCGGCGGCAAGGTTCTCCACGCGATTGAACTCTATCATCGATCGAGCGCCGCATACCGCCATGAGTTTGTAATGGAAATTCGAAATCGATCGAGTGGCGCAATAAAACGCGCCCCGCCCGAGATGTTGACTTGCATCCTTGGGAAACTGTTCGGCGCCCTTGTCGTAGTGCGCGCGCGCGAACTCGCACGAATCCGCGTGGTCCATCATCGTCACGATGTTCACCTGATACTGTCCCGCCTTGCAAAATGCATTGCGTATGTTTTCTTGCTCGTACAGCTGAAAGTGTCGCGAGCGAGGCGTGCGCCAAAACTGGAACGAAAACGACGCGTTCCGCCAAAGCGCCTTGCGCCCCTCCTCGACGGCGTCGACGTCGAAATCCAACGCCTCGTGACCATCGCAAGATATCCTCTTTTCCCACGCCCACTCGCGTCCTTCGAAATCTCGCTGTTGCTCGTACGACACAAATCCATCGTCCGCGGCGTTCCCACCGTCGTGCTGATTACTTTCGTCCCACGTCGAGTGCTTCATCCGCTGCCCGAGCGCGGCTTTGAACGGCGTCGCGAACGCGGAAGATCCCCGTCCCTCGACCCCTCGTTTGATCCCGAGCGTCATCAGGCTCGACACCGCCATCACCGCGATGGACATCATCACCGTCCCGCGTCGCTCGCTCGTCGACGTCGTCGAGACGCGTCGCGCGCGCGACGTCGCGTCGTCGGACGCGTCAACACCCATCGTTGTCTCGTTCGATTCGATTCGATTCGACGCGCTTCGACGGTTTCGAGATCGACCGCGCGCGCGAGTCGTCGCTTCTGTCTCGCGCGCGACGCGTCGCTTCGGTCGCGCGCGCGCGCGTCGACCGCGCGTCGACGTGTGTCGAGCGCGCGCGCGCGTCGCGCGCGCGACGCGCGCCGACGCCGTCGTACATAAACCGAAAACGCCCCGCGTCGGTTATCGCGACTCGGCTTTGGGTAAAATTACCTAGGTCGACGTTCTGTTTGATACGGGTTCAATCCCCAGGTCGGTCCACGTATATCAGTTGGAAGATAGTTTGACTTCTACGCGAAGCGCGCGAGCGACGCGCGAGTCATCAAAAGGCCGCGGGTTCGAACCCCGTCGTGGACATCTAGCTGAGACGCATCTTTTTTTTGGGCGAACGGTTGTCGTTGACATCGCCGCGATCGTCGCCGCGTTGTCGAATGCCCCGCACGCGGCGCCGATGTTGCTCTCATCGAGCGCGATGGACTTAATCGACTTGCGACGCTTGGAGCTCGAGCACAGGGTCGCGATGCGCGCCCCGAGCGACTTCGCGTCCGCCGTGCATGCGGGATAGGTTTCCATTTTGCCATTTTGCCATTCAATTCGATGCGATGTGCGTTACACTCACTACGCGCGCTCACGCGGC
>MDSW01051177.1_pt1 | contig 13674 bp, 15 predicted proteins | sample 811171 | NCBI WGS metagenome assembly MDSW01 (sample SAMN05326641, study PRJNA326480) | marine metagenome | isolation source: seawater | place: Atlantic Ocean: North West | collected 2012 | reverse complement strand
TACTTTTGATTCATCAATTTTTTTATTAAAACCAAAATATTCATACAAAGTCTTTGGTGTTACTTTTCCAACTAAGGGAACAATTAGATTAAGATCACCTATCTTAAGACTTTTTGATAAATTTGAAGGAATGTCAAAATCATTTTCGTCTACGAAAGAATTCTTAGAGTAAAAGCTGAAAACAGCATTTGATTTGATAGGAATATCTTCGTATGTACTAGGATCTAATAATGAGAAATCATAGTTCTCAGTTATTAGTCCATTGCTTGTCTCTTGGCGAAGTCCAAAATAAAAGGGATATATATCGTCTGAAAAAGATAACCTTTTCACAAAACTTTCAACTGTTTCATTTTTGACGGCTTTAAAGGCTCCGTCTGTAACAGAACCACCTTCAACTGTAATATCTAAATTTGAAACATTTATTTTTGATGCAACAAAAACCTTAACGAGCTTCTCATTTCCTATTTCTTGATTTTGTTTTAATAGTGAGCTGTATAATTCGCCATTTTCTGAAATAAAATTAGCATCGATTTTATTTTTAAAGGCTTTTGAATTAAATCCAAGTGAAAAATTAACTAAATCAATCGCTGTATCATCTGGAAGATATTCATAGATAAAAGGTCTATGAACAGCACCAGAAATTTCGACAAAATTAGAAGTTGCTGGAACTAATACAGTGTCTCCATTTTTTAAATTACTATCTTCTTTCCTAGAACCGAAAATTAGAAAGTCATATAAATCATACTCATTATTAATGCCGTCAAGACTTATAACTTTTATATTTCTTAATGAAGAGTTCTCCAATAGACCTCCAGCATATTTAAGTGATTCAGAAAGAGATATAAATGGATTTACCAGATATGTGCCTGGTTTTTTGACTGCCCCAATAACTGAAATTTTCTTTAAAGAAGGTTTTGATACACTTAGATAACTCTCTGTGCCAATGTAAGAATTCTTCACAATTGAAGCTATTTTTTCATTTGCTTCGCTAATTGAAAGATTTAGCAGTGATATTGAACCAATTTCAGGCACTAATACATTTCCAGACATATCTATTCTTAATTCAATAAGCTTTTGCTCATTTCCTGTCAAAAGAAGCTCTAACTCGTCATTAAAACTTAACTTATAGTCTGCCTGAAGAGGCAAATCTAAAACAGGTAAGTTGGTTTCAGATGATGTTTCAAAAAACGAATAGCCAAAAAATGGCTCCTCGATGGCAATGGTTAACTCTTCAGTATCTAATTGTTGTAAGTTATCTTCAATTTCTAAAGACTCTTCTTGAAGTTCATTATTATTTACGAATTCGTCTCTTAATTCTTCTGGAACTGAGTCTAAAAAACTTAATGTTGTGCTTTGAGCTGTAGAAAAGAAGGAAATAAAAATAGCTAGATATAATTTTTTCATTTGGAAGTTATTTTAACCCCTATCAACTAGATCTTAAACCCCGCCTCACAAGCGTCATCATAGAACATTTTTACTGTTTCTAGAGAGAACTCATCAAGATCTTTTCCAAATGTATCCATAGCTTTTAGAATATCAGGAGTTACAGTAATTATATCGCAACCACATCTTTCAGCTTGGATAATATTTAATGCTTCTCTTGGGCTTGCCCAAAGAATTTCTTTTTCAGGATTACTCCTTGTCAGGTCCACTGCAAACTTCATTATTGGTTCAGGATCTATGCCTGTATTTGCAATTCTTCCAGCAAAAATTGATATAACACTAGGTGTGCTATTTTTAATGTTTTCTGAAACATTTTTAATCTGATTTTCAGTAAAAATTGCTGTTACATTCACTTTGACACCTGATGAAGTAAGTTTATTTATCAAGTCATATGTAGGTACGCCTTTCGTATTTGTAACCGGTATTTTTACATAAACATTTTCAGCTAAATCTCTAAGCTTATATGCTTGTGTCTCCATTTCTTCCAGCTCATCAGAAAACACCTCGAAAGAAATTGGCATATCAGTAATATTTTGTAATGCTTCTTTTGCAAAAGCCATATAATCAGTAATACCAGATCTCTTCATCAAGGTCGGATTAGTTGTAAATCCTGATACAGAACCAGAATTATATGCTTTTAACATGTCATTTATATCTGCACCATCGGCAAAAACTTTTAATTTCATTTTGTAGACTCCCATTTTGTTTCATTTACTGCAACTAATGGATGTGATACTAATAAATGCCATATTACTGCCTGCCATCCTTCAGTATGAGGGGTTACTAGTGATTCATCTATTGTAGGAATTACTAAAGTTAATTCACTAGATTCTTTTGCATACCCACCATCTCTTCCTACAACTCCCATTATAACTGCTCCCTTCTCTCTAGCTAAACTTATACAATTTACCAAGTTAACACTAATATTCTTCTCCTTACTTCCACCCCCAACAGAAAAGACGAAAATTGCATCTTTATTATTGAATTTACTTACATTGAGCCAGTTAGAGTATGCAGTATCCCAGCCGTCATCATTAACTCTTGCGGTTAATTCTGAAACGTTATCAGAAGGTGTATAACATTCTATATCTGCAAGTTTACGGAAATCACATACTGCATGGCTGGAATGTCCAGCACCACCACCAGAACCTATAAAAAAGAGCCTTCCTTTTCTTTGCCTTAACTCATTTAATTCTTTTGCCATTGCATCGATTATATTTGGGTCAAGCATTGATGAAATTTTGTTTGTCTCTTCTAAAAACTTTTTTGAGAAACTCATAATAAATCCTTTAATGACGAAATATGTGTATATTCTATACTATTTTCTATATAACTGTTGTAATTAGTAGACAATAAGATTGAGCTTATATTTGCATTTTTAGCTGCTTCAATGTCTTTAAGAGAATCGCCAATCAATACACTTTTAGCACTTATTAGATTAAATTCCTTCATAAAATTATTTATTAATCCAGGTTTGGGTTTTCTACAGTCACAACAGTCTTCATCGTCATGGATGCAATATGCAATATTTTCTATTTTTAATTCTTCTTCTATTTTTTTAGTCATTTTATTTAGCTCACAAATATCCATTTTTTTTCTTGCAATGTCTGGTTGGTTTGATACTACAAAGATTCTTTTCTTTTGATTTTGCAGTGCAGTTACAAATTCTTTTATTTCATTTCTAAATTTAAATTCATCAATGCTTCTTGGTGATGATACTACTGAGTCACGCATGATAACTTCGTTAATTATCCCATCTCTATCTAGAAAAATGTTTTCAAAGCTGGCTAACATATTTCTTAAACTCATCAAGACCCTCTAAACTTCCTATCTCATAAAATCTCTTCGTTGCAACATAATATTGCAAATTACCTTCTGTGCTAAATTTCTCTTGGAGAACAGATAAATCAAATGAGTTAGGGAAATTACTGAAATTTTCAGAAGCATATATACCCAAACCATAGTCGATAAAATCTGCGTCGTCTTGAGGATTCCTCTTAGAATATATGAGCCTTCCATCTTTTAAGGTGCAATTACTTTTATCATATAAGCCAGAATTTTTAAATATGGTCATTAAGGGGCCTTCGTCTTCAATATAATTAGTAACTAAATCACCTAAATTTATATCTAAATATGAGTCTCCATATGTCACAAAAAATGGGGTACTTATCTTTTGGATTAGTTTTTTAACGGCTCCTCCTGTTCCAGAAAACAATTCATCATCATACGAAATATGAAAATCAAGTTTTTTAGATCTGATTGACATTAGAAATGCTTCTATTTGCTCTGAATGGTGGCCAAGACAAAAATAAAATCTTCTCACACCCTGTTTTGCAAAATTATCAATCAATATCTTAAGGAATGGTGTCCCATTAATATCCAATAATGCTTTTGGAGTATCTTGGGCAACAGCTCCAAGCCTCTTAGCTTTTCCTCCACATAAAATAACAACTGGATACATTTATTTTCAAGTAATATTTTTTGTTCCTTCAAAATCAAATTTAAATCTTACCTCATTCAATCCTTTGCTTTGCATGGCTTTTACAAGTTTTTCTCTATCATTTGCATAGAACATTAAAAAACCTCCACCACCTGCGCCAACAAGCTTTCCTCCAATAGCTCCATTCTTCTTTCCAAAGTCATACCATTCATTAATATGGTTATTTGACATTCCACCAGACCGTTTCATTTTTGCTTGCCAATGTGTATCCATTATTTCAGCGAAAGAATTTAAATCTCCCTGCTTTAACATCTCCATGCTCAAGATTCCTAACTCTTTAGTCCTGTGCAGATTCTGTATCATTGCTTTATCTTTTACCAAAGATTTATTTTTTTGATCTTTTAATATGTTGCTGGCACTTCTAGATATGCCGGTATAAAACAACAGAAGATTATCCTCAAGCTTATGGAGTGTTTCATCATCTATATCTAATGAGGTTGTTGTTACGCTTCCATTTTTATGGAATGTAAAAGAATTTATTCCTCCATAAGCAGCTATATATTGATCTTGTTTGCCAATTGGTTCTTTAAGCTTTTCGATTTCTATTTCACAAGCCAATCTAGCTAATTCTTCCTGGTTTAAGGTTTTTCTATTTAAGGTCGATAGGGCTTTTAAGAGAGCAGTTGTGAAGCTCCCGGACGAACCTAATCCAGTGCCAGATGGAATATCTGCCAGTGTTGTAATTTCAATCTGATTTGTTATGAAATATTCCTTTAGTGCTGTCTTAATTATTGGATGATCAATTTCATCTATACCTTTACAAAGTTCGAGCTTTGAATATTTTAAATATATGCCTTCCACAAATGGTTTCATCACGTTGACGTAAACATATTTATCAATCGCAGCAGCAATCAAAAAACCTTCATGATCTTCATAATAAGATGCAAGATCTGTGCCTCCACCTCCAAGCGATATTCTTAATGGACTTCTAGTTGTTATCAATTTTTTCTCCGTTTTTAAAATTTGAGTTTTTGTATATGGTATCTACTATTTTATGGCACTCTAAAGCATCATCTAGCCCTGGATTACATGGCCTTTTTAAAGCAATATCTGTAAAAAACTCATTATTTTCATACTCCCAAGAATCATCCTGCATAGGATACTCCCATGATTCAGTCATTGGTGGACCCATTTCTGGCAGCATCTTATATAAAGTTATTTTCTCAAGACCATAGCTGCCACCTAATCCGTTGATTTCTACTTTGCCTAGCTCCCCATAAACTTCCATTGAAAATGTATTTTTCCATTCTGTGCAAGATACATGCAGAAAGGCAGTCTGACCTTTTTTTGTTCTCAATATCATGAATGCATTATCATCAACTTTCATTTTCCAAAAAAAGGTATCAGCAAAGCCACTAATCTCTTTAAAATCTCCAAGAATCATTCTCGATAAATCGATAATATGAGGGCCCTGATCCATTAATTCGCCCCCACCTGATAATTTCGGATTTGACCTCCACTCTTTGTCATAACCCAATCTACCACCATGACCATACCTTGATCTTAAAAACATCAAATCTCCAATAACTCCCTTTTCAAGAATTTCATTTAATTTTCTAAATGCTCTGTGGAACCTATGGTTAAAACCAACTCTTACTATTGCTTTACTATTTTTTGCTTTTTCAGTTAGATCTATTATCTGTTCCAGATTCTTTGCAGCTGGTTTCTCTACTAAAACATGGATATTTTTTGAAATTGCATATTCTACAATTTCATATAATGAATCATGTAATGTGCAAACAAAAATAGCATGTATCTCTTCTGAATCAATTAAGGATTTATAGTCTTTGTATTCTTTTAGACCAAAGTCACGAGCAAATGTTTTTAAAACTTCTTTATTTTTATCACAACAAGAAACTATATTAAATTTACCTGCATTTAATGCCCTTTTTCTTCCAATAAGACCACATCCAATTATTCCGGCATTTATATTTTTTTTCATTTATCTCCACTAGGATAATTTCTATCTTTTCCAACTATTCTTCTAATTGTGTAAAGATCACTATTTAATACTTGATCAATATTTTTCATCCAATCTTCATAGTTGTCCCACAATGCACTTATTAATTTTCCTGTTAAGCCATTACTTTTTTCAGATGCAAGGAATAAGCATAAATCAACTCCATAATTCATGGAAACTCCACCTGTCTTTTTTAATTCAAGCTGCTTCTCATAAAATTTTTCATCAATTTTTCCTTTTCCGTTTTTTAAGATATCGTCAAGCAAAGAAGTATTTAGTGCACCAGGCGCAATTGCATTTACATCGATATTAAATTCTTCAAGTTCAACTGCTAGTGTTTCAATATATCTCACTACTGCCGCTTTAGATGCTGCATATGAGCTTATATAAGGGAGAGGGTTTGTTGCCCCCCCACCTGAAAGTTGTATGATTTTTCCAAAGTTATTCTGCTTCATGAGCTCAGAAGCAAGAGATGCTAGATAGACAGACCCAAAAAGGTTTATTTCGATAGCTTCTTTCCAATCTTTCCAGTTGTCTTTTGAAATAGAACCAAATGGTCCATAAATACCTGCATTATTTACCAAAATATCTATACGCTTAAATTCACCAATAAAAGAATCAATAATATGTTCACAATCTTTTTCGGAGGAAACATCTGATGATAAGGCCTTTATTTTTCTCTGAGGATATTCTAATGAAAGCTTATTAAGTGTTCGCTTAAGTTTTTCTTCATCGCGCCCAGTTATGAAAATATCACATCCAGCTTTAAGGAAAGCTCTTGAAATTTCATAACCTAAGCCCGCACTTCCTCCAGTAATTAATGCACACTTATTTTCTAATAGCATAATTAAATATTATATAGCTCCTTAAAATCTATTTTATCTAACTTAAGCACTGATGATTGATCTATGATTTTTATTTTTGGGTTAACTTTTAATATTTCACTAACAGAAATATTAGAGTAGAAATCATTGGGAGTCCCAATAATCAATAAATTATTGTCAGGATCAAAATCTAGTGGGTTGTGCAATACCTCTATTCCATCAAATACTGCATCGGAAAAGTCATCAACTAAGGGATCATGGATTTGAATATCAGCTCCTCTCTCTTTTAACCATCTCATAATTTCAACTGAGTAGGATCTTCTGAGTGTGCTTGTATTTTTTTTATATGCCATCCCCCATATAACTGCTTTTATACCTTCATTAGAAATAATTTTGTTTACTATAAATTTAATCCAATCTTTGTGTTCAGAATTACTATCTAAAATAGAATTTATTAAAGGGAAATTAAAATGAATATCTTTGCCAAGCGATTGTAAAAATTTTACATCTCTTGCAAGAGTGCCTCCAGCAAATGCTCCCCCTGCGCTTAGATAGGACTTAAACCCTATCCTCTCATCACTTTTAATGCCAATTTCTACTTCTTTGGGATTTGCTCCAAATTCCTTGGATATGTAAGACAATTCATTAGCAAAAACAATAGATGTTGCTAAAAATGAATTTATTGCATGCTTAGTCATTTCAGCTGACTGAGGAGACATCCATATGATCTTTTCACTAATTTCACCATAAATCTTAATTAATTTGTCTTTCAGAATGTAGTTTTCTAAACCTATCACTATTCGATCAGGATTTAAAAATACTTCTAAGGCTTTACCAAGCCTGAGATTTTCTGGAATGATCACAATCTCAATCTTAAGATCAGGTTTCATCATTTTTAATTCTTTTTTCAAGGAAGAGTATGTACCTATTGGCAGCTGTGATGAAATTATTAAGGTGATATTGCGGTTTATGGTATGAACAATATTTTTACAGAAATTTTTTACACTATCTACATCTGCTTCATCCTTATCGTTTACAGGTGTATCGCAGCAAACCCAGAAAATATTGACTTCATTACTCACACTGTTCAGTTCATTTGTAAAAACAAGAGAGCCATCGCTAGATTTTTTTTTGATTAAATCATTAAGCCCTGGTTCAAAAATCGGAGATATATTTTTTTTTAAGTCTGAAATTGTATTTTGATTTTCATCAAAACCATAAACTTTGTTGCCTAGCTCACTTAATGAAGCAGCCGTTACTAACCCTAAGTGCCAAAGACCGCAAACACAGATTTTCACTTGTAGGTCTCCCATGGTTTTAATCTTAATGAGATTTTTATATATAAAGCATTCACCAAATATTGAAAAAAAGTAATTATTTTTTTCAAACCTGATAAGCCAAAATAAAAGTGCAAGTTATGCCACTGTTGTTTTAAAGTCGTTACAAAATCAGAGGATAAGCTATCACCAGAAGAGACATAATATGTGCATGCGGTTGTATCTATAAGTTTTGCTTTAATAGAATGCTTTTTCATCAATAATTGCCACCAGATAGTTTCTTCACCGCCAATCCTTACATTCACATTCATGATGCTTTCATCAAGCAAGCTTCTAAGAATGCAAACACTTGATGTAACTATACCTCTTGATTTTAAATAATCTTCATAGGAATACTCGTTTTTGCAATAACGCATTTGTGATATTTTATTTTTTGTTAAATCTACAACTCTTGTATTGGTATAAGTAAATGGTAAATTTTTTGTTTCCATTTCATCAATCTGATTTTTTAATTTGTTCTTGTGCCAGAAATCTAGTGCATCTAAGAAGCAAATATACTTTGAATTACAATTTTTTATTCCAACAGCTCTAGCATCTGCTGGGCCTTTATCTTCCGGGTTATTTATTAAAGTGATATTAATTTTATATTTATACTGATCGCAAATATCTTTTATTTTATCTTTTGAATTTGCATCCACTATAACAACTTCAAAATTTTTATAGCTTTGATCAACAAGCGAATCTAATGATATCTTTAACTTACCTGCAGATTTATATGTTGGTATTATTACTGTAACAATAGCCATCAAAATACCCACTTATTTTTTGCTAAGAAATCAACTGTGCTAATCACTCCTTCTTTTATTGAATATTTTGGTTTCCAACCAGTTGTTTGTGCTTTATTTGTATCAAGCTGTATAAATGGGTTATCTCCGATCCATCCCTGCCTTCCTCCTGTTGTCTCAATTTTTGGTGATACTCCCATCCTCTCACAAATCCAAGACACCGAGTCTAGAACTTCACAATAATCGTCTACACCAAGATTAAAAATTTCAAAACCTGGAGAGCCAAGTTCCGAAAATGTAATTTGAGTAACAGCGTCAATGCAATCCTTCACATGAAGATAAGATTTTTTTTGCTTACCATCGCCGAGAACTACCAAGTTTTTAGGATCTTGCATTAATTGTCGATAAAAATCATAAACGTGGCCGTGGGTATACCTATCGCCAAGAATAGAAACAAATCTAAAAACTCTTCCATGGAATCCATAACCTTCACAGTAAGAAGAAATTAATGACTCACCTGCCAATTTAGAGGCGCCATATAAAGAAGTTTGAATTGGGAAAGGAGCATCTTCAGGAGTGGGAATAACTTTTGCTTCTCCATATACAGACCCCGTAGATGAAAAGGCAATAGATTTAGAACCATTATGTCTCATTGCTTCAAGTAGATTAAAAGTTGCAATTGTATTATTCTCCAAGTCTTTTTTAGGATGATCTAAACCAAACCTAACATCTGCGTTCGCTGCAAAATGAAATACTGTGTCAACCTCTTTAACACAGTTGTTGAGTTTTTTTGAATCCAGGAGATCGCCTTCATGAAGAGTAAAATTTTTATTGCTTAAAGCATTCTCTAAAAATTTTCTTCTTCCTGTACTAAAATTATCGTAGCCAATTACCTCATGGCCCTCACTAAGCAGTCTATCGACCAAATTGCTGCCAATAAAGCCTGCACATCCTGTTATAAATATTCTCATCAAAAATCTTCCTTATAATTTAAATCTATTTTGTTTGTTGTGTCCCATCTGTCTGGTCCGATTGTAATATTTTTTTTTTGGATTTTAGAGCCTAGTAAACTTGCACTTATGCAAAATGTGCTATTAGACAATATTACATTTTTTGCATTTAATATCATTTTGAAGTCATCAACCATTGACCCCATTCTAAATTCTTTTATTTCATCATTTTTAAATTGTTCTTGAGCATATGAGATATCGTCAGTTATAACAACAAAGGATAAGTTTGGGTTAAGTTGTTTTGCGTGCAATATTGCATTGGAATAGTAATCTCCACCAAGAATGTTTACATTAGTATTAATTGCATCAGTACCTCTTATGTGCACATAGCAAATATCTTCTTGCTCTTTAGCCAACATTGATTTCTTTAAAAGTTTTGAAAGTCTCGAAAATAAATTATTTAAGTTCTGTCTATTTTGAGAGTATGTAAAATAACCATCAATCAAATTAAAGCGTGATACCTTTCTAAAGTCATGTTGAAGAACATTTTTATCATTGATTGTTGCAATTACTTTGTTAGTCATGTTCATGATCTTCCCTGCTCTTAGATTGCTAACTAGTTTTCCTTTATTGCTTATATGTAAGTTAGGAATCAAACTAAAATCAAAGATTTTGTTCAACTCTAAAACACGTTTTGTCTTATATTTCGATAATGATGAGGTATCTAGGTGTAGAGAATCTTTTGGTGTATGTAGTTTGGCGACGCCAACCCCAAATTGAAATATTTGATTACCTAGACCTCCTGCAAGTCTCAAAATAGACGTGCTCATCTAATTAGAAAGTTATTGTTTTTTGTTCTCTCTCTCCAGTAATCAAGAAGATCTTTCATAGTATCTTCAAAGCTATATTTTGGCTTCCAATCAATAGTATTAAGAAATTTAGTAATATCAGGAACTTGAAGATCTGCATCAATTGGTCTCAATCTTTCAGGGTCAACCTCAATGGTAATATTTTTGTTTGTTGATAGAGAAATTAAATAGTTCAACATGTCTTCTACAGTGCATGTATAGCTTCCACCTATGTTGAAAGCATCTCCGTAATCAACATTTTTAGATGTTAATAATAAGTAGTAGGCCTCTACGGCATCCCTGACATCTGCAAATGTTCGTAATGAGTCAAGGTTCCCAACTTTTACAGATCCTGCTGCATTAGTTTTTTCTAAGATTGCGATTTGCTTTGCGAATGTTGATTCAGCAAAAACATCTCCTCTTCTTGGGCCTGTATGTGTAAACATACGAGTAATAATTGTTTTGAGACCTTCTGCTTCAGCATAGTATTTTCCAACTAAATCGGTCCCTATCTTTGATATAGCATATGGCGATGCAGGATGAAATTTACATTCTTCATTTATTGGCACATTCTCTTTTGGCACTCGACCAAAAACTTCAGATGATGAACAAACATGTATAACAGGATCTGAATTCGAGTTTTTTATTGCTTCAAGTAGATTTACAGTACCAATAATATTTGTTGTATATGTTTCGATTGGTATATCAAAACTTGTCCTTGGAAAACTTTGAGCCGCTAAATGAGATACATAATCAACTTTGTTTTGTTTAAAAACTTTCTGAAGAGACAAGTAATCATTAAGATCTGCATAAGCAAACTTAAGTCTTTTATTCTCATTAGCCAAATCAAGTAAATGAGAAATATTATCTAGTGGGCTTCTCCACCTACACACTCCAATGATATTTAGATCAGTGTTATTTAATATATAGTCAGCAAGGTGAGAGCCTACCATGCCGGTAATTCCTGTAATTAATATATTCTTCTTCACAATAATATTTTCTCCACTTCACTACAAACTTCATGACCAAGCATTGTATGAACTTCCTGTATTAACGGAGTTTCAGAAGAAGGAACAATAAACGAAATATCTGAAAAGTTTTTTATTGTCCCCCCATCATTTCCAAGAAAAGATATAACATTCATATTTATTTCTTTGGCTTTTCTAACAGCTTTCAAAATATTTGGTGATGTGCCACTTGTTGAATATGCCATCAAGCAATCTCTTTCTTCCCCTAAAGTCTCAACTTGTCTTTCAAATATGCTTTCATAACCAAAATCATTTGACCATGCTGTTATGAAAGAGGTATCAGTAGTCAATGCAATTGCTTTCATTCCCAATCTTGGTCTTTTATGGTCTAACGTAGCTATGTATTCAGCAGCCATGTGCTGTGCTTCTGCAGCACTACCACCATTGCCCACAAATAAAACCTTTTTATTAGACTGTATAGTTTCTTTTAAAAGGTTTACTGACTCTAAGAAATTTTTATCAAAGCTAGTTCCAATTTTGTCTATTAATTGTTTTCTGGGTTGAAGTTTTTGGTTTAACATTATCAAGTGGATATTCTATCATTTGAGTTTAAAAAAAATACATCAATTACCTCAAATACCAATCTTTTAATACTAGATAGAGATGGCGTTATAAATGTTAATATTGGGTACCTACACAAAATAGAAGACTTAATTTTTACTGATGAATTTCCTTATATAATTGATAAATTTAAGGTCGGTTGGGATGTCTGTGTAGCCACAAATCAAAGTGGTATTGCTAGAGGAATGTATACAAAACATGATCTCGCAGAACTTTCCAAATACATGGAAGAAAAAATTTCATTAATGGGGTTAGATATAAGTAGATGGTATTATTGCCCGCATCATCCAGATTTTACTGGAAAATGTTCATGCAGAAAGCCTGAGCCAGGAATGCTACTTCAAGCTATAGAGGACTATAAGCCTAAAAGAACTGTATTTATAGGCGATAAGAATACTGACCTACTTGCAGCAGAAAAAGCCGAAATTGAATATGTAGATATAAAAGATGTAAGCCTATTTACAGTTTAATTACTCACTTTTTTCAGCTACGTTTTCTAAATACCATTGATATGTTTCCTGCAATCCCTCTTTTAAATCTATTGATGGTTTCCATCCTGCTTGTTTTATTCTTTCTGAGCATGCATACTTTCTCGGGGTTCCGTCAGGCTTTGACAAATCTTGAACAAGTTTTCCTTTATAACCAACAACTTCTGATATAAGTTCAGCTGTTTGTCGTGTAGTGAGCTCTGTGCCTGGGGCAATATTTATCATCTCACCAGCCTCAAAAAGATCTGCTACATGAATTATTCCACTTGCACAATCATCTACATGCATATATTCCCTCTTCACTTCACCAGTTCCCCAAACAGTCACTTCATCGATCCCAGTTACTTTTGCTTCATGTATTCTTCTCATTAATCCAGGTATAACATGGCTATGCTCAGGATGAAAGTTATCACCTGGGCCATACAAGTTTATAGGCATAGGGCAAACAGATTTTAGCTTATACTGTTTATGCAAAGCCTGACACGAAATAATTCCGCTTATTTTAGCAACTGCATATGGTTCATTGGTTGGCTCAAGCTCACCTGTTAATAAAAAATCTTCTTTCATTGGCTGATCACAGAACTTTGGGTAAATGCAGCATGAGCCTAAAAAAATATGCCTTTCTATATTATTTTTTAAACACGCATCAATTATATTCGACTGTATTAGTATATTTTGATGAATAAAATCTCCAGGCATTTCCTGGTTGCCCACAATCCCTCCAACCTTAGCTGCAGCATTAAAAACAATATCGATACTATTTTCTTTAAAAAAATTATTCACATCGTCTTGAACAGTTAGGTCTAATTCTGCTCTTGAGGCAGTGAAAATATTATTATATCCCTGTCTCATAAGCGATCGAACAAGCGCCGAACCAACCATGCCATTATGCCCAGCTACATAAATATTTTTTGATTTATTAATCATATATTCTCCACATTAATAACATCATCGAAAGTTTTAATTTTTATTAAGGCTGCTTTCGAAAATTTTGATTTTATCTTGTCTGC
>MDSW01107408.1_pt1 | contig 13676 bp, 21 predicted proteins | sample 811171 | NCBI WGS metagenome assembly MDSW01 (sample SAMN05326641, study PRJNA326480) | marine metagenome | isolation source: seawater | place: Atlantic Ocean: North West | collected 2012 | reverse complement strand
CAACCAGCGTTTTATTAAAGACAGTTTAGAACGTGCCGTCGCTACCTTCGCTCAGGCGTGGGTTGCAGCTATGGCAGTTCCCGGTCCAGATTGGATGGACGCATTGAAGGTTGCCGGAGTTGCGGCCCTTGTAGCTATTGGTAAGGCTGTTGCAGCCAGAAAAGTGGGTGATCCCGAAACGGCATCAGTTACCGGTTAGAAAGATGAGGCTGTTCGGTGTCGCTTCCTGCTGTCAATCCGTACAACAAAGATGAGATTGAATACCAAGAGGCTGGGTTCGACTACGCCCCGAAATATCCGGGCAGCTACGATTACAACGAAAGCGGAATCGCTTATGCGGAGTCCGGCTTTCCTTATCAGAAACGTGATGCGACTGTATCCGTCAGCACTATTGGGTGTTCGGCGGATCTGTCGCCCGTTTTCACATATGTTTATACGCCTAAACGTCCCGGCGGCGTAGCGTATCAAAACCCTTATGAATACAACAAGACCGGGTTCTATTACAACGAACGTGATACCACGGTACCGGACAACCGTGTCTTGGTGGATTACAGCCAGTCGGGTGTTAGCTATCGTAAGTCTTCCGATGCTGGTCATACTGTGGCGGTCATTGCGACGCCAGCCACAATCGGTGTTACGACGACGTTTTCGGCTAGCCCGTCGGTCCCGGCAACGGTTAGCCCAGATGTAATCGCTTGTGCAGCGGTAATTAGTACAGATGTAACTGCTAACACAATCACCATACACGGCGGTACACTTGCCGAAGCTAGTGTCCCCAGTGTCATAATCTCAGCGACCGTTATACCGGCTGCTGTGGCGGCTGGGGCGACAATACCTGAAGAGACACTCTATATCACTGTCGATGCGACACCGGGGGTCATCGCAGCGACCGCAGATCTTGATGGAACTGATGAAGAAGGGGCAAAAGCAAGTGGTAATTACACAGCGACACCAGCAACAATTGGGGTAGGAGCAACAACACCTACCGTCACAATGTTCAGGTATCTAGTAATACCCACAGCAAAGATCGTTCCCTCGGTTGGCTTACGTGACAAACCAACACCAGCAGCATACGCACTGATGCGTCACTACGAGCCGGGGCTACGAGGAGATAACATATTTATTATCAATGGGACAAGTGTCCAAGATTTTTTGCCTGCCGACAAAACAACTGTCACACGGTGGATATATGGAGGACATGAAAGCCCGAAAGATTTAACAGATGCAGAAGAAACCGTGCTATTAGCAGCAGGGTATTCGTTCAGAGTAGGACCGGGTTAATGCCAATTTATGTTTACCGTTGTCTCGATTGTGGATTATCACATGAGATCCGTCATGGGTTTGATGAAACCTATGACGGTACTTGCGACGCATGTAGGGGAGTGGTTCGGAAGTACTTCGGTGAAGTGCATATAGCTGCTTCGGCTACTCCCACACGAGGGACACATGATGGTAAAGAGATTAATTGGGCCGGGACTAAAGCTAAAGAACGAGCCAAAGAAAAAGATATGGAGGCCTATAAGCGACTCCGATCTGAGGGCATTCAGCCCAAGGGTATTGACGGTTCTGCCTATGTTGAAAGACACGCAGGATCTAAATGGGAAGTCCAATCGGGCACAGTTTTAACTGGGGAGAAAAAAGATATTAGACGTAAAGAACGTAATTTAGATACGATTCTCGGAGATTAACAATGACAACGGCACAAGCATGGATAGACGAAACTAGAGACTTACTGCTATCTGGTTACGTGGAAGAACTGTTAGTGCTTGGCGCATCAGTAGCTACCGGTGACACACAGCTAACAATAACCGATGCCTCGAACTCAGGGATTGTGCCCGGAGTTATCATTGAAATTAATTCTGAAGCGATGTATGTCCAAGGTGTTTCAGGTACGACTGTTGACGTAATCAGAGCTTACGGTGGTTCAACCGCAGCAGCGCACAGCAACCTTGACATCGTTCGTATCTCCCCAAAGTTCCCTACATACAGAATTTTGGAAGCTTTAAACAACGAACTACGTGATTTGTCTGCCCCAGACAACGGGATTTTCCAAATCAAAACGTTTACTACTACCTATAATTCAAGCAAACAAGGCTACGACTTGACTGAAGACGGCGTAGCTTTAACTAGCGAAGCAGTGCAATCTATTTACGCAATCTCTTACACAGATCCCATTACTGTAGAAGCTAGAGAACCAGAGATCCGCAAGTGGGGATTAAAAAGAGACAGAATAACAACATCTTTTAGTAGCGGAATGGCTTTGATTCTGTACGAAGCAGCGTTCCCCGGAAAGAAAATCAACGTAAGTTACAAATCACCGCTTACACTTATTACAGCAACAAGCGATCTTAAATCTGCTACCGGGCTACAATCTACCGCCTATGATCTTCCACCTTTAGGCGCTGCGTTGTCGTTAATGACTACTGCTCCTATAAGAAGAGAGTTCTTAGACGCACAAGGAAGCTCACGGCGGGCTGAAGAAGTTCCACCCGGAGCAATTTCCGCTTCGATGCGTGACCTTCGTGCTCGACGTGACATGCGAGTAGCCGCTGAAGCTGCTCGCTTAGCCACAATGTACCCACAGAAATACTAGCTATGGCTTTTAATGCTGAGTTCCTGCCGGTCGAACTAAACGGTGAAACCTATGGTGTCGATACAACTATGTATCGGCGCACAACCGTTCCTGTTTCAAGACAGCAGCGTGACAACAGCAAAGAGCCGGGTGAAAACACTTTAGATACAACTGGTGCTTGGGTCCGGTCACAAACAGACTGGTCCTATGGCGCTGGTCAACTCTATTTAGACAAAGAAGACTCGGATAGACGCAGGTTTTATTCTTCGCAAGGCATAGATGTGTGGACTAAAGGCCAGATTTCTTTGCTAAACACAACAGAAGACACTGCTTCGTCGCTTACCTTGGGCACCGAAGACTTAATTATCAAGCGTTTTGTCACAACTACAGGCGTTGAATACATTTATTTAGTTAGCGATACAAACGTTTTCTATTCTTCTAACGACGGCACTGCATGGGTAACGCTTACTGGAAGCAACAACATAACTGACATTAGTTCTGACGGAACTTACGTTTACCTTGCACAAACTGGGGCTAACGTTCCACGAAAATACACGCTTGGCGACAACGCTACTGACCATGGCTTTGGGACTTTAACTCCTGACTTATTACAAATAGTTGCAGGCAGAGTTATTGGAGCAGAAGACAACGATATCTATGAATTAGATGCAGCCGGAGCTAAAGCTTCGTCGTCGTTAGATTACTCACTCCCGTTGACATCAAGTAAATGGACATCCATTACTGCTGCTTCAAACGGTATTTATGCTACCGCTAATACTGACAACACTGGATCTATCTACTACATTGGTGTCAATAGTTCAGACGGAACATTGAACGCTCCGACGTTGGCTGCGTCGTTGCCCCGTAATGAAACTATTAACGAAATAATGGCTTACGGTGGCTTACTCGGACTAGCTACGTCAACGGGATTTAGATTAGCTTTAATTAATCAAGAATCAACATCAGGTTTAACGCTTGGCCCTGCCATAGACACAGGCGGTGAAGCTTTTTGCCTTGAAGCTGACGGCAAATTCATGTGGTTTGGTTGCGATAACGCCCAAGTTTACCGAGCAAACCTTTCCTTGTTCACCGAAGTTTTAGTTCCTGCTTACGCAGCAGACTTACAAATGTCGGGCACGGTAGCAGCTAATGACAAAGTTGTTAGCCTTGTGCGACTTAACAACGACAACGATCCTAAACTTTTCCTTGCAATAAACAAAGCTTCGGGCGCTGGTGTTTGTTATAGAGAAGACTACAGCGGCGACAAAGTTGCAAGCGGAGAACTAATAGCTGGCGAATGCACATGGTCTACTGTCGTGCCAAAACTTTTACGTTCTGGGGTTATCGATCTTGACCGATCACAATACGAACGAGCTAAAACAGCATACCGAACAACAACTGGATACACAGCCTCAACTCCTTACACGCTTGGTGCAGCTACAACTGACCCAGTAGGGAAAATACGGCTTGTCGCTACCAACGGGGCGCAAACATCTGCTGCTATACCAAACACTACTGGCACACTCCAAACAGGTGTACCAGAAACGTTTACGTTTAGCGATGGAGTTAATACTGCGATCTCTTATGATTTAAAAGTCCAACTCGAACGTGGTTCAGCAGACCCAACCACTACTCCAATCTGTCACGACTGGCAACTCACCGCTGTCGCTGTACCCCGACGCATCGACGAAATTATTTTGCCTCTCATATTCCGGCGTGATGTTCTTACTAGCCGAGGCTCTGGTAAACCCCGGCCTGCTCTTCTTGTAAAAGAAACCTTTGAAAACTTGCGTACTCTGATGGAAAACGGTGCTGCTATTAGCTATAAAGAAGGCAAACGTACAGACAACGTGACAATAGAACGTTTAGAAATGACACCTGAACGCCTATCCGATGACGGAAGCTGGTGGGAAGGTACCCTAATGGTTAGGTTATTAACTGTTCCATCCTGACGGGGGGCACATGGCTAAGGTTCTGTTCTTTGATATAGAAACAGCACCCAATTTGTCGTACGTATGGGGGCAATGGCAACAAGACGTTATCCAACACGTCACCGAGTGGTACATCATTTGTTTTTCATACAAATGGGAAGATCAAAAGTCCACCAAAGTTGTTTCGCTAGACGATTTTGATTTGTATAAAACTGAACCCGAAAACGATTTCGATGTTGTATATAAACTTTGGCAACTGTTAGACGAAGCAGACATAGTGATCGGCCACAACTCTGATGCTTTCGATATTAAGAAAGCTAACGCACGGTTCGTGTTCCATAACTTTGGTCCACCTAGTCATTACCAAACAGTAGATACTTTAAAACTGGCTCGCCGTCATTTCAAATTTAACAGTAACAGGCTTGGACATTTAGGCGAGCATCTAGGTCTTGGAGCGAAAGAGGTAACTGGTGGATTTCAAACATGGGAAGGCTGCATGAAGGGCGATCCAAAAGCTTGGAAGCTAATGAAGAAGTATGCGAAACAAGATGTCGATTTGCTTGTCGATGTTTACGAACGGTTACGACCGTGGGCTACTAACCATCCCAACAAAAACGTTATCGATGGAACTTCTTATGCGTGTCCTACATGCGGTAGCAACAAGCTACAAAAACGAGGCAAAAGAAGAACTCGAACCATGGTATACCAGACTCTTCAATGCACTCGATGTCGTTCGTATTGCAGAGAAAGATTAGCTTTGGCGCAAGACCGACCCGAAGTCGTTTAATCTCTAGACCTAAGTGGAATCTCTGCGTCTGGCGCTAAGATTCTTTTCTTGCATTTGTGACACCGGCATTCCCCGATTAGATACTTGGCTAATGTTCCGTGCTTTTTGAAGTCGGCTTTCTCCCAACGGATGTGGCCGAGATCATCGACGTACATTAGTAATCTTCTGGGTTTGTTGATTCGTCTTTAAAGATGCTGGCTATACGCTCGGCTTCTTCTTTATCTCTATACCAGTCACGTATTTGGCTGTCGCAAATAACGGCGTACCCTTGAACACTTAGTCCAGCGCCGATTCGAGCAGGTGCTTTTTGAACTTGAACGTCCATCGTTATCTCCAATCACGATGTCAAACAGATTATACCACGCTAAGTGAAGATTAGGGCAGGATGCTGGAGGCAGAAAGGAGAAAACATCCTCCAGCATCCCAACCGGTTATGCACTACCGGTTTGCCCTTAACGATTCACGTAACTCTCGTAACCTTTTAACGTTCTCTTCCTTAGGAAGATACTCTCTTTCTATAGCTACAGGTTTAACTTCGCCCTGTTTCCGTCTGACCCTAGCAGTATAGTGAGAACGGAAATCAGATATTGCAGGCCAATAAGGTTTTTCTTCTGCTAATTCATGCACACACTCAATTGCTGCGTCTCTTTCGAGATGCGTCAACGATGTATGCCAAAGCGACAACGTCCCATCTGGAGGTGGATGACCTGACCACCACAGTTGAGACATCAAAAACAAAATCTCATCTGCTTGATCTTCTGTCATTCGTCATCTCCAAATAATTGGATCACGTTGTCTTGTTCTTTTCTTAGCCTTCGCATTCGAGCTTGCGCTTCTTTAAAGTCATAATGTGCTTGCCCGTCGTCGGTTATCCAACATTCCGAACTTGGTTGCCCACTTGGATGGTCAATAACTATATGAACTAAGTCATCCTGTGGAGTATTAATGTATACGGTTGCGCTCATTTCTTTCCTTTCGTAGTTGTAGTATTCGCTCTCCGGTTCTGCCAATATTTGAGGAACTCTCGTCTTTAACACGACGCAAAGCTGTTTCAAAAGCTCGATCAGTAAAAGCCCACGTAACAGCAAGCGCCCTATAACATTCATCGAGTCCCCATCCGGCATCGACAGCACGCTGAACTACCTTTTTTATATCTCGTGGAGGAGTCATCGGCTTTGGATCAGTGATTGCCCACCAATCGTTAAGCATTGTCCGCATATCTTTCCACTCAATAGAAGCTCGTTGTGCCTCCAGTCGCATTAATTCGCTCATTCTCTAACCTTTCTTTTATTAGTTGAGCAAAAGTGTGTAGTTCCATAATTGCATATGCACCACCTGTCCCGAAATTCCTGCGTTTAACTAGAGCTACACCAAACTTAGCGTCGGCATTAACTCTTTCTTGCTCAGTCTCACGCATTATTTCTGATAATGATGACAATGCGTCTTTCCTATTTTTGCATTCAAAAACAAAATCAGGAAAGGATTCGCTTCTTATATCGCCAACATCTTTATTGCCGACTAATGGAAGCCTATTAAATTTTTGTTTGATGTACGACGTGAGAAACCGAGCGCACTCAGTTTCCCACGCCGTCCCCTTTTGCTTGGCTTTGCTCATGCAATGTCAGGAGGGATCACATCATCGTTGTGATACAAGTATTCATTGCAAGCGTTTTGTATTAGAAACGACATTGCTTGCATCATCTGGTTGTTCTTATCCATCATTGCCCCAGCCGGGTGCTGCTCGAAAGCATCAATGATTTTTAACGCATGAAGTTCCACCTTATTAATCCAATCTTTAGGTGCAACTATGGTTAATATCCCCAACTCTTCATTCAAGATAGGAACTACTACAGATTCTGGAAATTCTTCATCACTCATTAAAAGGGCCTTGTGTCGTCTTCGAAGCCCCTTTGTACTGTCTCTGCTGCAACCTTATCACTTGATGAGCTACCTCCTTCACGGGGATTCCACCTAAGAGATGGGCCACCTTCATCAGCATAGACACAGAACTTAGAACGATTCTGCCCTGTTTCTTTGTCTTCCCATTTGTCTTGCTTCATGCGTCCTTTAACAATGACACGCTGTCCTTTGCTAAGTTCAGCCATGTTTTCAGCCAACTCGTCAAAGCACTTGACATCAAACCAATGGGTTTCTTTTGTATCGTCACGCCCAGTTGTTACAGCTACAGACAAAGTAGTAAACGCTTTACCACTTGATCCGTATCGCAACACAGGATCTTGTCCGATGTTTCCAGCAATAGATATATCCATTATTCCTCTTTCTCTCTTTCTTCGAGAATGTTTGCGAGAACATAGTTCCCATCATGTTTATGCCAAAGATGCAGGCCAAGCCCGATCCTCATAGCACATCTTTTTATTCCGTCAGATGCACACGCTTTTAAACGTGCTCCATCTGTTTTCCAGTTGTTCGGGTTTTCACACTCACCGACTTCTTGAATCGTGGTAACTCGTCCATCAATCTCAACAGTAAGAGTGCAGAGGCAACCAGTAAGAGTACCATCAGCGTCCCTAACAACATCATCAATATGAAAATCATAAGCTCCTAATATTCCCAATAGGAACTGTGTCACTATTCCGTGAGGCACATACGCTGCTGCGAATTTACCCGGCTTAGTTTCCACAAACCTATCTGAAAATGGTGTGGCTAATTTACTTAACTGACTCATCATCAGCCTCCTTTATTTTTATGACATCAACTATGTCGATATCTCCTTGCTGCTCACAGATGTCGTAGTACGGACAGTAATCACATTCCCAAGGAATCTCTGTCGGCCAATACGACATCAAACCTTCCGGCAATCTTCCTGTTTCAAGGAATGCTTTCGCGGTTAGCGCATGTTGCTCTAAGAAATATGTTGTAGCTACTAGTAGCGACGTTTCACTTTCATCAAATGATTCGTGAATGTCGTACAACCACTCAACCATATCTCCTGCACGAGCACTATCTTTCCAACGAGAAGGCGTAGCATCACTGCACACATAAACTAAATGCACTTTAGTTACACCTAAACCTAAGGCATACGCACACGCTTGAAACAAGTGCTCTTCTTTTGGCCCTTCGTTTCTTGCTTTGCGAAACCCATAGTTACGCATTGTTTTTATTTCTAAAACAGTTCCTTCACTTTTGCTTGGGTTGCTGTGCGACGCATAATAAACACCGTCAGCATGACCAGACGTTAAACAATCAGGGATACTGACCTCAACTTCAGACTCGAAGTTATGAACAAACTCTTTAAACGCTGCTTGAATATGTTCATGCATGGTGTTGCCAATTTCTCTAGCAACAAACCCATTAATCGCATTAGGACCAGCATCTATCCGACGCATCTGCATTCCATCTAACATTTGTTTCCGATCACACGTTGTGATATTAGAAACCCTTAGAAAAGAACCATCAGCAGTCGGCTTGTTCTCCGGGTAGCGAATGTACCGTGATAGCACAGACGCAGCCGGACCCGTTTCGTATTGCATTATTCTCCATTTCTACATGCAGTTTATCAGTCACCGTGGCTCATGGCGTCCGTTGATATTTTTTTCTGTGAAGATTTCTCCACAGCAAACATCTCCGCCGTCAACACTTTCGAACCAGATGTTGGTAGTGCTATCCCAAGAAATGCGGATACCACAATGTTTACAAGTAAAAGTGACTTTTCGCATGTCAGTTCCCTCGGGCCTCATCAATGCGGCGATCCCAATAAGCTGACTCAGCAACCTCGATAGCTTCGAGCATTTCTTCATATTCTTCATCACTCAAATCTGCATATGGATCATCGGGTGGATCTATACAAAAGTATTCCATTACTCTTTCCAATACTCGTAATAATATTCAGGAGTCGTGCGCCACAAATACTGCGGACCAGCATGACGTTTCTTGCGTCGAGACAACCTAGTCTCTTGACGTTGACACGCATCACACACAACAGGCTCAATCAAACCAGCCTTTTGTGCTCGCTTCATTAACGGACCAAGCATTCGAGCATTATCTAACTTGACATTCATACTCTCTAAAACAGCATGAACTTCATCAGTAGTCCACGAGTTATGCGGCGCTGTTGTCCGACATACCTTAGCTATTGCATGTTTAGCAGCAAGCTTCTGGGATGGACGGGCACCTAACTCTGCCCGTGCCATCCCAATATCACGTTGCTGCTTACCTTCAAGCTCCGACATAGCTACGTGCCATGTTGTACAAGGCTTTAGCTACAGCGTTAATGAAGGCATCATCATCGGGATCAACAACTGCTGACCCTGCATATTCCTTTATGTAATGCTCGATGTCGTTTTCTATAACAGTGGTCACAATATGTTCTACCTCACCACTGTCTCGGATCACATCAGCGCAGATGTCACCCACGATGTCACAGAAACTGCCGTCATTAGCAAAATCCCGTGTATCTATTTCTACTGTTGCTTCAATACTCATTTTTTCTCCTTTTCAATGAGTTCTTTAACCGACTACCAAAACCTTGGCAGCCTTTTCTGTCATCGGCAGCTTCCCGAACATGACATTGGCTTGATGCCTACGGTCACGTTCAAGGCTGCTCTTAACACCTTTAAGTGATTTATCTTTCTGCTCCCATGCTTGCACAGCCATGAGTGCACCCCATCTAGTGTTACGCACACCAGATATATCTTCATCTTTATAAAACCTATTATCAAGATTTCTTTTAGTGTTTACCCAACGAGTCAACTGATTATGGAAACCCTGAGGGGTTAACGAATGATCCATATTCAGTGGTCGAGGTCCAATGAGATCCTTAACCAAATTATCCCACTGCTGATCGACAAACATTTGATTAGCCATTCTTTCAATCTGTGCAGCGTAATCTTTATGACGTTCATAACCTGCACACAATTGTTCAACAGCTTCCTGCATCATGCCTTGCGGATCACCCATCTTCTTGAACTTAAAGACAGCTTCTTTATCCAAGATGTTCCACTTAAACGTATTGGCACATACAGTCGCAGTAGCTGACTGAGTAGCAATCAACGGAACCAAACGGTCATGTCCATTACCGATATTAAATATTGACTCGACTTTCGACCAACCCGGAATAACTATGTCATCTTTAAACTTCAAAGACACATAACCAACAGCACCATTGTCATAGGTACCAACTGATTCAATAGTTTCTACTAACCCAGTGTCGATAAGCAATCCAGTTAAATCATCAATCATAAACCGATGCTGAACTATCTGATACCGGTCACTTACTTCGGCATAAGCATATGGATAATTGACCATCTTCAAGACATTTCTGCCTTCAAGAATTACACCTATCTCATCATGCTCAATATGTATCGGGTGACGCTGAACTTCACACCAGTCAAATGCATCTCTCGCATCCTCCCAGTCGATAGGTCCAACAACTCCCAACCTATGCCAAGGCGTTCTCGCATATAAAGCGTGCTTGGCATCTAACGCTGTCATTCTATGTGACATTTATTTCTCCTTTATTTGGGATCTTCGGGAGAGAGGGCTTTGTTTATGGGAACGACGCCCCCTCTCCCTTTCTTGCAGCTAATCAGGTGGACTCAAAAACATCCGATTAGCCACGTTCTAATAGCGACCACACGTCCAAAGACGCCATTTCGCTTCGGTATTTTCAACGATATAAAACGCAAATCGAGTTGATTGTTCAATTTCAAACCGATCAGCCCACTTATCCTTGAACACATTATACCAAAAATACTTATTAATTTGGAATAAACCATGATCTTCCCCGTTATACGCACGAGGATTATGCAATGACTCACACCACGCAATTCCTAACGCATCCACACAATCATCCACAAAATACTCACAGACAATAGGTGCAACAGGCTCCGGTGGCTCATGGTTAATAGCAGTAAAATCTAAAATTCGCCAAATGACTAACCACAGATTCACATCATCCCTCTCGCACGCAAGATTTGCTCTCTAGTAAATGCATCATGTTCCACCACTGGAGTATCACGCTTCGTACCTCCCGACTTTTTACGTTCCTTCTGACGCAACTCAATACTGTGCATACGCCAAGCATCCCGACATAAAGCACAACGACAACCATTTCCATACTGAGTAGCAGACGGCTGACCCTTACACTTACTAGATTTCATACGACGGATAACCCCTATCAATACCAAACTCATTCGGAATAGACTGACTCTTCACACGCTCCTGAAAAGCATGTGACTGCTCGTCATACATCTCTTCAAGATCATCATCAATACGATTACGCCACTGCTGCAACTCATTAATAATGACCCAAAACGCAGAATGCCCAAGATCCTGAGCTTCTTTAAAGTGACTAGACTTATTTTCTCCTCCCATGTCTATCCACTGAGATGAACCATTCATCAACTCGTTAATACGCCTCGTCAACGCCATACCAATAACCTCAGCAGTAAGTAACGGACGGTTAATACAATCATCAATAGTCATACGACTACCCTTTCTATGCTCTTAGCTATGCCCAATTTGATTCTGATAGTGAATTTAGCGAACAGGGTGGGAGGGAGGAACCACCCTGCTCGCTTGGCACAATGACCTTTCGGCTTGTATTGCTCGCCTACTTTCAGTCTCTTATGCCTGTCTCAACACCTGCTATGAAGGCCTAGTCCATAGCGTGAAGCCTCAACTTCGGCCTTATGCAACGTGTTGATATGTTTATGATTAGGTGCTATTGCCATTTGAACAGCAACACCCTCACTAACTAACACTTCATTAATTAATCTTCCATCGTCACGGTAAATATTCAACAACAAACGTCCATAGTTATCACGTTTATCTCGTTCTGTCTCTACCTTCAACGTATTACCTAATGTCATGTGAGCTAGCATTTTCTTTGCTTGTAACGCATAACAAGCGCCAATTTCCGGGGCATTTACCCCGATAAGGCGCACTGTCTCTTGCTCTCCATCTATGTAACCGACAACAGTATCGCCATCAATTACCCTTGTAATCTGTAATTCGCTGTTGCTGTTCACTCCTGTGGATAGGAGTAACAGTGTGACACCGATACTTGTCAGTGTCAGCGCCACACCAGTGGTCTTACGCACTGGCAACCTTTCTGATAGTGAATGGGGGCCAGAGTTTCCCCTGACCCCCATTGGGCTTCCCCGACCGGTCTGCTGCGACCGGCCCTGATGGGGTTAGAACGGTGATTCGTCCACGGGGAGTACATGGTCGCTGTTGCCAGCTAGCACTCCGTCATCTCCTTCCTGTTGTTCGAGGAACCAGAGGCGGCCCTTCGCTTTGTTGATGCGGCCATACAATGAATCTTCAGATCCTGTGCGGTCATTGAGATTGAAGTTCTCCTTGAAGATTCCGATTTTGAATAGGCGCATGAATCCTTTGTCATCGTGATCTCGACGGCAGTGGAACTCAACTGCTCGTTCGGTGCCTCCTATCTGCATGTCGATGATGAAGCTCAAACGGTCGTCGGCCCAAGCTCGTTCGTTGCGAGGCACTCCTGAGTTCTTGGTGACAATGCGACGGATCATTGCATCAGCCCTACCGAGGAATGGATAAGAACGGCTCGCTGCTTGCTCTGCGAGAAATTCGTTCTTCACGATCTCCGGGTGGTACTTCGGTACGATGTTGGCCCAAGCGAATATGTCGTAATCACCGGGTCGTTGCTTCGTCGATGCTGCTCTGACCGGGCTGACCAGCGGTGGGTCATCCTGATCGAGAACATCAACTGACATGTCGTATTCTGTCTTGTCGAGTTCGCTGATTAACGCATCCAGTATCGCTCGCTGACGCTCAACTGCACCGATCTCTGCTTCAGGAACCATCCTTGGCTCGCTCGGTGTAATCGTTTGGGTTTCTTCAACTGCTGGAACTGCGTCCCATGTTGTTTCCGTTGTATCTGATTCAGCCATTTGGCTCTCCATTTCTGTTACTTCGAGGCCTTTACCCCGGAGTTCTTTTGTGTACCGCTCACTGAGTTGCGGTTGTGTTTCACGTACTGATTCAATTGTCAAGCTGGTCCCGTTCAAGATTGCGATCTCCGCAGAATTAAATCCATATGCTGCTTCAACTTGATCGTCTGATGTCTGAACTGGTGTCCACTCTTTAGTTTCTGTGACTTTTATGTCGTCACTTTTCGAGAACTTACCGCCATCAGTAATCAGATGACCGCACGTACCACGGTATGACTTGTAGACCATATCGCCAGTGCGTTTCCGCCCTCGGTATTTTCCTTGTGTGTAAACCTCACACTTTGGACACAGTATTGATTTAACCTTCATTACGCTATCCCTTCTATCCATTTTATTTTTTCTTCTTCTCTTCTCATTTTCTCTTTTCTTTCTGTTTGTCGATATTTCGGCGGTCACTACTGGCTCCGCCGAAATATCGACAAACCTGATAGTGATTACTT
>MDSW01127433.1_pt1 | contig 13677 bp, 12 predicted proteins | sample 811171 | NCBI WGS metagenome assembly MDSW01 (sample SAMN05326641, study PRJNA326480) | marine metagenome | isolation source: seawater | place: Atlantic Ocean: North West | collected 2012 | reverse complement strand
GAATTTATTTTTGTTTGAGATTTTTTTTCATTTTCTATTATTAATGATTGAATTTGTTCTAATAGACTTTTATGATTTAAAATTACATTTTTTTTAATATTATTTGTAGGTATACTTGATATAGAAAGCACATTAATATTTTCAGAATTTTTATAATCAGCAACTACACATGAAATTTTTGAATTACCAATGTCTAAACCAGCTTTAATCATTATTTATATGTAATTTGAATTTTATTTAAATTTCTCAAATCAATATACTCTACATTATTCATTTCTGTTTCGCTAAAATTTTTTGATAACTCTATAAAATTTTCAATAGATTTTTTTTCATTATTCTCTGCCAACATAAGTCTAATGTCTTCAAAGATAATTATATCCCACCTTCTTTTTTCAATATAGTTTATTTTTTTTATTTTGAAGTTTTTTTCAAAATTTAGATCTCTTAATATTGCAAGTATAAATTTAGCATTCATATTTGATAATTTACCATCAAAGATATTTAAGTTTTCATTTAAATTTTTTATTTTATCATACTTATCAATTATCTTTCCATTTTGATCAAAGTAAAACAATTGATTATTAAATGCATATAATCCAATTGGATTATATTCTAATAAATCAATAAAGAGCGTATCCTTATAATTTGTATGTAGTCTTATTTTTTTAATCCAATTATTTTCTTTTATTTCACTTGCAATGCTATCTAAAGGTAACAAAAAAATTGAAGTATTTAAATATTTTTCTAAATTTTTTTGTATAAAGCTTTTTTCTAATTTAATTAAGCCATTAATTTTTAAGTTAACAAGTTGATAATCATAATTTTTTGAAAAATTTTCAATTGAACTTATAGCAAATTTAATAAAAAAACTCTTATGAAAAATAATTATTAATATAGTTGAAGAAATAAATAATAAAATTATAAAATAGTATAAATTTCTAATATTAAAGAAAGATAATTTTTTTCTATTCAAATTTTTTTTCATTCTAATTTGTATTTTTTAAAATAGATATAATTACATCTTCAAATAAAATTTTTTTGAAGTTTAATTGTTCAGGAAATAATGAAACTGAAGTCAAGCCAGGTTGCGTATTAGTCTCTAAAAAATATATTTTATTTTTTTTTGTATTGTAAATAAAATCTGATCTTGCAATAGAGTTACATTTTAAAATCCTATGACATTTTTCTGCTAATTTTAGGCATTTTTTATAATTTTTTTTATTTATCCTAGCTGGCAAAATATGCTTTGCAAAACCCTTTTTATATTTAGCTTGATAGTCAAAAAACTTATTTCTGGATTTAATTTCTGTAACTGCCAATCCTTTAATATTTTTTGAAAATTTAATTGTTGAAACTGTTAATTCCTTACCTGAAATATACTCTTCAATCATTAGTGTATTATTAGAGACTTCTTTTTTATAATTTTCAAATTTATTTTTTAAATCATTAAGATCTAAATTATTTTTAATTATTTTTATTCCAAAACTAGATCCACTATTTACAGGTTTAATTACAAATTTTTTATAATTTTTTTTTATGTCTAAAAGATTATTAAAATTAAAATCTTTTTTTTCTAATATTGTATAGCGAGGAGTTTGTATTCCTTTTTTTGATAAAATTTTTTTTGTTTTAATTTTATCAAAACAATTTTGTGAAGATTTAATATTTGCATGAGTAAATTTTATTTTATTTTTTTTGAGAATTTTTTGTATCTGTCCATCTTCTCCAAATGGTCCATGAAGTGCATTGAAACAGATATAATTTTTATATTTCTGAATTTTTTTTTCAAAATTGTCTGGATTTACTAAAAATGTTGAATAATTTATTTTTAATTTTTTTAGTATATTTTGTACATTTCTTGAAGAATTAAGGGATACTTCATGTTCTTCATTTTTACCACCCTCTAATATTAATATATTTTTTTTAATCACCTATAATTTTTATCTCCCAATCTAATTTTAAATCAAATTTTTTATAAACTTTATCTATAACTAATTTACCTAAGTTTTCTAAATCTGCAGCACTAGCGTTTCCATTATTGATAAGAAAATTTGCATGTTTTTCACTAACCATTGCATCTCCATATTTCAAACCCTTACAACCTGCCTCCTCAATCAATTTTGCTGCAAAAAGAGGTTTTGGATTTTTAAAAGTACTACCTGATGTTTTATATTTTATTGGTTGTGAAGATATTCTCTTTTTTTTAATAGAATCCATTTTTTTTTTAATTTCTTTATTTTCACCAATATTAGTTTTAAAAATAGCTTTTGTTACAATTTCACTATTTTTAATATTGGATGATCTGTATTTTAGATTTATATCTTCCATTTTAACAATTTTTTTTTCAAATTTTTCGTTATAAATTTCAACATTTTTTAATATATCTTTCGTTTCATTTCCAAAACATCCAGCATTCATTTTTATTGCTCCTCCAACAGAGCCTGGAATTCCACTAAAAAATTCAAAACCTTCAATATTATTTTTTAAGGCGAAATTTGATAAATTTATATCTAATATACTCGCACCAACTTCAATGCAGTCATCGTACAATTCATAATAGTTGAATCCTTTTCCAAGTTTTATAATTACACCATTAAAACCTTTATCACGTATCAATAAATTTGAACCTGATCCAAGTATATAAAAATTATATTCACAAAACTCATTTAAAATTATTTCTAACTCCTCACTATTTTCAACAATTACAAATATTTTTGCATTTCCACCTGTTCTAAACCATGTGAGTTTACCTAAATTAAAATTAAAATGTATCTTACTTTTTAGTTTATTTGCAATATCAAGATAATCTTTATTCATTAACTGTTATAGAATTTATTTGCAGTATTTGAAATTGAACCAGCACCCATAAAAATAATAATATTTTTTTTCGAACTATATTCTAGTAGACATTTATTTAATACGTTAATATTCTTAATATATTTAGTTTTTTTATTTTTCTTTATTAATTTTAAATAAATGTCTTTTGATGAAGCTCCTTTGATTATTTTTTCACCAGCTGGGTATGTGTCTAATAAAATCAATTTATTAATTTTTGATAAAACCTTTATAAATTCATTAAATAATATTTTTGTTCTAGAATATCTATGAGGCTGAAATACAACAACAATATTCCTATTTAATTTTTTTGCAGCATCTAAAGTGGCTAATATTTCTGTGGGATGATGAGCATAATCATCAAATATTAGTGAATGATTTTTTTCTCCTAAATAAGTAAATCTTCTTTTAACTCCAATGTAGTTATTAAGTGCATAATTTATATTTAGATTATTTACTCCAATTAATTTAGCAGCTATAATACTTGCAGTAGCGTTCAAAACATTATGATTTCCAAAAGTATTAATAGTGAATTTATATTTATTTAAATTTTTTACTTTTCTTGTATTTATTTTTAATTTAAATTCTGTTTTTGTTTTATAATTAAAAATATCATATGCTATAACGTCAGCATTTTTATTTTTAATTGAATAGGTTAATATATTTCTAGTTTTGATTTTTTTTACCAGAGATTTTAAATTTTTATCATCTAAACATATTATAGAAATACCATAAAATGGAAGCATGTTAATGAAAGTTTCAAAAGATTTGATTAAATTCTCTTTGGATCCATAAAAATCTAAATGTTCAATATCTAAGTTGGTAACTATTGATATTTGATGTGGTAATTTTAAAAATGAGCCATCACTTTCATCAGCTTCAACTACCATCCAATCTCCTTTGCCATATCTGTTATTTCTAGATAAAGAGTTGATAATTCCACCATTAACTATTGTTGGATCTAGTTTTGCTTGATTTAATATATTGCCAATCAAGCTTGTAGTTGTCGTTTTTCCATGAGAACCAGCAATAGCTATTGATTTTTTATTTTTCATTAATTCAGCTAGCATATCTGCTCTACTAAGAAGTGGAATTTTTTTGTTAATTGCTTCTTTAATTTCAGGATTATTTTTTTTTATTGCAGATGAAAAAACCACAGCATCAACTTCATTAATATTTTTTCTATTATGGCCTAAATAAAATTTAATACCCTTTTTTTTTAATCTTTTAGTATTCTCATTTAAAGAGGTATCGCTTCCTTGAATAGTATAGCCCTGATCTTTCATTAATTCAGCAATACCAGACATTCCAATGCCAGATATACCTATAAAATGAATTTTAATTTTATTGTTCATTAATAACTAGTTTATAAATTAAAGAATTGGAATTTTTAACTTTTATTTTATCAAACCTTTTTTTCATTAGTTTTGTATCATTAGCATTTTTATAAATTTCATAAATGTAATTTTTTGCCTTATTTATTTCATTTTTATTTTGATCTAAGATGATTGCCACCTTTTGTTTACTCATTATAGTTGCGTTATAAAATTGATGGTTATCTTTAGATGATGGCAATGGGATTAATATTGCTGGAATTTCATAGTTTATAAAATTAGTTATTGATCCAGCACCTGCCCTTGAAATTATTACAGATGTATTAGAAAATATATCATCAATATTATAAAAATATTCTTTAATTATTATTTTTGAGCTTAAAGAAATCAAATAATTTGAAATTTCTTCAAAAATTTTTCTAGGACATTGAAAAGTAAAATTTGTTTTAATTATTTTATCATCAATTATTTCTTTTATTAATTTTACAGAAAAATTTGATATGTATTCAGAGCCTTGACTACCGCCCAAAATAAAAATATTAAATTCTTGATTTAATTTATTTTTTTTATTTCTATCTATTTTTTTTTGATCATTTGTTGGGTTTCCAACTATAAAAGTCTTATTTTTATATTTTTTAATTATTTTTGAGTTTATAGGAAAATTAAGTAAAATCTTTTTACTAAAATATAAAAAAAATTTATTAGTTCTTCCAAAGATTGAATTTTGTTCGTGTATAAATATTTCAATTCTATAGAAAGGTTTTAGAATTAAACAGCATAATAAAGGAAAAAAAGAAGCATAACTTCCAAAAGAGATAACTTTATTTGGCTTTAAATAAATTATTAAACAAATAGATTGTATTAATCCAATAAATAATCTTACTAATCCAAATAACTTGTCAAGAAAACCTCCATTTAGATTTGAACTTTCAACAAGATTTACCTTTCCTTTAAAATTATTTAAATATTTATATCCTCTTCTATCAAGTAAGATAGAACAATTAATTTTCTTTTCCAAAAGATAGTTACCTAAGTTTTCTGCAGGTAAGACATGTCCACCAGTTCCTCCAGTAATTAATAAAAACTTTTTTTTCATAAATTCTCATTTTTCTTGTTCGTTAAAGAGAGCAAAAAACCAAATAAGAGAGCAATGGAAATCATAGAAGATCCGCCATAACTAACGAAAGGCAAGGTCATGCCTTTAGTGGGAATTAAACCTAATGAACTAAAAATATTAATTGTACACTGAAGTCCAAAAGAACATATTAAACCACTTATTGCTATAATTTTATATGGATCATGAACAATTAATACTTTTAGCAGCGATCTAATAATTATAGATAGAATTATAAAAATTATAATTAGGCAAAAAATAAAACCTAATTCCTCACCAGCAACAGCAAAAATAAAATCTGTGTTAGCATCTGGAATTTTTTCTTTCAAAATTCCTTGACCGGGACCTTTGCCAAATAAACCACCTGTTTGAAATGCTCTGATACTTAAATCTATTTGATATGTATCTGATCCACCTAATCCACCAAGGAAAGAATTAATTCTTGCCTGTACATGATCAAAAACAAAATATGAAAATATTGAGATAGAAATAATAAAAATAAAAGCTAAAATTACTAAAAATAAAGATAAACCTGCTACAAATAATTGGCAAAAGAATGTAGCAGAGATTAGAACTGTCATTCCTAAATCTGGTTGAAGTAAAACTAATATTAAAATTATGATATAAAATATGAAAAGAGAGGTTAAATAAAATTTTTTATTCTCAATTGCTTTACTTATACACCAAGCAGATATTATAACAAAGACAGGTTTAATAATTTCTGATGGCTGAAATGTAAAATTAAATATTTGAATCCATCTTTTAGCTCCTTTTACCTCAAATTCTAAAAAAAGAATTAATGTCATTAATAGAATAAGAATTATAAAAGAAATAAATGACATTCTTCTAATATTTTTATTATTCATGTTTGTAACAGAAATAAGGATTAAAATAGAAATAACAAAAAATATAGTATGACGATTCAAAGAAAAATTTTCATCTATCGAAAAAGATAAAATTAAACCTGTAAATCCTAAAAAAATAATTAATATGAAATTAATTCTATCTACAGATGTCCACCAATCCAGAATATATCTCATAAATTTATTAAATATTTTTTTATAAGTTTATTAAAATCCTTACCTCTTTCCTCAAAACTTAAATACTGATCAAATGAAGAGCAACCTGGTGCAAATAATATGTTTGAAAATGATTTATTTTTTTTTATGTCAATTTTAAGTTTTTGTATTACTAAATTTAAATTTTTAAAGCTCTTTACATTTATTTTTTTTTTCAATTTTTTTTCTATTATTTTTGCCGACTCACCAAACGTATAAACACAAATTATTCTTTTATGATACTTTGTTATTATTTCAAAATTTTTTTCTTTAGCTATACCACCCATTATTAGATATAGATTATTATAGTTTTTTATTGAATTTATTGTTGAGTTAATATTTGTAGATTTACTATTATTGGTAATTTTTAATTTTTTATTTTGATAAATAATTTTTGATCTAAAAGGTAATCCCTTAAAATTCTCTATTACTTTCAAAAAGTTTTTTTCAGATAATTTTAGTAATTTACAACATATGTATGCTATGATTATATTTTGATTATTAAATTTACCCTCTAAATCTCTTGATAATTTCCTAATATATAATTTTCTATTTTTCTTAAAATAATTGTCTAAAATATAATTGTTATTCATATAAATATTGGCAGATTTATTTGAAATTGAGAAACTTATTTTGTTTTTTAATTTATTATTAGAAAAAATTTTTTTTGAATATTGATCATCTAATGAAACTAAGTTTATGCCATTATTTGTAATAATATTTTTCTTTTGATTAATATAATCGGTAATATTTTTATATCTATCTAGATGATCACTTGATAAGTTAGTAATAATAGAAATTTTTGTTTTTATATTTTTTATTGTTTCTAATTGAAAAGAGCTTAATTCAATAACGTGATACGTATAATTTTTTTTTGAAATTAGCGAATTACACAAAGGTTCTCCAATATTTCCTCCTACGAATGTTTTATAATTACTTTTTTTTAAAATTTCTCCAATTAATTTTGTTGTAGTAGATTTACCATTAGTCCCTGTAACAGCTATAACTTTTTGATTTAATAAACTTGAAAAATATAAATTAGAATCTCTTTGAATTTTTGATACTATATTTTTTAAACTAAATATTTTTTTTCTTATAGATATGCCGGGTGAAACATATATTTTTTCAAATTTTTTAAGATCATTAAAATTTGGATCAAAAAAAAATTTTTTATTAAAATTATTACTTATTTTTTTTCTAATGCTAATATTGTCATCCCAAATTTGAAATACTTGATTTTTTTTTTGTAATAATTTTGTAATTGAAATTCCCGATTTTTGTAATCCATAAACTAAAAACATATTATCTTATTCTCAGAGTGGCTAAGCCAATTAATGCTAATACGATAGTAATAATCCAAAAACGAATTACAATTGTAGATTCTGGCCAACCTTTTTTTTCAAAATGATGATGTAATGGAGCCATTAAAAAAACTCTCTTACCAGTAAACTTATAAATTATTACTTGAACTACTACTGACATTGTTTCTAATACAAATAAACCACCAATAATTGCGAGTAATATTTCATGTTTACACATCACAGATATTGAACCCAGTGACGCTCCAAGAGCAAGAGAACCTGTGTCGCCCATAAAAACTTTTGCGGGAGGTGCATTAAACCATAAAAAACCTAAAGCTGCTCCAATTAGTGATCCACAAAAAACTGATAGCTCACCTGCACCTGAAATATATTTTATCAATAAATAGTCAGAAAACAAAATATTTCCAGCAACATAAGAAATAAATGAAAATGACATTGCTACTATCATTACTGGAACTATAGCTAATCCATCCAAACCATCTGTTAAATTCACAGCATTAGCAGAACCAATAATAATAAAAATAGAAATAAAAAAATAAAAAATACCAAAGTCAATAATCAAATTTTTAAAAAATGGAAAAGTCATTGAATTACTTATATCTGGATTTAAATTATTAATTATTAAATAAGTAATGAAAAGACTAAAAATTACTTGAAAAAATATCCTAACTCTAGATGACACACCATTACTTGAGTTATTTGTAATTTTTTTATAATCATCTATAAAACCAATAAAGCCAAAAAGTAATATAGTTAAAATTGAAATCCAAATAAAATTATTAGTTAAGTCACCCCATAAAATTGTTGAGACTATAACACTTAATATAATTAACAAACCTCCCATTGTTGGGGTTCCTTTTTTTGCTATTATATGAGATTGAGGCCCATCTTCTCTAATTGGTTGACCTGATGGTTGAATATTAGACAACTTTGTAATCAAAAAATTTCCGAAAATTAAAGAAAATAGCAATCCTGTAAGAACTGCAGCACCTGATCTAAAAGTGATATAACTAAACACATTTAAAAAGCTAGCGATTGATTGATATTCAAATGCAAGAAATTTTATCAAAGCGAATTACCTTTAGTTAATAAACAATTAGTAAATTTATTTATTTCTGTTGAGTTAGAACATTTAATTAAAATAATGTCATTATTATGAACATTTTGATTTAAGAATTTCATTATTTTATTTTTATTTTCAAGATATATAAATTTATTTTTTGGATTAATTAAATTTTTTATAGATCTTTTATAAAATTCGCCACATAAAATTATAAACTTAAAAAAAGTTTTATCCAATTCATTCAATAAATTATAGTGCATTTGATATGAGATATCTCCTAGTTCATTCATATTGCCTAAAATCAATATTTTTTTATTTTGTGCTTTTCTTATACTTTTAAAATAATCAATACTTTGATACATAGTATCAGGATTTGCATTATAAGACTCATCAATTAACTTAATCTTTTTTTTGTTTATATAAATTATGTGAGATAAACCTCTTCCTTCAACAGGTTTTAAAAATTTAAGTCTTTTATTAATAGAGGTAAAGTTAAGTTTATTTTTATCATAAAAAGCATAACAAAATAATAAATTAATTAATCTGAACAAAGTATAAGATTTCTGCTTCAAAATTATAATTTTATTATTAATTGATAAAGTAATTTTATAATAATTTTTATATTTTGTTACTTTCTTAATAAAATATTTTTTATCATATGTTTCTAAATGAATAATTTTTAAATTTTCCTCTTTTTTTGCTTTATCTAATATAATTTTTTCATATTTATTTTTTACATTAAGATATAAATTTTTTCTTTTTTCATTATATTTATAGATAAAAATATCTGATTTTTCTCTAGCAATATTTTTTTTTGATTTAAAATTTTTAAGGTGTGTAGATTGAATATTTGTTATAAATATATCAGTTGGCATGACGATACTTGTTAAATATTTGATTTCTCCAAAATTGTTTGTACCAATTTCAAATATCGAATAATTAGATTTTAAATTCAAATTTAATAATGAAACTATAATACCTAATTCATTATTATAACTTTTTTTTGAATATGAAATTGAATATTCTTTTTTTAGAAAAAATGCTAATGTTTCTTTAAGAGTAGTTTTCCCAGCACTGCCAGTAATACCTAATACTTTACCTTTATACAATTTTCTTTTTTTAACTGCTATTTTTTTTAAATATGAAAAGATGTTTTCAACAAAAATAACTTTACTGCTTTTTAAATAGCCTTTTTTATCAGTTAGACAAAATCTAGCCCCTTTCTCAATTGATGATTTAATAAACTTATTACCATGAAAGTTCCTACCTTGTAGTGCTAAAAAAACATCACCTTTTTTAACTTCTAAACTTGAAATTTTAATTTTATCTTTTTTTAAAATTATATATTTTTCAAATTCAGACAACATTTTAGTTTTGTATAAAATTCTTTACTACTTGAAGATCATCAAATTTTTTTATTTTATTTTTAATAATTTGAACTTTTTCGTGCCCTTTACCTGCAATTATAAGGGTTTCTTCAATTCCTATTTCTTGTAATGCTTTTTTTATTGCCTGTTTTCTATTAGCGATATCAACAGCGTTAGGACAATATTTTAGAATGTTTTTTCTAATGTTTGTTGCATTTTCGTTTCTTGGATTATCGTCTGTAATGTATACTTTACTAGCAAAATTTTTGGCAATTATTCCCATATTTTTTCTTTTACTTTTATCTCTATCTCCTCCACAACCAAACACTAAGTTTGGTTTTTTTGATTTATTTTTTAGTGATTTCAAAATTTTTTCTAATGCATCTGGAGTATGAGCATAATCAATATATATTTCTGATCTTTTCTTTTTATAATAAATTCTTTGTAGTCTACCTGGTGGGTTATTAACTTTATTTAGGATGTTAATTATTTTTTTTTCACTAATGTTAATTGCTAAACAACATGAAATGGCACACTCTAAGTTTTCTAATTCAAAATCTGTATTCAAATTTAAGTTATAAATTTTATATTTCTTTTTATTTATTATTAACTCAAAATATTTATTTTTCTTAGTTAAACTTAAATTATCTTTTCCATAAAATATATTTTTAATTTTTCTTTTGATTAATTTTTTTTTTAATTCTGGAAAATTTTTGATTCTTGAATTTATAATAGCTGTTCCTTTTGAAGATAAGTGTTTGACAAATAATTTTAATTTTGCATTTTTATATTTTGGCATATTTTTATGATAATCAAGATGATCCTTAGAAATATTTGTTATAGCAGCAATGTCTATAGGATAATTTCTTAATCTATCTTGATCTAAAGCATGGCTAGACGCTTCAAAAATATAAATGTTTTTTTGTTTAGTGTTTAAAAAACCAAATTTATACAATTCTTCATATGATGGTGTTGTCAAATCTGTTCCACTAATTTTTTTTCCATTTTTATAATAACCAAGTGTACCAACAAAACTGTTTTTATATTTCATTAGACTTAAAATATTTGCAATGTACCAGACTACAGATGTTTTGCCATTCGTACCTGTTACTGCAATACATTTTGACGGAAATTTATTGTATAAATTTCTTAATAGTAACTCAGTTTCTTGATTAATATTAGATACAATAAATTGAGGTATTGATAGCGACTTAAAGTATTTATTAGTAATAATTGCAGGAGTTTTATTTTTTATTGCTTCCCTAATGTAGGTAATCGAAGATTTAGAATTATTATCGTATAAAAAAATTGTATTTTTGTTAGTTAGTTTTGAATTTGATGTAATTGATGAAAAAAATTTATCATTTTTGAAATTGTGAGTTTTTTCAATTTTTATAATTTGAGATAAACTAGATAGATGCATCAATTACTTTATATAAATAATTTGTGTCTACTTTTAGAAATTCTTTATTAATATTTTTAGGAATATTAAAAAGATTAATAATATCAATTATTATATCTTTTACTAATGGGGCATTAACCCTTGCTCCAGTCATTTTTTGCTTTGATCCTATTTCTTTTTTTGGATATTCGATTGCAGTGTAAATAACAAATTTGGGCTTTTTGATTGGAAAAACACCAATAAAGGACGTTAAATTCCTGTCATCTTTATAATAACCTCCATTTGGGTTTAGTAACTCAGCTGTTCCTGTTTTACCACCAATTTCATACCCCTCAACCTTGACTCTTGGTCCAGTATATTCAGTTTTAAGAACTACAGAATGGAGTAAATTTAAAAAAAACTTAGACGAATGCTCATTTTGTAAAATATTTTTTGATTTTAAATTTTGCTTAAGTTGTAAAGTTGGAACTACTTCGTATCCATTATTAGCAAGAGTTGCATAGGCTTTAACTAGGTGTAGAGGTGTTACAGAAAAACCATGACCAAATCCAATTGTAGCAGTTTCAATCTTGCCCCAATTATTTTTATTTCCTAATGGAAATGCAGTTTCTTTATTTTCAATTTTTAATCGATCATCAAAACCAATTTTATTAAAAAAACTCATTTGATTTTTTTTTCCAATTTTTGAAGCTATTTGTGCTGTTCCTATGTTAGATGACTCAACAATTATTTTTTCAACATCATAAATACCATTATCCTTAAATTGACTATGATCACTAATATTAAGGAATTTTTTGGTAACATCAAATTTCATACTGGGATCAATTATGCCTAAATCAAACCCCATTGTTGCTGTAATTGGTTTAAATGTTGAGCCCATTTCAAAGTTAGACTGCAAAACCCTATTTACTAAGTTGTTTTGATTGAAAGTAGATTTATTCTCCGGATTATAGTCAGGAAGACTAACAGAAGATAATATTTGACCAGTATCTATTTCCATAACTACAGCTAAGCCTGAATCAGCTTTATAAAAGCTTATAGTTTCATAAAGTTTTTTTCTTACTAATTGTTGTAAATTTATATCAATGCTCAAATTTATATCTTTTGAATTTGATAAATCTTCATTAAAGAATCGTTCCGCTCCATTTTGACCATTTTGATCTATATCAACATGACCAACTATGTGAGACGAAATATTTTTATAAGGATAAATCCTTTTATATTCATTGTGACTTTCAATATTTATTTCACCTAAATTTATTATTTCTTGATGCTCTCTAGGAGTAATATTTCTTTTCAACCAAATAAATTTTTTTTTAGAAAGCAATTTCTTTTCAAGTTCTAAATAATTAAGATCTAAGATAGGTGCTAAAATTAAACTCAATTCTTTTTTATTTTTAATTTTCTTAGGATTTAAAGATAATGATGTACTTTTTATTGTTGTAGCTAAAATATTGCCATTTCTATCAAATATTTCACCTCTATAATCTATTTTTGAAATATTATTTCTTTCTTCAATATACTCTGGAAATAACATTATTGATGAAATTCTATATATTGAAACAAAATAAACAAAAATAAAAATTGTAATAGAAAAAAATACTCTTTTATGAAGTTGTTTTAAAGAGTCACTATCAAATAAATTGAATTTTCTTTTCATTTTTATAAATTTATTTTTTTATGTTTACTAAGTTTACATCTTGATTGTGATTTGAAATTTTTTTTAGAGTAATAATATTAGGCATGCTACTTTTATTATTTTCTGAAAAATATAATTCATATAATTTGCTAATATATGATGTATTTTGATGAGTTATTAATTCAATTTTATTAACTTTAATGGTTTCGTTTAAATCAAAAATTTTTAATTGTAATTTGCTATTATTTTTTTCTATTTCTCTTGTTTTATTCGCAATAAAAATCATAGAGAAAATCAATAATATATTAATGAACATAAAAAAAATAATGGCCCTTGTATATTTTTGCATTATATTTTTTGAGCTACCCGAAGTTTTGCTGATCTAGATCTGGGATTTTTTAAAATCTCAGAAGTTGATGGCAATATTGGTTTTTTGGTGATTATTTTGAATTGAGTTGCCGTTTTATCAGGTAACTCCGGGTAGTGGCGGGAGGAACGCCATCGTTTACCACTGTTGTGGTTAAAAAAATCTTTCACAATTCT